>Ga0164293_10006185_pt1 | contig 10199 bp, 5 predicted proteins | sample GEODES118metaG_FD_111487 | JGI IMG/M metagenome (GOLD analysis project Ga0164293, IMG submission 111487) | Eutrophic lake water microbial communities from Lake Mendota, Wisconsin, USA - GEODES118 metaG | ecosystem: Environmental > Aquatic > Freshwater > Lake | place: USA: Lake Mendota, Wisconsin...
ATGCGGAGTCACACCTGCACCCACTTGATCCTCCGCATCAACAGGGGTCTCAATCACCTGCTTGGCACCGCCGGTCGGGGTGAACTCCAGGGTCTCAACGCAATATTCCTGTTCATCGGTGAGGCACTGCTGGAATTTGCTGTTCGCCGATGGGTACGAGAAGGCGGCCCTCACTGGTCCCGCTTCCGAAACAGCAACGAGACAGCCTGCGACGAGAATTCCAGCGTTGATCCGACGCATGATCTTGTTCATACGGCGCACAATAACGAAATCTCGAGCACCGTTGTTCGAAAGTGATTCAGCAACGAATCCAACCCGCAGGTCCAGCCCCTAGGGGCTCCCGCGTTCTCAGCGCACGGCAATCATCGGGTCCACAGCCGACACCGTGACGGTCGCCGTGGCCTTGGCCATCTCGTCCTCGATGGCGCCGACTGCGCCCTGGAAAGATGCGGCGCTGCCGGGTTCCAGTTCCAGGTAGTCGGTGGGAAGACCGATGCGGTCGAGAATCTCGATGAAGGGCTCAGGATCGAGTTCCTCCACGTTCACCATGGTGCCGGTGTCCCACCGACCGTCTGCGATGAGCATCGCTGCGGCGATGGCGGGTACGCCGGCGGTGTAGCTGATGCCCTGTGATTCGACCTCGGCATACGCCTCTTCGTGGTCAGCTACCTGGTAGATGAACATCTCGCGGGGTGCGCCGTCCTTGGTGCCTTTCACGACGTTGCCGATGCAGGTCTTGCCGACGTAGCCCGGTGCCAACGTCATTGGATCGGGCAAGAGGGCCTTGATCACCTTGAGTGGAACGACGTCCCGGCCGTTGTCGAGCATGACCGGCTCGTGCGAGAGCAAGCCGAGCGTACGCAGAACCGTGAAGACGTTGATGTAGTGATCTCCGAAACCCATCCAGAAACGAATGCTGTTGGCGTCGATGTTCTTGGAGAGCGAATGCAACTCGTCGTGGCCGGTGAGATACACGGGCTGAGGCCCGACCACCGGGAAGTCCCACACACGCTTCACTGCGTGGGTCGGGTACTCCTTCCATTGACGGTCGATCCAGGTCCATACCTTGATGAACTCGCGAAAGTTGATCTCCGGGTCGAAGTTGGTGGCGAAGTACTTGCCGTGACGACCGGCGTTCACGTCGATGATGTCGATGGTGTCGATGGTGTCGAAGTACTTCTTGGCAGCGAGAGCGCAGTACGCATTCACCACACCCGGGTCGAATCCGGCACCGAGAAGCGCAGTGACCTTGGCGTCGGCACAACGGTCGGCACGCTTCCATTCGTAGTTCGCGTACCAGGGCGGCATTTCACAGACGAGATCGGGTTCCTCGTGAATTGCTGTGTCGATGTAGGCGGCACCCGTCTGCAGACATGCCTCCAGAACCGACATGTTGACGAAGGACTGAGCAAGATTCAGCACGATCTGCGAGTTGGTCTCTCGAATCAACGCCGCGGTTGCGGAGACGTCGAGCGCGTCGAGAGCCTTGGCGTGGATCTTCCCGTTCGGATCCTTGAGGTGCCCCTTGCGTTTGACACTGTCGATGATGGTGTCGCATTTCGACAAGGTTCGCGACGCGATGCAGATGTCGCCGAGAACGTCGTTGTGCATTGCGGCCTTGTGGGCGGCGACGTGGGCGACGCCTCCTGCACCGATGATCAAAAGGTTCTTCTTCATGTGAGCACCTCCTCGAGGTCGCGTTGGGGTGGACATGCCGAATCGGCACGGGGGTTGTCGGGGAAACAGGGTCGAGCCAATCGGGGCTCGGTGGAGTGTCTCTTACGAGAGATTGGATAAGAAGTCGTCGTAGGTGAACTCGCGGACAACTTCCGCAGAACCGTCGCTGCGACGCACAACGATGCTCGGCATGCGCACACCGTTGAACCAGTTCTTCTTCACCATGGTGTAACCGGCGGCATCGGCCATGCGCACCTGATCTCCCACGGCCAGACGGCGGTCGACGGAATGAATACCGAACGAATCGCCGGCCAGGCACGTGCGCCCAGCAACCATCACTTGGTACTCCCCCGCTGGCGGGTGCGCAAGCGCCGGAGTGGTTCCGTAGATCAGATGGTCAAGCATGTGCGCCTCCACCGATGCGTCGACGATGGCAACGTCGATCTCGTTGTGGACCACGTCGAGGACTGTTGTCACGAGCTCGGCCGCCTTCGTGATCATCGCCTCGCCTGGCTCCAGATAGATCTGAACACCGTGGGACTCGGAGAACTTCTTCAAGGCCTGCACGAAGCGCTCGAGGTCGTAGCTGGGATTCGTGAAGGCGATTCCACCACCGAGGCTGACCCACTTGAGTTCCGCGAGAGCCCACGAATAGCGATCGGAGAGGAGGTCGAGCGACTTCTCGATGCTGGCGACGTCGTCGTTCTCGCAGTTGAAGTGGAACATCACACCCGAGACCAGCGGCAGCACGCGGCGCAGATCGGTGTCGTCGACGATGCCGAGACGCGAGTAACGGCGTGCCGGGTCGGCAAGATCGAAGTGGGAATGGCTGATTCCCGGGTTCACCCGCACGCCGACCAGACATCCGGCAGCAAGTTGGTGAAGCGATTCGAGTTGTCCCGCCGAGTTGAAGATCACCTTGCTGGCGAATGTGGCAACCTCCGCGACCTCTGCCGCAGTCCACGCGACGCTGTAGGCGTGGGTTTCCTTGCCGAACTTCTCGTGGCCGAGCCGGGCCTCGTACAAGGAACTACTGGTGGTCCCGTCCAGGTATTCGGCCATGACGTCGAACACCGACCAGGTCGAGAAACATTTCAGGGCAAGAACAGATTTGGCGCCGGATTCGGCCCGCACGTACGAGGCAACCTCGAGGTTTCGCCTCAGAAGATTTTCGTCAATCAAGTAATACGGGGTGGGAATCTCGGGCAATCTGTCGGCACCTCCAGAGACGGCCACCTTTTCCGGGGCGACCAAGAACGGACAAACGACGCTATCAGCGCTTACCCAAAAGTGGGCGTTGAGGGACTCGAACCCCCGACCCTCTCCTTGTAAGGGAGATGCTCTAGCCAACTGAGCTAAACGCCCGACTCGGGCTGACGCCCACGGTGACGAGAGCCTACCGCCGGCTCAGTTTGACGATGCCCGCAAGAATTTCTCGATTCAGCCCTTCGGTGGCTTCACGGCCAAGCGCACGATCAGCGCCTGGCAGCCGGGAGTGCTGGTGTCGACACACCCTTCCTCTTGCTCTGCGTCGGCCCGTGGTATCTGCTTGGACCCGTCGACACCGCCGACGATCGCCGAGCCATTCGGCGCGACAGCGATCGAGCGCACAAGGTCGGGGCCGACCGACCCGAGGTCGCTGCGGTCGATCACGTCGCCGTTCGAGGTGAACTGGTGCAGACCGATGTCGAGTGATCCTTCGAGACCGCCCGAGAAGTTGACCCCGACGAGCAATCCACCTGCTGCGGAGTGCGATATTGCATAGCCCTCGTCGAAGCCCTCGCTGCCGATCACTCGAGACCAACGCCACGCTCCATTGCTGGCGAGACTTGCGACGAATGCGTCCTTGTCGCCGGTGAAGGACGAGTTGTCCTTTCCGCGCCCCACACTGCTGACGAAGGCGAGCACTTCCCGTCCGCGACCGGTGACGTAGACGTTGCCCGACGCATCGAGTGCCATGGCACGGATGTAGACGGACCACGGACTGAAGATACGGCTCAGCCAGTCGAACTCGCCTCGGCTCGTCAACTTCAGAACGAAGCCGTCGTATGCGTTGCCCATGTAGTGCCGGAGCGTCCCCCGGGGAGTTGCAAAGGTCACGACGCCGTCGGAATGTCCCGCCACATACACCTCTCCATTAGGCGAGACCGCAACCGAACGCGCCCATGTGCCGTCTATGTCCGCGGTGTCCGAGCCAAACACGTATGACCATTGGTAGGCACCGCTGCTGTTCAACTTGACCACGACTCCGTCGGGGTCGCCCAGCGCTTCGACTTCCGCAACACCGTTACCGGGGTCAACGTCGACACGCCCTGCCAGGTAACCAGCCAAGGCAATGTCTCCGTTCGCTGCGAGCGCGATTGACCGAACGTGCATCGTGCCGTTGAGTCCGCCGAATATCGCATCGCTCACGTACTCACCCATGGCATTCAACTTCAGGAGAAATCCGGACCGACTACCCGGACTCTGCCGGCTCACGACACCCTGTCCCGGATCGAAGTCGACGGTTCCGGAGAATCGACCCGCAATGTAGACACCCGAGTTGCCGTCGGCGGCGACGAGGGTTCCGTATTCGACATACTTGGCCGGAATCTGACGTGACCACAAGAAGCCACCCGCAGCATCGAACTTGGTCACGAAAGCGGCTTCCCGAGCCGGCCCGGCCTTCAGTTCAACGTTGCCCTCACCCGGGTCTGCATCGAAAGTTCCGCGGAAGAAACCCGACACGAAGTACGAGCCATCGGGCGCATACGCAACACTCGTGGTCTCCGCCCCAATATCCGCTGCAGACACGATCGTCTCACGCACCGAAATCGGCTTCGTCGAAGGTGGTGTGGCGACGGTGGTTCCCACGATTGTCGGATCCGGCACAGCCACCGTCGTCGACGACTCGGGCAACATGCCCGGTGTACTGACGGACGTACCATCAGTCGAGACGGACGATGTTGTGTCTGCAGCCTCAACGGACGGCGATGGCGCCGCGACGGTCGGCGCCGGAATGGAGTCCGTCATCTCGCTGGGCAGAAGGACGAGACCGATGGGAACCTCGATACCCGACTCTTCGAGAGCCCCGCTGGCAGTACTCTGCCGATCCTGGATTTCGGTGGCAACAGAACCCGGCAAAGGTGTCGTCAGTGCCCACTTGCGAGTCTTAGCGTTGCTACCCCCGGAGCACACGGAGAAGATGCCGTTTTGGAATCTCGTGGCACCAAGACGAACGCAGCGCCAGTTCTTGATCGTCGCCACACCGTAGAGAATCCCCTTGTTGGTCGTGGTCTTTGCCGATGCAGCACCCGCCACGGGCTTCGACTTGACCCGGGCACAGACGTAAGAGATGCCACCCTTCTTCGTCACTTTGCCCGGTTTGTCGCACTGCGTGCCTACCAAGTTGGCGCGCGTATTTCGCACACGGGATTCTGACGACTCCGACCCACAGGCTGAAGCCAGAAACACCAGTGCCAACAGGATTGCAACATGACGACGAAAGTTGATCACGATGTGAACCCTAATTCAGTCTGAATACATATTCAATGCACGGGTTGAGCAGTTCGCGAGATCAGCCGACCTTGATGGTCGTCCACTTCGAAGCGTTGCCCGCGCGATCCACGATGCGGAACTGAAGCGACTTGGCCGAGGTGGCGAGATTCACCGACTGCGAAAGACCACGCGGCTTGCCGTCCAACTTGCCCTTGACCTTCTTGATGGTGATGGTGCTGACCGGCTTGCGCGCCGAGGAGCGAACTTCGATCGTGCCGACACCCGACACCGTGTCCGAGCCCTTCACGGTCAGCTTCACGCCCGTGCCGGCCTTCTTTGCCCGAGCAACGGTCACCGACTTGTTCGACGTAGCAGCAGGCGTCGCCTGGGCATCGGCAACGATGGGCTTCGACGTGTCGAGAATGATGTCGTCCGAAACCACGGGAAGGTTCGTTCCGAATCGCGAGACGACGCGTACGTAGACGATTTTGGTGAACGTTCCGTCCTTGCTGGAGACCAGTGTCCACGGAATGTCTGCGACTCCGTTCACGAGATCGAACGTCCTTGAGTTCTTGAAACCACCGTCGTTGGACAGTTCAGCTTTTGCTCCGGTGGCACTCGCCACCACCGACACCACGACCTTGGTGCTGTTGGTGAACTCGTCACCGTCGTTGATGGTGACTCCCTCGGGATTCGTGGTCGTGAACGACTTGATGTCACCCTGGGCCGAGCCGAGAGCGTTGGTCGCCTCGACGCGGAAGTAGTAGGTGGTTTTCACTTTCAAATCCGCGACCGAGATCGACACTTCCTTGTTCGCGTCCTCCGTCTGGTCGGCGCCCTTGACAGTGGTGGCACCGGCGAGAGTGGGACTCGTTCCGTACACGAAGCTCACGGACGTACTGATACCTCGGGCATTCACCGTGCCATTCAGAGTGGCTCGGGTCGCCGTGGCGAGAGCCGAACCCGTCGAGACGATGGGCTTGGCCCCGGCAACATCGAATGATTGCGTCACAGCGCTCGATGCCGCATACAAGCCGTATTCGCCGGCTGTGGCCGAGATGGTGCAGGTTCCCGTTGCGAGAACCGTCACCGTCGAACCACTCACCGAACACACGGATGTTGTCGTCGACGAAAACGTGACTGGGCCACCGGCCGACGACGTAGCCGACAGCGTGAACGGAGCATCGTTCAGCGTCTTCGACGTCAGCGCCCCAAAGGTCACGGATTGCGGCACGACGCCCTTGACCAGCACCGGCCCATACGAGTCATCAGTTGAACCATGCCCGATCTGACCGGCAGTGCCCGACCCCCAGCACCACACCTTCGGCCATGATTCAATGGCGCACGTGTGCGAGCCACTCGCCACAACTACTTCGGCACTCGGTATGTTGATCGGGCTCTGCAGACGCGGAGTCAACGGGTACGTATTTGTCCCGCTACCCAGTTGTCCGGCAATGTTTTCACCGATGCACGAAATCGTGTTGCCCGACCGCACCATGCACGTGTAGTAGTTGCCTGCAGACACCCCGACGATGCCAGAGACAGGATCCGTTTCGTTCGGAGCTTTGAACTGACCAGCGCCGCTCACAGCAAAACCGTTGTGGCGTCCAGACTCTCGTAGCAGGTCACTTCCCCAGCACCATGCGGTCGAGTCGTCAGTCACCGCACATGTGTGATTGTCGCTCGCCGAAATCGACACAAGGCCAACGACAGGATTGCCATCACTCTCCTTGACAACCGCCGATGCGCCGACTCGAGGATCAGTAAACGCCCCCTCGCTCCAGCCCGATCCATTGCCCAACTCACCACTGTTCTCAGCTCCCCAGCAGCGCGCTTGCCCACCCGTGACAATGGCACATGTGTGCTGATCACCAGCTGCAATGGAGGTCGCTCCCGAGACGTTCGGCACACGGAATGGAACTGCTGTCGCAGATCCTGCGGACCCCGAGCCCAACTCCCCCGCGTTGTTCTCGCCCCAACAGTCAACTGCTCCACCCGTAACGATTGCGCAACTATGGAATCGGCCGGATGCCACGGCTGTTGCACCGGTAACACCCGAAACTGCCAACCCAGAGTAGGAATCGGAAGAACCAGATTGGCCGGTCTGAAAGAAACTGTTGTCACCCCAGCAACGAACACTGCCATCGGTGATGACAGCACAGGCATGACTCCACCCAGCGCTGACCTGCGTTGCGTTCGTCACCCCGCGGACCAGAACGGGAACATTGCTACTGAAAAAAGTGACGGGCTGCCCAAGTTGACCTTCGCTGTTATCCCCCCAGCAGTAGACAGAACCGTCGACCACGGAACAGGAAAAAGATCCCCCAAGGCTCAGGCGACCAGCCGTCGAAGCGCGTGCGGGCGCGGCATCACCTGCATCCGCGTCGAGAGGGCTCACGGGGAGACAGAACGAGATTGCGATGGCACTGACGATGGCGACGAAACGTGTCTTCAACATTGAAGAGCAATTTAGCCAGAATCTGCTCACCTTGAAGGTGAAATCGTCTTCAACTTCAGGCGCGGATGTACACCGTCACATCGCTCGTCACGTTGCCGAAGCTGCAACTTGCGGATTGGCTCCCGCCGGAACCGGACGACGAGACCCAGGACCCGTTGCCGCAGCGCACCGAGAAGGTGCCCGGTACGCCGGACATGGTGAAGGTGACCGGGACGGTGGTGTCACCACCGGTTGCAGAGTCGGTGCCCCCTCCGAGGATCTCGGGACGCAGTGATTCGAGACATCCCACGTCACCACACCCCGGAACCGAATCGAGTTGGCCGGCGCCGCCCGACAGGCGCGCCGAGAACCCGGAGGACATCGGATCACTGATCCCGGGTGACCATTCAGCGACGTTCACGTTGATCACTGCTGCCTTCCGTGCCGAAGCGTTCTGGGCCTGGGTCGTCGGAGTCGCCGGAGACGTTGTGGCCGAAGGACGAGTGGTCTGCGTCGGACGGTTCGCCGTCGTTGCCGTTGCCACAGTCGTCGACGTTGTGGACGTCGACGATGTGGGTGAGGTTGCGACAGTTGTCGTGGTGACAGGAACCCCACCGATCGTGCGCTCCGACGCCGGTGGCAAGCCCGGCTTCACGTCGGGGGCCTGCAACACCTCGGGAAGCGCGTCTGCAACGGTCTGTCCCCTCATCACTCCGCTCTCGACTTCGGACGTCTCGGTCCCGTCGACAGAGACGACGCGCCTGGCAATTTCCGTCGGACCCGATTGCGTGACCACTTCGTAATCGACATTGCCTTCGTCGCGACCCACCACTTCGACCAAGCGGGTCTCGTCGGTGGACTCCACCTGGACTTCGGTTCCCGCGGAGGTCGTCACCTGAGCGGCGATCTGATCGGGTTCGATGGCGATGGTCGATACTCCTCCGCTGGCCGCGGCCCCTCGATTTCCCGAAGACATGGCGATTCTCACTTCCGAAGACTCCGTGGTGACGCGGTCGTCCTCGATCGTCGCACTGCCACCCTGATCGCTCGGGCTGTCGATCTCAACGACCCCTGTCGGGGTCATCCCGGAGATTCTCGTGGGCGACGGAAGAACGAGACTCACCGACTCCGCCGTCGAGATCTCGATCATGAAGTCGACCGGCACGGAAGCATCAGTGAGGGCGGACGAGCGCAGGGGACGCACGGTCACCCCTTCGACAGTGTTCGACGTTGCGGTGACCGTTCCTCCAGGAGTGTCGATCGACCAATCGGGACGCAACGAGCGAATGACGAGGAGCGACTTGTCGACAGCAGTGGCGTCGCTACAGAAGGGACACGTGCCGGACTCGCGAGCCGACATCGCGGTGATGTCGAGGTCGCCGGGACCGCCTACCCACGCATCGGGATCATTGAGGGGGTCCGAACCGAAGAAGGAGAACCTCCACTCGTTCGCCGCGAGATCGACAAAGACGAAGCGCTCTTCTCCCGGCCAGTTCGAGTCATAGATCTTGATGCGAACCTGTTCCGGAGAGTCGTACTCGATGGCGTACGGCAGAACAGCGTGTCCACCGAGATCCGAATAGACACCGAGGCTGTACCCGACTTCGCCGGAGGCAAAGGAATTCTCGAGCGTTGCCACGATGTCGCCGAGGGACCGCTTGGCCCACGATTTCGTGTTGTCCTGGGTCTCTTTCAGGAACTGCGTGGCAAAGGCTCGCATGATGCCGTGCGTGACGTCACCCTGGTTGAGAAGCTCCACCGTCTTCGGAGATTCCTTCCCGGCGAATCGCGACGCGGACAACACAGCGAAACCCTCGCAATGTCCTGCCTCACGGGCCTGATTGACCATTCGCGCCCAAGCCGCGGCCTCAGCCGTCGGGACACACGGCGTCGACACACCGCCCTCGCACACGTCGGGCCCGGAACCGAACATGGTGACCAGATCATTTTCGTTGAACACCTCGGGCGACCCAGAGGATCCGAAGTTCGGGAAGGCGAAGCCGTCGGGATTCGGAACCAGCCCCGTGCTCGCGTTCTCTCCCTTCGCCACAGGAACGGTCACCGACGAACCGGCTCCACCCCCGCCACCGCAGGCCGCGAGTGCCAATCCGAAGGCGAGAAGCACTATCGGCAACGCGCTGGAACCCCGCCGGTCAGAGGCGGGCCAGAACGCTGCATGACGTGAAAACACTTTCTGATTCTATATGTGAATTTTTGTTCAGAAAGGGCAGGCTGGTTCATCTGTACGGAATGCCGTGGGCGAGATCGCAGGTACAGCCGTGAGTCGCGAGTCGCACAAGCGTCGACTTACCGTCCGGCACACGTCGATCCCGAACCCCGATCGCCACCAAACGAAACGTGCTCCCAGACACCCGAGTGCTTTTCTTCCACGAGATGGGAAAAGCCAATGTCGATTTCCACGACGAAGATCCGCAGGGCCGCACTTGCAATGGCCTTGCTCACGGGAACGATCATCGTTTTCACGCAAAGCTCCGCTTCTGCGAAAGCTGCTGCCGACCTCGATCAGTGCGCCAACATCGGCCCCACCTGTGACACGGACAATCCTGCGCAGTGGCAGAACGGCAATCTCGGCAGTTCGCAGTCGTCG
>Ga0164293_10006186_pt1 | contig 10198 bp, 7 predicted proteins | sample GEODES118metaG_FD_111487 | JGI IMG/M metagenome (GOLD analysis project Ga0164293, IMG submission 111487) | Eutrophic lake water microbial communities from Lake Mendota, Wisconsin, USA - GEODES118 metaG | ecosystem: Environmental > Aquatic > Freshwater > Lake | place: USA: Lake Mendota, Wisconsin...
CTTCAAAGGGACTTATTTTTGCCATGGGCGCGAAGTTCGTTCTTTTTGTTGAGAATTAAATTTTTTCAGCGAATGATTTCATCAAGTTGCAGAAAGCTTCTACACTTGAATAAGGAAGGGCATTGTACATACTCACTCTTATGCCACCTACTGTTCTATAACCTTTCACACCAATCATTCCTTCGGTTTTACATAAAGTTAAAAATGCTTCTTCTTTAGATGTATCTGTTAAAAAGAAAACTGCATTCATGATGCTTCTGTCTTCCTTTGCAATAGGGCAATGAAAAGCTGGAAGACTATCAATGGTATTATAAAGTAAATTCGATTTTGCTAGATTTAATGTTTCCATAGCTGCCAAACCACCTTGTGCTTCTATCCAACGCAGGGTTAATAAACTTACATATATAGAAAAAACGGGAGGTGTATTTAATAAAGAACCTGCTTCGATATGTTTTCTGTAATCTAAAATGGCTGGAATTTTTCTATTGATCTTTCCTAAAATTTCTTTTTTAACTACTACTAAAGTAACCCCTGCAGCACCCATATTTTTTTGAGCCCCTGCATAAATTAAATCGAAAGCTTTAAATTGAGTAGGTCTACAAAATATATCAGAGCTCATATCTCCCACTAATAAGGCAGAAGTCTGAGGATAGCTATGCCATTGGGTTCCCTCCACTGTATTGTTAGTGGTAATATGTAAATAAGTGGCGTTAGATGGAATATCTAAAACCTTATTTATATATGTATGTTTTTTATCGGCAGTATCTGATACGACTTTCACAGGTCCAAATAAACTTGCTTCTTTCACTGCTTTATGACCCCATACTCCATTATCACAAATAGCGGCTAATCCGTTTTCATCTAATAAATTCATGGGCACTTGCATAAACTGCATTGTGGCACCTCCTTGTAAAAATAAAACTTCGTAAGTGTCGTCTAAACCCATTAATCTTTTTACAATCGTTTGTGCTTCTGTAACTACTTCTACAAAATGAGAGGTACGATGTCCAATTTCTAAAATAGATAAACCCGTATTATTAAAATTATGAATTGCTGCAGCAGCTTTTTCTAAAACTTCTTGAGGTAAAATAGAAGGGCCTGAATTAAAATTGTGCAATTGCATTATAGTGATATAAATTAAATATTAGTTGGTTGACTGTCATGAACCTCGGCGTCGTCAACAGTAGTAACGCCGCCTGAAACCACGTACTTCATTGCTTCTGCGGCGCTCACACCTTTCGGGAATTTTTTTATTTTGTTAAAAGGTACAATATAAGTTATGCCAGAAATAGCATATGAATGTGGAACATACACTGTAACAAACTGATCCATTCCAAAATGCGAAGTATTTTTTTGTGTAATAAAACCTATTCTCCAAACATCAGTTGAATCGACATTCACCAAAACGGGTTCATCAAATTTTTTCTTATTACCAGCAAAGGCTTCTAAAAAATCTTTCACTGAAGAATAAATAATTTTTATGCCCGGTGTTTTTTCTAAAATCTTATCGAAGATGGACATCAATCTCTCTACAAAAAATAAAGAAGACAACCAACCTACTACTAATACAAGTGCAATGGCTACCAAAAACCCAAGTCCTGTGACCTTCGGTATTTGACCGTTGACTTCTGCGAATTGTTGAGGAAATGCAAGGTTGAGCAGATTGGGTAAAAAATTATCAACCCAATTAAATAGACTCACTACTACCCAAACAGTAACCCCAATGGGTGCAAGTACGATGACCCCTTGAAAAAAACGCTGTGCTAAGGCGGTTAGTATTTTTTGCTTGAATAATTGTCGCCTGATATTGGGCATTTGGACTAGTATTAAGGCCCAAATTTCAAACAATTTTGCCATTCGGCATAAATAATAAAAAAATAAGCCTGGAAACTTTGAAAACGATAAAAGTTTCCATAGTTTTGCGCCTCTAAAACAAGCTATGCAAGATAGAATTCTTAATAAAGCCCGCGAATTAATGTTCCAAACCGGAGTTAAACATGTCACCATGGATGACCTGGCCAATCAATTGGGTATAAGTAAAAAGACCATTTACCAGTATTTTAAAGATAAAGATGCCTTGGTAAGTGCTATTGTTGAATTTGAACTAGCCAACCATGCCACGATATGTAATCAAAGCATGCAACTAGCAGATAATGCCGTGCATGAAATATTCCTATTGATGACGGTAATTCAGGAAATGTTTAATAGAATGAATCCCCTTGCTTTATTTGAGATTGAAAAATATTATCCTATGGCTTTTGAGAAAATTAAAAATCATAAAGACGATTTTATTTTTTCTATGATTAGCGCCAATTTGGAAAAAGGCATTGCAGAGGGTTTATATAGAAAAGATGTGGATGTTACTATTCTTTCTAAATACAGATTAGAAACAAGTTTGATTCCTTTTAATATTCATGTTTTTCATCCTTCCAAATTTGATATGCTAAAAGTAAACCTTCAAATTATAGAACACTTTGTTTATGGTGTAGCCACTTTAGAAGGTCATAAATTAATGGATAACTATAAATTAAGTACCCATCATTCATAATCATTATAAAAAAATTACATCAACAATAAATCTCAGAATAAAAAATTTAAGTTAATAAATAAAAATATGAAATATCTATTCCTACTACTAGTTGTTCTTCTTCAAAGTCAACTAATTAACGCGCAAACAGAAATTAAACCCGTGTTTGCTTTTTCGTTGAATGATTGTGTGGCCTATGCACAAAAAAATAATGTGCAAGTAAAGAATTCCTTACTAGCCATTGATATACAAGTGCAAACCAATAGAGAAATTGCAGCGGCTGCTTATCCTAGTATTGGGACCAATTTAAGTGGCACCGATTATTTAGTAATCCCTACCTCCTTACTACCTGCCCAAATATTTGGTGGTACAGCAGGCAGTTTTATTCCAGTTCAATTTGGAACAAAGTTCAATGCCAACTATGGTGCCAATGTCCAACAATTACTTTTTGATGGTCAGGTTTTTGTAGCCTTACAAGCAAGAGCCACTTCTTTAGACATGCAAAGAAAAAATGCTGCAGTGACCGAAGAAGCCATAAAAGCCAACATTTATAAAATATATTATCAGTTGTCGGCAAGTAAAACACAGTTAAATATTTTAGATGCCAATATTGAGCGTTTAAACAAACTAGCTAAGGATGCGCAAATCATGTACAAGAACGGCTTTGCAGAGAAATTAGATGTAGATAAAGTAAGTGTCCAATTAAACAATTTACAAACTGAAAAAATTAAAGCGAATAATGCAGTAGCGATTGGTTATATGGGATTAAAGATGTTAATGGGAATGCCGGTAAAAGATAGCCTTGTACTAACTGAAGTGATTAATGAACAAAGCTTAAGCAACGATGTCTTAGTAGAAAATGATTTTCAATATGGTCTTAGAAAAGATTATCAATATATCAACGCTGTAAAAAAATTAACCAATTATAATGTAAAGCGTTATCAATTAAGTTATTTACCTACAGTAAGTATGTCTGGGGCTTATTCTAAAAATGCGCAACGCTCTACCTTTGATTTTTTTGAAGGGGGCAACTGGTTCAATACTTCATTGGTAAGTTTAAATGTAAACCTTCCTTTATTCAATGGTTTTGCGAGAGAGGCTAGAGTGAAAAGAACTAAGATTGAATTAAAGCAAATAGAAAATCAAATAGTTGCCTTAAAAAATAATATTGACAACGAAATCACACAAGCGAAATTGAATTATATGTCTTCGGTGGCAACTGTGCAGTTCCAAAAAAAGAATATGCAATTAGCTGAAAATGTGTATCTACAAACTAAAAAGAAATTTGAAGCAGGCACTGGTTCTAATACGGAGATTTCAGCTGCTCAAGCCGATTTAGTAAGTGCACAAAATAATTTCATGAATGCATTATACGCTGCTTTAATTTCAAAAGTGGACTTATTAAAAGCCACTGGAAAACTATAAAATCTAACATTCAATAAAAATATTAAAATAACAATAATGAAAAATATCTCTACAGTTTTAACAAGTACTTTAATTTTATTCTCCATCGCCTGTGGTGGTGGTGGTAGTAGCTTAGAAAAGCAGAAAGCCAGTTTAGCTTCCTTGAAAAAAGAAAGCCTTAGTTTGAATGCAAAAATTGCTTCGCTTGAAGCAGCCATTGAAAAAGCAGGTGGCGCAGAAACAGCAAAGGCGATACTTGTTGCACTCACCCCTCTTACTACGCAAGATTTCACCCATTATATTGAACTACAAGGAAAGGTAGAATCTGAAAGCGTTTCTTTTGTAACCCCTCGTGCAGGTGGAGGTCAAGTAAAGGCCTTATTTATAAAAAGAGGTGACATAGTTAGAAAAGGTCAATTAATATTACAATTAGACAATAGCTTGATTAAACAAAGCGCCGCTGCAGCTACTCAAAATATTGAAACCATTAAATCTCAAGCTGCATTAGCCAAAGCGGTGTATGAGAAACAAAAGAACTTATGGGATCAAAATATTGGCAGTGAAATACAGCTATTAACTGCTAAAACCAATGCAGAAGCCTTGGCTAGTCAGTTAAAAGCTGCAACAGAGCAATTAGGTATGGTGCGTGATCAACTGGCTTATACAAGTGTACGCAGCGATGTGGACGGTGTGGCAGAAGAGGTGAATGTGAAAGTGGGTGATTTGTTCATGGGCCCTGGTCAAATCAAAATTGTAAACACTTCTCGTTTAAAGTTAACGACCATGATACCTGAGAATTATGCAGGTAAAGTAAAAGTAGGTACTGAAACAAGTTTAAACTTTCCAGATATTCAAAAAATAATAAATGTTAAAATATCGGTGGTGGGTAATGTAATTGACCCACTTAGCAGAAGTTTTTATATAGAAGCCAAATTACCTATTGATAAAAACTTCCGCCCTAACCAGTTAGTACAAGTTAAAATTAAGGACTACGAAAAAAAGAATGCCATTAGCGCTCCCATTAATTTATTACAAAACGATGAAAAAGGAAAGTTCATTTATGTAGCTGTAATGGAAAAGGGGAAACTAATAGCACGTAAAAAAGCAGTAACGGTGGGACAATACTATGGCAATAACATTGAAATTATGGCAGGCTTAGTGGCTGGTGATAATGTTATTTCAGAGGGGTATCAAACTTTATTTGATGGCCAAAACATTACCACTTCAGATAAATAATTAAAAAATTAACGCTTAATAGAACATTATGTCGACTATCCATAAAATAAAAGAAAAATTCAAAGAGTTCAAACCCACTTCATGGGCTATTACCAATAAGACCACTATTTATCTGGTAATGTTATTCCTAAGTCTTGGGGGTATTTATCAATTCCTTACTCTTCCTAAAGAGAATTTCCCAGAAGTAGTCATTCCTAATATATTCGTGCAAACAGTATATGTAGGTAACTCTCCTAAGGATATAGAAAACTTAGTAACACGCCCTATTGAAAAACAAATTAAGAGTATTAGTGGTGTAAAAATTAGCAAATTCACTTCTACTTCTCAACAAGATTTTTCAGCGATTACTGTAGAGTTTAGCACAGATGTAAAACCAGAAATAGCTTTACAAAAAGTAAAAGACGCGGTAGACAAAGCCAAATCGGATTTGCCCAATGATTTAACACAACAGCCTAGAGTCATTGAATTAAATATCAGTGACATGCCCATCATGTATGTAAACATTAGTGGTAACTATAGCCCAGTACAATTAAAAAAATATGCAGACGATTTAAAAGATAAATTAGAAAGTATTTCACAAATTAATAGAATTGATTTAGTGGGTGCACCTGAAAGAGAATTTCAAATTAATGTTGATAATTATAGAATGCAAAGCTCAGGTATTACATTCGACGATATCACTTTTGCAATTCAAAGAGAAAACCTAGATTTATCGGGTGGTTTATTAGAAGTGGGTACAATGAACCGTAACCTTCAATTAAAGGGTCAATTGAAAAATGCAAATGATATTGCTAATATTATAGTGCGTAATTCAAATGGTGCGCCTATTTATTTAAGAGATGTAGCTTCTATTAAAGACACAGTGAAGAAGAATGAAAGCTATGCACGTTTAAATGGAAAGAATGTGCTTACCTTAAATATTGTAAAACGTAATGGTGAAAACTTAATAGCCACTACCGATGCGGTGAAAAAAATTGTTGAAGATGCGATTGCCAATGATATACCCAAAGATGTAAACTTAGTTATTTCAGGAGATCAAAGTATTAGAACTAAAAGTTCTTTTACAGATCTAGTCAACTCCATTGTCATTGGTTTTATTTTAGTACTTGTCGTATTGATGTTCTTCATGGGTGTGACCAACGCCTTCTTTGTGGCCTTGTCGGTTCCCTTAAGTATGTTTGTGGCCTTTGTGTTGTTACCTGCTGGTGACTTATTAGTGGGCTCACATATTACTCTAAACTTCATGGTTTTATTTGCCCTTTTATTTGGGCTGGGTATTATTGTAGATGATGCCATTGTGGTGATTGAAAACACACACCGTATTTTTGTGCAAGGCAAAGGAAAATTAACTGCTACTACTTCCGCTAAAATGGCGGCAGGTGAAGTATTTATTCCTGTATTAGCAGGTACGATTACGACTTTAGCGCCTTTCTTCCCTTTATTATTCTGGCCTGGTATTATTGGTAAGTTTATGATTTACCTGCCTGCTATGTTAATATTTACATTAGCTGCTTCCTTAGTGGTCGCCTTTATCATGAACCCTGTATTTGCAGTAGATTTCATGAACCATGAAGAAGTAAAATCAGATGAACCTAAGTCGGCAATGTTTAAGAAAAAAGGTTTCTGGATTCCTATTGCCATAGGAATTTTATTAGACTTCATGGGCTTTACCTTCTTAGGTAATTTATTGATCTTCTTTATGCTATTAGTGGTGGCCAATAAATATTTTATTTCCGATTTAATTGAAAAATTCCAAACACGTACCCTTCCTAAATTAATGGATACCTATGAACGTATATTACGTCGTGCCTTAAATGGTTGGAGACCTGTTAAATTATTAATTGGCACATTTGTTTTATTAATATTCTCATTTATATTTTTTGGAATTAATATTAGTACTGGAAGAGTGGGTATTGAATTTTTCCCGAAAGGAGATCCCAACCAAGTATATGTATATTTAAAATTACCAGTGGGTACTAAAATAAACTATACCGATTCCATTACTAAAGTAGTAGAACAAAAAGTAGCCAAGGCTTTGGAAATGGATAATAATAAAAAGAATCCACTAGTGGAAAGTATTATTAGCAATGTGGCAGTAGGTGCAGGAGATCCAATGCGTGGAGATAGAAGTGCTCGATCTGAATTAGGTCGTGTACAAATTAACTTTGTGGAATATGAAAAGCGTCATGGTAAATCGACGGAACCTTATTTAGATGCCATAAGAGCAGAGATGAAAGGTATTCCTGGTGCTGAATTTACGGTTACCCAAGAATCCAATGGGCCTCCTACCGAGCCTCCAGTGAATATTGAAATTCAAGGAGAGGATTTTGACAAATTGGTAAAAACAGCGGTGGGTTTAAAAAATTATTTAGACGCAGCACAAATACCAGGTATTGATGGATTAAAGATGGATGTCGATTTAGTGAATCCAGAATTAACCTTAACAATTGATAGAGACCGCGCTTTAATTGAAGGAGTAAGTAGTGCACAAGTAGGTATGCAAATTCGTACCGCCTTATTTGGTAAAGAAATTTCTAAAATTAAAGATGGCAAGGATGAATATAAAATTCAATTAAGAAACGAGGAATTACAGAGAAATAATTTAGTGGATTTATTAAACATGCGTTTATCTTTTAGAGATATGGCTGCAGGTGGTATGGTTAAAAATATTCCTATTAGCTCGCTAGTAAAAGTAGAACCAACGAACACCTTTGGTAGTATTAATAGAAAAAATCAAAAAAGATTAATTCAATTAAGATCGAATGTACAAACAGACCAAGGTTATAACCCCACTGCAGTGAACGTTGTTATCGCTCAATACATTGGTAATTTTAAAGGTGTTTCTGAAGGGGTGACTGTTAAACAAACAGGAGAGAACGAACAACAATTAGAAACCGTTGCATTTTTGGGAAAGGCCTTGGTGATTGCTTTAATGTTAATCTTATTTACCTTGGTATTGCAGTTTAACTCTATTTCTAAATCGGTGATTATCCTAACAGAAATTTTATTTAGTATTATAGGTGTGCTTTTAGGCTTCTCTATATTTGGAATGAAGGTTTCAGGAGTAATGACAGGCTTAGGTATTGTAGGACTTGCAGGTATTGTGGTGAAAAATGGAATATTGGTAATTGAATTTGCAGATGAGTTAAGATCAAGAGGCTATAAAACAAGGGAGGCCGTTATTCAAGCTGGGAAGACAAGAATTATTCCTGTATTATTAACAGCCCTTGCAGCTATCTTAGGTTTCTTACCCATTGCCATTGGATTCAACATCAACTTCGTAACTTTATTTAGCGAGTTAAACCCACATATATTCTTTGGGGGCGATAACGTTGCTTTCTGGAAGCCATTAAGTTGGACCATTATTTATGGATTAGCCTTTGCCTTTTTTATGACCTTATTCATTGTACCAGCTATGTATATTATTGCAGAGCGTTTACGCCGTCCTATGCGTCGTCATTTTGGGGGTAAGTGGATTAGCATACTAGGTATTCCTCCATTGACCTTTATTTTTATTCCTTTAATGTTTATTACTACATTTATACATAGAAAGAATCAAAAAAGAAGAATAGCCAATAATAATGCCAGTGGAGATAAAACAATCAATGGTTCTTGGTATTAAATTTCTTAGTATAAATTATCTTGGTATCAATTAAAAAATAAAATCAAGCAAAATGAAAAAGAATATAGTAGCTAACTTAATAATGTTTGTCTTATTATCTGTTTTTCATTTTGCTTGTTCTTTAGTTACAAGTAAGCAAGCTATATCGGTAACTCCACAAAATGTAGGAAGCTTTGAAGGCAAGCTTGTTACTGAGTATACTTTAACCAATGCAAATGGTATGCAAGTGGGTATTATTAATTATGGTGGTATACTTACTAAAATAATTACCCAGGCCAAGGATGGTAGCTATGGAGATGTACTTACAGGCTATGAAAACTTCGATGGTTATTTACAAAAAGGCAACCCTTATTTTGGTGCATTAATTGGTAGATATGCTAATAGATTAGCGAAAGGAACTTATACTATTGATAGCGTAGAGTACAAGGCTGCATTAAATAACAATGGTCAATCACTACATGGGGGTGTAAAAGGTTTTGATAAAGTTATATGGGAAGCAAGAACCTTACCAGGAGATAGCAGTATTCAATTAGTATATCTAAGTAAGGATGGCGAGGAAGGTTATCCAGGAAATTTAAAAGTAGTGGTTGTCTATACATTAACTGCTAATAATGCAATTAAAATAGAATATACCGCAAGCACTGATAAAACTACTGTCATTAATTTAACCAATCATGCTTATTTTAATTTAAGCGCTGGCAGTTCGCCTACTATTTATGATCATGTCTTAGAAATAAAAGCAGACAAGTATACACCTGTAGATAGTGTATTAATTCCTACAGGAGCACTGGTAGAAGTGAAAGGAACACCGATGGATTTTACAAGTCCTAAAAAAATAGGTAAAGATATTAATAAAGTACCTGGCGGTTACGATCATAACTGGGTTTTAAATAAAACAGATAGTTTGAAAGAAGTTGCTAATGTGTATGAGCCTAATAGCGGAAGGTATTTAACTGTTGCTACTACTGAGCCAGGAATTCAATTTTATTCGGGTAATTTTTTAGATGGAACGCTAACAGGTACTAAAAAGGGGGTCGTCTATAACAAGCATTATGCACTTACACTAGAAACACAGCACTTTCCTGATAGCCCGAACCAGCCTGGATTTCCAAGCACTATTCTAAAACCAGGTGAAACCTATCACCAAACTACGGTGTATCGCTTTTCAACAAAATAAAAAGAGAATAAGAAAATAAATAAAAACCTGCTTACTAAAAAGAGCTGGTTTTTTTATGAGATCAATAACTTAGGATACTCCCTTTTTATTATGCTAACTGTGTTCCTTCTTCTATACTTGTAATGTAATAACTCAATTCTTTATGCATTACTTGATTATACTTAGCACTTAATTCTTTTGTAATGGCTTCTACTGCTGATGTTTTGATGATATTAATTGTACAGCCACCAAA
>Ga0164293_10006189_pt1 | contig 10195 bp, 8 predicted proteins | sample GEODES118metaG_FD_111487 | JGI IMG/M metagenome (GOLD analysis project Ga0164293, IMG submission 111487) | Eutrophic lake water microbial communities from Lake Mendota, Wisconsin, USA - GEODES118 metaG | ecosystem: Environmental > Aquatic > Freshwater > Lake | place: USA: Lake Mendota, Wisconsin...
ATGGCTTCTGCCGAATAAGGAAGTTTTCTAGAATCCAATGGTTCTGCATGAGTCACTGTAGAAATAGAAAGTAAATCTGTCATTACTGCAAACACTCGCAACGGTACATTTCCTGGAAGAGGATTTGAACTTGATGCGATTGTTACTAATAAATAACTTGTCTCTTTACTCAGTGTTTTGCAGGTAATAGAGGCGGAATTAGTATTTTCAAAGGTTTCATTTACAAAATAATAATATGGATTTTGTTCATAGGTTCCTGATAAAACAGCTGTAGCATCCGCCATAAAGGCAGAACGATCGCGATACCAAGAAAGTGTAATAGGAACAGGAAACATACTATTATTCTGTGTTTCTACATAAATTTGTATGTCAAAGGTTGCATCTGGCATAAGAATCATTTCTGCTGCATTTATTTCAAAAAGCAGATACGGTTGAAAGGATGTAATTTTAATATCATTAATAGCAGGAGGAGTTGTAAATTTAATTGGATTCACCTGACGAATATATCCTAACCATTCAGTTCCATTGTATCGCATGTAATCAGGTGTTTGAAACAAGATATGCTGTATTGAATAAACTAAATAATTAGGATTGGTATACGGATCAACTAAAATGATTCCGCTTGAAAAGAGAAAAGGAGTTTGAGAAATGCTAGAACCATACTTGTAAATTTCACCATTCGTACTTGTATAATTGGTAGAATATCGTGGAATTGTCATTAATTCAATGGTTTGTCGCATCTTACTCTGAAACAGTAATCGAGCATACGTCGTAGGAGCGATTGTAAAGGGAACATCAAAATAGCCATTCTGATGTTCTGATGCATTTGAAAATTGCAGATACCCATTTGTATCTACATTTGTACTTAATCCAATAGTAGAATAAAACTTTACGGTACTAACTCCATCTGTCATGGTGGAGTATTCAAATTGTAGATTGGGCCAATAGACTGGTACATCTGGTAATTTAATTGGAAATGTACTAATAAATACCTCAGGAATAAAGTTGGAATCTGTAATCCATCCTACCTTATTTTTAGTATTGTATAATTCAATTTCATTGGTAACATCTATAAAAAAATCTGCAGTATAGGTTCCAAAATTTACACCAAATAAATCTGAAAATTGTTTTTGAATAAAGTTATAAAATTCTAATCGAACCTGTTTCAACAACGCGTTCGAGTTTAAATTTATGTTTAAATCTGTTACTCCATTGTACCCATATTGATACGCCAATTGATTCAGATATGTATTATATTGATTTGCAATATCTGAACTGATAGATGTATTAATGCTAGGCGCTGTAATCTGAAATCGACCACTTTGACTATTGTAAATACAAGTGTATCGATTTACTGGAAAATATAAAAAGGTATTTTGATCATGAAAGGTTTGAAATAGGGTAAAATTGGAAGCACTAGTAGGACCTGTTGCTAAAAATGTAATATAGGGATCATTCAATCCTTGAAACCCAAATAAGATATAATCAGATGGACTAGGATAGATTAAATACGATGGAAGTGTTATATAATAATCAATGTGTAAGTCAAAGGGTATATTTCGTAAAATCATTTCTTTCATACAAGGATAATAATACGCGACAGAGCATTGTTGATTTGTAAAATTAGAAATACCGAATGTTTCTTGTTGTTGGAAATAATTAGCTACAATCTGACTGGTATTTGTAGCAGAATCGTATTGATTGGTTTGATAGTTAAAAATTTGTCCATTTGGCTGATTGAATAGCAGATTAAAATTGCCAGTTGCTTTGAACTGATTTTTAAATGCTGTAAAACTAATATTGGCGAAGAGAGGAGTTGCATTTAATGCACTTTGCAACTCTGACACAAGTGAATCCGATGTATAAGTTCCTTGACGAATACTTACACTAAACGTGGATCGTCCCGTTTCAATCAACGGGAGTGTAATATTTCCTTTTGCCGGTCGAAAATTAAAAAAAGAATTCAGAATTGATATTTCGGTTAAATTAATACTTTTAATATTACGATAAATACGAGGAAGACGAAGTGTAAAAAAGGTTGGATTCGGATAAACAGTTCGATCGCGATCTTTACTATTAATCACAATAACAGAGGTTGCTTGAGCAGTCACTGTATCAGATGATTTGGTTGTGGTTGGTTTTGTTAACTCATACTTGGGAGGAGCATAGGGAACGTAGTGAAGAGCTTGAGGAGATGGACCAAATTTGGCTTCTTTGGTAGTTTCCTTACGATTATCCTCTCCTACATCGAGATCGGAGTCGTCATCTGTTTCTGTATCACTGGAATAGGATGCATACAATCTAGACATCCCCTCTTATTAGTTCATTGCAATTTTAAAAACATCTTTTCCGTAGTATAAATACTTAAAGAGAAATTATACTAGGGTGGTGCGACTCTAACATCCATTAACGTCTAGATTTACGGCTCTTTCTATAATTTTTACGATTACGACGAGTAGTACGACGCGATCGAAAGTTAAATTTATTGGGATTTGATGGAAGTGTAGCGGCTCCTTCATTTGCAGCAGCCACCTTTGCAGTAGCAGCCCGTCCTTTTCGATTTCTTTCTGCCCTCCATTCATTTGTTCCAAACATTGCATTATACGCTTTTTTTGCAAATGATCTTTTTTGTGACGCAGGTGCTGCTGCAGAAGGTGCTGCTGCAGAGGATGCTGATGCAGAGGGTGCTGATGCAGAGGGTGCTGATGCAGAGGGTGCTGATGCAGAGGGTGCTGATGCAGAGGGTGCTGCTGTAGAGGGTGCTGCTCCAACACCGGTGTATTTCCATTCAGGGGTGTATTTCCATTCAGGGGGTTCTGCTCCAGAGCTGCGGTATGGTATAGTGGATCCTGATGGCGATATATACAAATTGTAGGGGACGCCTGTGTGTTTCCATCCACCTTCTCTACCATATTGATATCTGTATCCATAGGGTTCATCCGCGTCTACATAGGATGCAGATGCAGAGGGTGCTGCAGAGGGTGCTGCAGAGGGTGCTGCAGAAGGTGCTGCAGAAGGTGCTGCTGCAGAGGGTGCTACAGCACCCTCTGCCTCCTCCTTTTCTTCGTATGTTGTTTCTTTGCCACCAGGTTGATATTTGTTTGCAGGTCGCTCCGCCATAAATTCTACGTAGTACGAAGAAAATTTATTTCATGGATAGAATCAAATGGCCAATCTTACCTGGGGACAATCTCCTTACTTATTGAATATTCCGACTGTTAGCAATGTGACCACTTCGGCCACAGGAGCTGGGCAAGTGGCCACCTTGCAAACGCAAGTGACAAACATTCTGGGAATGGTGGATACAACGAACAAGGTTCTAAAAACAAATACAATTGGTAATTTTTCAACCTCTCCCATTCAGGTAATCAATCCCATAAACTTTGCTGCAGGAGTGACTGGCATTAATACATCCAGCATTAGCGGAAATTATACAGTACGGAGTGGAAATTTGTATGTAAGTTCAATGGGAGCCGCCGTTACCTGTGCAACCGGCAATATCTTTTGCGATGGACAAGTCTACTCCCTTGGAAATGCATGTCCCAGTGATCCTATACTAAAACGAGAAGTGGAACCGTATACTCCGAATGGACTTCCGATTCCAGTTCGATTCAAATGGAAAGACTCTGGAAAAGAGGATATTGGATTTTTAGCCACCGATGTAGCCACCACCGTGCCGGAAGCTGTTTCGGTGCATCCGAATGGAACTCGGATGGTGGATTATGGAAAAATGGTAGTCGCGGCTATAGCAGAAATACAAGATTTGCGATACACGATTGAACAATTAGAAAAACGTATTGTTTTTTATGAAGCGGCTCGTAGATAATCTAAAACTTTACAAATACTCTTCCATTAGAAATGAATCTGTTAGAGGCGCAAAAGAAGTTGGCAGAGGATGGAGTGAGTGACCATTATCGTTATTTTGTAGATACCTACCGGGTACATGAATTCAAAGAAGAGACTCTGTTGAAAGAATATATTGATTTTATTATTCATGAACCATTGCTCTGGCTGCAACTGTTTCCGGCAAAACTGAAGAGTAAACCAGCCTTTAGTAAACCGAAGACAGCGGTTTTGAAACTCTTACGTGATTCAAATGTGATTGCCGTCTTGGGAGCAGAATATTGTGATAAAGCACATGATTTAATTGATAAAACGTATAAAACGCATCATGCTGAAATTGTTGCAAAACGAATGGGGGACACCGAGGTTGTGGTAACAAAAGAAGAGGAGGAACGGGTAGAACCAGCTCCTACTCATGCAGTAGGAGCTCCGCTTCAATCAACTCTTACTATCGAAGAGGGAGTCGAAAGCTTAGATGGATCCGAAGAATCAACTGTGGAAGAGCTTCGAGAACTTCAAAAGAAATATCGTGTTCTGAAAAAAGCCTACGAAGTCCTTCTCAAAGCCACTCTTCCTGAAGGAACCTTTGATTCAGTTAAACTTTTATTGTCTTTTGTTTAATAATTTTCTTAATCCACTGTATAAGATGTTCCTCCCGCTCATGAGCCTAGCGATTGCCGCATTGTTCTTTGTGTTGACTCCTGGTGTTCTTCTGTCTCTTCCTAGGGGGGGAAGCAAGTTTGTTGTTGCCGCGACTCATGCGGTTGTCTTTGCCCTTGTGTTCCACTTTACCCAGAAGACTCTCATGGATCTTAGTCGGCAGTATGAACTATTTGAGGATGCAAAAGCTCCCTGCTCTCCCCCTGGAAAGGCCCCTGAGAAGGATGGATCTTGCTGCATCGGCTCCCCGAATGCATCTGGTATGTGCTAACTTTCTATAGTATACTAATTATACTAAGGAAATTAAACTTAAAAATTGATATAAATGTTCTTTCACTACAAATAGTTATACTATGTCGGCTACGATTCAATGGTCTATTAAGACCTTCTTGGATCAATATGAAAAGGGACTTCTTTTAAAACCTCGTATTCAACGAAAAAAACGATGGACTAAGATGGAAATGAATGCATTTCTTACCTTTATTCAAACGTATAAAAACGCAGTGGTTCCCTTTCTGGTAAATGAAGTGATTGCCGAAGGAGTGAAACAATATTATATCTTTGATGGAAACAATCGTTCCAATGCAATTATTGAATTCTATGAACAACCGCTTTCCTTTGATTTAGTACATATTCCCACATCCTTTTCAAAAGATCTACAAACAAAACTACAATCTTGTTCCTTAGAAGTATTGCTTAACCGAAAATTAAGTTTTAGTAAATTTTGTCGAGATCATGCATGTGTCATTGAAAAAGCCAGTGAAGACCTCTTAGAAGAAGCATGGCAAAGTATGATTGAAGAATTAGATGCGATTCAATTTAGTGAAATTAAACTAGATATGACAATCTTTCCCAATCTTACAGCCGAGCGAATGTCTCATATCTATGAATCAATTAATCGAACGGGTGTCAAATTGAGCAAACAAGAACTCTTGGCAAGTTCCACATCACAATTTCTATTTACAAAAGCGACTCTTACAGGATTTGATGAATTACAGGATTTATTGGAAACAAAGTATTATGAAACAATGAATAATACAGAAAAATTAAAAATTGTTGTTGATTCTGGTGGAAAACTTAATCTCTTTGAAGTGTTAGTAGCCGTTCAATACAAACTTCATGAAATATACCCTTATTTTATTCCAGAACCCTGTGTAATATCCAAAGAAACAGATCTAGATATTCTCTTCAAACTCTATAAATACATTACACATATGGAGTTTGATGTAGCTCCAACACCTGTAGCATTGAATACCTTTATAAGTCAAATTGAAACTGCGTGTAAGATAGTAGATATAATTTATACACATTATTTCAACTCCAGCATTCCCTGCAATGAAATCAAGAAATATTTGAAAGTGCAAAAGAATGTAGCAATCTTATTGATTGTTTATGTAATAGATGCTACAAACCACTCTATTAGTTCTAAGGTAATACAATCAAATTTACGCCGTGTCATTCTGTACCATGAACTCATGAGCACATACAAGGAGAAAGAGGAGATTCGAACAAAACTATCTCTTCCACAGGATTTTATTCGGTACGAAGCAGGTGGATTATTTATTCAGAATCAAGTGCAAAAGATTCAAACCTCTCACACCTTTGAAGTGGTTCCTACCAAAGAACAAATTGCGTTGCTGTTAAAGACATGTATTCAAGATGAGTTAATCGAGCGTTTACAGAAGATGAATCGCCGCCCTCTCACAAAAGTTCAAACAATTGCTCTCAGTGTATTCTATGGAGAACAAATTCCATATAGTAAAATGAAAGAACCACAAAATAAGGATCATATTGTTCCTTATAGTATGACCTGTACTGAGGTACATGACATTCACAGGTTAGGAAATCTTCAATTAATTTCAGAAACACTGAATAAGTCACGAGGTGTAAAACCCATTACGGATGCTTGGATTGAAGAAACTGGTTTAATTTATCAAGGATATCCCAAGGAAGCAGAGTATGCAGAAATCTGTGATTCAAAAGCAAAGATTATTCGCAATGTTAAAAAATACAATGAAATGTGTGAACGGCGTGAGACCAAGTACATGGAGTTGATTCTTTCTACACTCTAACATGTTAAGTAAAATAACCACGCCATTCTTTATTTGATAAAATAGCATCTCGTTCCTCTTTGGGAAGAGTATCAATAAAATTTTTCATAGGAGTATACTTGGCAGGATGAAATGATTCTTTGGGATGTAAGGTAGGAGCAATCACATAGGCATTGTAAAAATTATGATGCGGTATATCTATTATTGCGCGTTTGACACTTTCTCCTATTAAATCATCTCCTACAATTACCAATTTTGGAAATTCTAACATATATGCATTCAATAAAGTTCGAAGAGGAACTGTATCCTTTTCAAAATCTACAAATAATAAATCAGGTGTAATTTTATGCTGTTTTAAATACTCTAACGCCTTGTAGCAATTACGATTTGTAATATATAAATCATGCCCTTTTGCTGCATACGGAGCTAAATTTGCAATTGTTGTTTCTAATCGACCATGCTGTAAAAAGAAAGAATCAGCTGGACTATTTATATATTTTGGTTGTGTAGCTGTATCACTAAACCGATCAAATCCGTAATAAGTAATTTTACGAGGGGAAGAGGCCTCACAAATTCCCATAGCACCACATCCCATCCAAACTCCCAATTCCACAATTATATTGGGTTTGTACAATTGAATGGCCCCTTCCAACGCTCTGCGTGTTCCAGGACTGTACCACCCATGATAAATGGGTTCAGGACCTTTCACAATCGGTGGAATCTTTATTAAAAATTTAACAGGAATAATACTTGTAGATAGTTTCACTTGTTTTTTAGATGTAGTAAGAACAGCACCAAATAATAATTGAATTATATATAAAATTTCTTCGTTAGAACCTGTTTTTATTGATTTAAATAAAAGTTGCTGCCATTCATTCATTGTAAAAGAACCATCTTCATTCAAAAGTGGGTATCGTGGAATAGTAGTTTCTTTATAAAACATCGGAGCATGTCTTTCAAAATAGTTTTTTTTATCAAGAAATTTGTCAAACCAAGGGGACACTATTTGTAACATGTAAGACATGTTCTAAATAGGAAACGGATATTTACAATAATTTAGCTACCTTATTAAAATAGTTATTAATACGCAATCCAATAATATATTGTACTATTTTTTCTTTTTCAGATGGTGTTAATTTATCTATAATTTTTTTGTATTCTTTAGCAATTTTATACAATGTTATAATATTTTTTTGAAAAATTGCTGATATTTGTTGCATCATACTCTTAATATAGGCATTACATGGAACTCCTAATTGTTGGTAATATACAGATGGTGTTTTTACTGTATACCAATGCATTAATGTTTCTTGCTGTTCTTTTGTAATTCCTTTATATCCTCGTAAATTACATGAAATTACATTTACAACAGATGAATTATTTCTATTTTGCAATGACTGTAAAATAGGAGAATGTGTAAACATTGTGTCAATATACGAAATAAACTCGCATACTATAGGTGTTTGAGATCCATATAATACAAGATATAAATTTCCTCCTTTTTTTAAACAATGGGTTGCCATTAAAACATACAAAGAATTCCATTTAATACTTGCAGAATCGCGTCCATGAAATTTTAGATTACTATAGTATTCATAAGAAAGAGTAGCATCCGCTAATAGTGCTAATAATACTGTATCATATTGATTCGATTTTAATGAATGATATTTCATTGTTTCTAACGACTCTAACGTTTCTACTTTCAAATAGGGAATATGGGAATATGTTTTATGATTTTCTGGTAATTTAATATATACAAAGTCATGATGTTTCAACATCGGTATAACTTTTTTATATATTTTAAAGGATGCATCATAGTTTAAAAAGTGTGGTTCTATATTAGATTCCTCCACCATTAATTCTAACATTGATTGTGTACGCGATTCATATTTACTTAATGTTTCAATACTATCTAATGATACATGAGTATTGTGTAAACTATTTAATTTTGTATAAAATGAAAATCCAGAATATTCTTGTCCAATTCTGGTTGGAATAGAAGGCATAATTACCTTTTCAAAAAAGATTCGTTCTTTCCCTGAAATTAATTCTCTAATTTTTTGTTCTACTTCATCTGATTTTGTAAAAAAAGGAGTTTTTGTAAGAAGAATGGTGGTAGAAGTCTTAGTGGGTTTAGGCACACGAAGTGTTTTTCGTTGAATAACACTTGTCAACGAATTCATAATAAAATCACTCAATGATGTAATCCTTTTTGTTAACATATACCATGATTTGTAATCTATAACAGATAGTTCTTTTGAGTTTGTATAATTTTTCTTAATAAATAGTTGTCGACCAATTTCTAAAACTGTTAATTCGGTTGAATAATTTCTAATAAATTTATCAATTTCTTTACGTGATTTATATAAATGTTCATCAAGATCATCGACTTCATAATCATTGCATATTAAGATTCCGTCTTTTCGTAATAATTTCCAAATTAAGATTGCATCTATCATAACATCCTGGGGATCTTGTGATGCATCTACAAAAGCTACATCAATGGATTCATCTTCTAACAAATCAAGTAAATGATAGAGAGCATCGTCACGTTCAATATTTAAAATGGTTACTTGATCTTCTTTTTTTGTTTCTTTGATAGTTCGTTGAAAGGTACGATGAATCTTTTTTACATCAATTCCTAATTTTGATGAATCTTTCCATGTATCAATAACATAGACGTGAGAGTCGGGATTACTTGCTAAATTATTTAAAAACCATGCTGTAATCTCTCCCTCATATCCTCCTACATCTAACATACGTAGAGATCGTTTCAATTCTGATAATGGTTTTACATGTTTTTCCCATGATAACATCCCTACTTATACTTATAAAAATTGATAAATCTTACAATGTAAATCATTCTAGTTAAGATACATTTCCAAATGCCTGATCGAGATGCGCAATTTATAAAGGATATTACACATTTGCTAGAGATTCAAGTTTCTAGCAGTACTACATCTGAAAAAGTTCAACATACAATCAATTTCTTTCAGTATATGTTAACTTATGAATTCTTAAAACTATGTGTGCACGGATCTCCACAATTTCATAATCAATTGCTTGACAAATGCTATGAAGTGATAGATCATGTAAACTGTACGGCAGAATTACAAGCACTTTGCGAAGAGGTTCTTGTACGTATAAATTAAAAAATTGATGAAACTCTTTTTTTATACCCTGTATTTCATATTACAATGGAAGTAAATTTTAAAAAAGATTTGCATGAATTATTACATTTATTTCCATTCGCTCAAACTATTTCAGAAAAAAACCAAGCGGTTATTGCAGTAATGAATTGTCTTTTAAATTACATACATATTGAAGATTTTCTATATAAGTATCCAGTATTTAGTAATGTTGTAAAAATGAAATGCCATGAGTTACTACAAGATTCGTACGCAAGTATTGAAGTGCGAGATCTTTGTATGAGAGTTCTTGATCTTTTTTAGATTTTTCTAGGAAGAATGTAGGGAGATGCAAACAGTTGCTATGAACGATACCGAACAAGAAGAATATCTTAAAAAGAATCCAGATTTGGACACGTTTCGAAATAAGATTCTAGTGTACAAAGGGGTAAAGGGGAAGGAGATGTGGGCCTTGATGGATGAAACAGATAACTATTCATTTCAAGAACGAAT
>Ga0164293_10006191_pt1 | contig 10194 bp, 14 predicted proteins | sample GEODES118metaG_FD_111487 | JGI IMG/M metagenome (GOLD analysis project Ga0164293, IMG submission 111487) | Eutrophic lake water microbial communities from Lake Mendota, Wisconsin, USA - GEODES118 metaG | ecosystem: Environmental > Aquatic > Freshwater > Lake | place: USA: Lake Mendota...
AATATGACAAAAAATTCGTCCTGTCATCTGGACAGTAAAGCAAGAAAGGAGCTTGAATTTCTTGGAACATTGCTCGGACCTTTTCTTCGATTTCAGGCGTAATTGTTGGCGGAGGGTTGCCATTTAGCCTAGAGAGAATGTGTGTTGCGTGTTCGTAATACTTTGATCGATTCAGTTTCTTGAGTATTTCTCGCATATCTTTTTCCGTCAATTCTGCCACGTTTTGAATTCGTCGCTTCTTGATCTCGCAAATAACTTCGTGCATTATTTCGTCTGGAATAATCGTTGATTCTTTTGCCTGGAATTGGTTCAAAATTTCATTCAAGTGATTGATCTTTTTGTATGCGTAATTATTGCGCTCCTTTGGTGGATCGCGAAATGATGGAAAATCTGAAACGACGAGCATATATTCCTCTGATCCGCATGTCGGACACACTAAAATTCCATCATCAAGTTCTTCACGCGAAATATTGCATCGTTCACAATGTTCAGTTAATGCTTTTTGTTCAGCAGATTCATTGCCAGTGTTTAATTTCATACGGCCAGCATATTCTTCAAAAAGCTGTTTCTTCGAATTACTTCCAGAATCAGCTGAGGCTGTAGACGTTGCAATCAAATATTTCACAAATGTATTTTGATCAGCAGGGGTTGCGGTAATCACAGATGCCTTCTCTGCAACTCCGTAGTATTTTAGCATGATATCTGCATTCTTCAAATAGTAGTCTTTTAAAGGATCTGCTTGATCTAGTCTCTCTTGAATTTCACGAGATTCTTTCATTAGTCGAGATACTTGCAAAATATCAGCTAGCTCGCTGGAACCTTCAAGACTGTTTATTTCACGTTGGTTATCTATAATTCTCTGATTCAGCTCATAGGTTGATAATGCTGTTTCGCGAATATTAGAAATCATTCCTTGATGAAGAGAATCTAACGTTCCAGTGACGATTTCTTGCTTATTTCGAGATGTAGTATCACGAAACTTTTTTATGCGAAAGACGTTGTCCATATTGATTGATTCAATTACGTGCGTGAAAATACGAAATAGAGAATCAAAAGTCCTGCGACAATAGTTGGAATTCCAGATGCCGAATTCATGTTTGAGAATGACTCAATAGGTGCTTTACACTGTGAAATATCAACTGCCTGACATTCATTTGCGTCAAAATCAGGACTCAGCGATGTAGTCAAGAATCCAGCTCCAGCTCCTGATGTTACGTTACACTTATAGCATTCGCATGCAGGGGTTCCGTCGCTTGTAAGTGCTGAAAACATGTAAAGTGGATTTAAGCCTTCAATGTCTCCTACAATCCCTGGAATTAGTCCGTTGAAATCTGCTCCAATTTCAGACATACTTGCTGGCATCAAGTCAGCTCCAGACGCTTTATTATTGATATAATTCATACGTGGCTGTGTAGAGCCGTCCGAAGCAGTGCACACTCCACCAGTGTTTACGAAATACTGATTTCCTAGTGGAGGATTGCCTGTGATTAATGTTTGAACATATGAGTTTATCGCACTTGCATTTGTGCTCAGTTGGTCAAATGTTCCGCCGCTCCCAACTCCGAGAGATGATGGGCCCGGTAAATTATCGGCATAACTGTATGCTGGTCCGAGCAAATCTGTCTGAACTTTTGATGGATTCTTTTCAATATCCGACCACAATGGGTTGCTTCCCAAGTTTGCCATTGTTCTTATGACAAGTTTTTGATGTATTGTCTTGCTTGGATCATATATGATGGATTTGTAAGAGCACACGGCCTCTGTTTTACTATTGATCTTACTGCCAAATCAAACTCATATCTAAATTTTTTGCAAATATAGATAAGTGTTAAGAATCCACTTCTATTGATTCCACACTGGCAATGAACATATATTTTCGTCGCATCTCGACTTCTTAAGAAACTATTCATAACAAATTCAAATTGAGGATACCATCTAGTAATATCTTCATCTAAACTATCAACTGCATATAAACATTCATAATTTTCAGGAAACTTAGATGAAAACCATGATGGACTATCTTCGGGAAAAGCGCAGTTTATAACATGTGTAATGCCATACTTTTTAACAAATTCAGGCGTTAATGTCTCTCCGGCTCCAAACAGAATTAGAGGGTGGACGCTTGCAACCGGGTCTTTCTGCCATCCTTGGGAGTTGCGTCGGTATCCCAATAACGAATCTGCCATTATTGATCTATAGTAAAATGCTTGAAAACGAAACTGTTTTATGTAAGAAGTATTGTCGTAAACAAACACCATGGATTACATGAACGTTCACAATACTGAGTTTCATACGGCAACAATTAGGAGGCGGAACAAGATCATCGCCACAGCTAGGAATAAGATTGGAACTCGTAGCAATGGATGCGGATGGGATGATCAAAGTTTACATGCGGAACGTGCAGTCGTGAAGGCTCTTGGTGATACTTCACAACTGAACGGTTGTACGCTAGAAGTCATTCGAATTAGCAAACATGGTAATATTCGAAACTCAGAGCCATGCCGCAACTGCAAGGCATTTCTACATAAGTGCATGCGCGAATATGGTTTGCGGAAGGTAATTTATTCGTCTGACAATGAGGACGAAGATGCGAGAACTATTATGGTTTAAATATCAAAAAAGAGCACTACCGAGAGTTCCAAACACATACCCAACTGCTACCGCAACTCCTCCAAGAATGGCAGCACCCATATATGATGGAACACCTCCAGACGTATACGTGTTAGGAATATACTGCAGAATTAGAGATCGAGGAGTTGACAACGAAATCAAAATAGCACCCAAGAAAAATCCAAAATAAAGCATCAAGTTTTTTATTGCATACCGGACCGTGCTGAATGTTTGTGACTGGTTATAAGAAGGCTGAGGCTTCTGGGCAGACGTGTTCATTGGGCTAATGAAAGGATCGCCTCCTCCAGTAACAATTGGAGAAAAGGTTGTTGACTGTGGCAAACTAGGATTCTGAACCGGTCCCGATCCAAGAAGCTCGCTTAAATCAGTTGCACCGTCTGCCATTTATTTAGAAGGCAGGATTTCGCATTGAGTATCCTCCGCATGATACCGAAAACACTTATCGCCTTGGCGAACCGGCTTATTTACAATATCGGACAACGGCATTGATAAAGTAGGAATTACTAAAATAGGTCTATGAAAGAGCATCACAATAACTCCAAGTCCAATGATGAACGAAAGAAGAGGGGCTGCTTTTTCATTGCGAAAAATTTGAATAACCTTTGCTAGCATCATTTGTTCTGTGACGCGATGAAATTAAGAGATGTCGCATCACTCGAGCAAGGAATCTCTTCGGTTCTGAATCGAACACATCCAGAAGGCGTTTTGAAAACACTTTTATCATTCGGCAACGGTAAATGCATTTCCTTGCGAACCGGCGGAACAAATACAGAGACGATTAAAAGTCCGGTTAGAGATCCTACGAATATCCAAAGCGGAGATAGCATACTGCTTACTTATTAGTATGGGATAAAGTCTAAAAATACATACGGGGCGGTTATTATCTGAGAAGCATTTCCTGCTTGGGCAGCATCATATTCTAACATAAATGCTGCTCCTGGAAATCCAGATCGAAGTAATATTGGGTCCGATTCAGTTACTCCTAAATTTACAGATCCATTAGCTACATTTCCAAAAAAAAGTCCAATGTATCTTAATGCACCTGAATCTACCACACGGGCCTGGATTGGCGGAGTAAGGGTTAATGTCAAATGAAAATCAGAATCTACTCCAGCCTGTAACGAATACGTGACTCCGTTAATAGGGTTAGTTGAAAGATATGATGAGAATAGATTGTTTAGAATGCCAATACATATTTCACGGCTATACCTTGGTAGTCCAATAAAGCTACCTGTTCCTTGCCGTCCCCAGTTACTTGCAAGAAGTTGCGAATCAAAAAATGCTCCAAAGTATGTGTATTGTCTATTTACGGAATTATAAGTGTAATAACTGTTGGGTGGCAAATCTGTATTCACAACAAAAAAGAATGTGCTTTGATTTATCCCTAAAGCGAGTTGCTGAAAAAACGATAAAACAACACTGGCCGGAGGTGTTTCTACACAGCTTAATTCATTAAAAGATGGGATACTACATTTACTTAATATATAATTATTTGTTGTAAAATTTGGGGACAATCCAACACTTGCCTGAATCGGATTATTGGTTAGTCCAACCCTTCCTGGATATTGAACCTTGTTATTTCGTCCTTCTGTTTGGACACGTATGCGGTTTGTATATCCCTGCGCACTCATTTACTTTCTTGCGCGGCAGGAATTCTCAAAACTGGCCGGTATACTACAACTGGTCTAGTATTTGTAGATGGCGGTAGTTGTTTCAAATCTTCAAAACGCTGTCGCGCTTGTTCGATTGGTAAATCCTTGTATAGTATCTCCAGTTTCAATTGCAGGAGTCTGTCCATATTCTGTTGTGGGAACATTTCTTACCGCATTATTCCACGTTCTTGCCTCGAACTTAACTTTTTGAAGTTCTGGAGGGGTCGCAGTTCCATAGCTGTAATACAAAAAGAACGCAAACGACCCTAAAACAGATACCAAAATAACAACGTTGAACCACCACGAAAAAATTGAATCTCGAACTGACTTAACCCAAAGAAGATTATTCTCAATTTGGGGTAAGTTATCTTTTACTAAATGAAACATCTGTGTAAAAACACAAGAAGAACAAATGGCGTCTTTAACCACAGTATATTTGATATCTTTGGTTCTTTCAAGCTTATCTGCGGTCGGATCTACGATTATGGTGAACCGATTTTTTCCAGAAACACCTTTGCCAGCTGAGTCTCCGCAAAACATTGAACAAACTGAACCTCCAGTTTCTGAAGAAGTTTCTCTACCTGCGGAGTAACCGATTCGTGTGTGCAAATAGATACGTTCTTTATTCTAGTTGCTAACAAAAGCCGAATACATTCATATTGCTCAATCGGCTTCAGCTTATTCATGCAAATTGTGATCGGCACATCATTATACATAAGATGTTCACGTATCAGGTCCATTATTGCTGTATGGCAGAAACGGTGAAAATACATCACCTTCTTCAACCAATTGTTGTCGGTCATCATCATATTCAATATGTAAAACCTTTGGATGATACGGGTGGGGGTCTTCTGTAAATATAGTATGCATGACTTGAATTGGTCCCAATTCTTTGATATTTCGTATTGTATCTGTGACATCTGCTGACTTAGACTCCGAAAACCACAGGGCTTTTCTTACATTTGGGAAGCCCTGTGGGTGCTCAACTGGCGGTTTAAAAAAGTGAATTTTGCCAGCGTATGATTCTGTAAGAAGTAGCGTTCCAGTATTCCAATTATGTCCTATACAAGGTATTGCAGAATATGAATGTTTGTGAAAGATTTCAATCGCAGTTACATCGTTCGGATTTTTACATAACATATGTAAATAAATATGTTCATCGCTAGCCCAAAATAGAGAATTATCTCTAAAATGCTGAAACGAACTATTATACAGCTGTTTAAATTTAGCCCAAGCAGCTTTATTTCCGAGTATCATCCCACCAACAATATATGATCTTTGAGAACATTTTTCATCTGAAATACCACGATCATATATATTCTTTATGATAGCTCTTCTCAATGTAAAACAAATTGAATCTTTTATGATATTGCCGAATTTAATCGTAGGATAGGTTTTTATAACGCGATATAAATTTGTATTCGTAAAGGTATCTTGAATAAGTCCAATATCAGTCCAGACATAATACGTATAGTTTGGAAATAATTTAATTGCTCGGTTTACAAAGTTATATTTTTCATGATACAACTTTATAAGAGCCGGACTTAAACCTGCTTTACCTACAGTGTTCTCATATAATTTTACCTGAATATTATACTCACCGTCGGATACAAGCATGTTTGATTCCCATTCTTTGATAGGTAAGATAATTGGAAATATTCTATCTAATTTTGGAATAAAGCCTAAACAGTCTTCGGTTGTAAAAATCACTATAAAACAGTTTGATGATTCAATAAACTTGTTCATACAATGAACATATTTTTCAAATGAACGTTTTGAGTTCAAGTTATACAGCGCAGATACAACTAGCGATTTCATTAATTAAAATGAGCTCAGCTTCTGCGTATATGGGTTCTGTTTGTGCGCATCTAGAATGGATGGGTGATTTCTGCTAACGAGAACATCCTGCTGCAGAGGCTCATTGTAGCGGTAAGAACCCATATGTTCTGACCCAGGAGTGACAATGTTCCGAGGCACATTGAAGCGAGACGCATCGGACAAAACAGTTTCATCCTTCTTTGTCTGGGCTGAGTATGTGTCTGCGCCGATAGAGTAACCAGTTCCCTGGGCTCCAGCAGGGCCAGGTCGCCCTTCAGCGGTCAAGCGCATAAACTCTTCAAAAGGCTCAGTGAACGCTCGAATATAAGATGTAAAAATAGCATTTCCTCCTGCTGCTCCCATATATTCGCCTTCAGTTGTTTCACGAGCCTGCGTCTTCATGGGCTGCTCAGAATAGATGCGAGGTGCAGTTTGTGCGCCCACCGCCGTATTCGCACGATCCATTCCAAGAACAACAAATCTGTCTGGCTTATTCTTGTTAACATCTGCCTGAATACCTGGCATAGTAACATGGTTTGCTCCTGGGATTACTGGAGGCTCGTAAGATAGTTTGGGGTTTGTATCAATTCGCAATTCATCTGTTGTCTTGGGAAGCATATAGTCATGCAACTGATCCTGCTGGAACCCGCCCTTTGGAATATTCGTATACCCATCGTTTGCTCCCGGGCCGACCTGAACCTGCTCAATCGGGAAAACGTTTTTCATGTTCTGACCAGATACCATACGTGACTGCTCAAAGTCAGTCTCTACTGGGTTGCCGAAAGGATTTCCACTGCCAGGTTTGGCATCAAAGAATGACTTAACTTCTCGCTTCTGAAAATATTCCTTGCCAGCTCCAGTGTGGGTATCTAAGATTCCATTTGTAGCCCCAGAATACATGCTTTGAGTCACACGAGCACCGAAGAACGGGACTTCATTATTGTGTCCTGCATTTTCTTGGCTGTGAATAATTTCATCTTGAATTGTTTCAGTAGGACGCGGCATCATAGGATGGCGCGATACGAATGATTCTTTTTGCTGGTCGACTGCGAGCATATACCCGACAGCTCCTAGCCCGAGTAAAAGTGCTAGCTCAATCATCTTTGTATTTGATGCTTACTTTTTCTTGTCTAGTCTTGCGGACTCAGCAGTCGTTGGAAATATGACATGGTTTTGTGGTTTATGAAACAGCCATTGTAAATTTCGGTGGCTTTGGTCTGTTTCAGGTGTGTGTGGCGGGAGTTGTAGCTTCAGCGATTCACTTTCCTGTGGAATGTAAAGACTTCTTTGCACCGGCGTGTCCAGTGCGTAGTTCATTTGTCTTTGATAACACATTCCATTCCGACCATTCATTCCGGTTAAAGGGACTCACAGTCATACGCTTCAGCATAGATTTGAACTTATCTACCATCTTCTGAAAATCTCCAGGATCTGTCCCGGGAATTGGCTGAGGAAACTTTATGTCTCCACTGCTGGGCTTTGTTCCATAACAATTCACACCAAACTTAATTGCTGGATCAAAATACCCGCCGTTAATTCCAGGGCGACCGCATGCTGTGCGCTTTGAAGCATCTACTTCTCCTTGCAAGGATTCCCATGTAGACTGCTGTGTAGGGAACAAAGCCATGCCGCCCTGTGTCCAGCCATAACCACACCATTCAGATCCTTTGGCGTATGATTCGTTGACCTCGTCATACGTTGCTAGATCAGCGCCGTATGCAGCACACACGGCCGCGGCTTCATCGTATGAATAGTCATTTCCGCTTACGAAAAATACTTCTTTGTGTGAAACGGGAGTTCGAAGCACTTCTTTTGGTGAAGCAGGAAGAGGTGCTTTCTCGAAAAAAGAAACATCGATTCCGTTATTCATAAAATTAACATTCAAGAATCCCATCTGGTGAAGAACATACCCTAGAATTCCAGCAAGTGTGAACACAACTAATACAGACAAGATACTCTGCGTAGAAACATAGACAACTACGGTTGCAAGTAATAATCCTACGATTGCCACTAGAATAACTGTTGGAGGAGGCAACATCTTTGTTAGTTTTCAAGACGATAATATATTAGAAGACGCATTCTTTCAGAAATTGGAAATTGTTTAGGACCATGGTTAGTTACATTCTGATCATCAAGTGTGAACCAAGATGTGCCCGGCGGCATATCGCGGCCATAACCCCACCAGTGCGCACCGTTGTAACAGCTTACAGAAAGCAAGGCATACTTCTTTTTGTTCAGAACAAGAATGCTGGAGTATTCTACCGGTGCGTCGTTAATAGATACTCGGTGGAAGACCATGACTTGTGGAAATGACCCAATTAGTTGTTGTTTTGAGCAACCCTTTTCCTTACACGTTTCACATGTCCAGTCTGAAATTTCATATGCCTTAACCGAGTTCATAATACATTCAGAAATTGATACGGTAGTTTTGCTGGGTGCAGTAATAGAATACTCAATCACAGAATCTTCGCGGAGTTCTTTTTTTTGGCAACTTTTGCATACGATTGAATCCGCAATCTTAAAGCGACATAGTTTATCAAGAAAAGGAAGTTTATCGCATAAATACTGAAATAGCTCATGTGAATCTCCGATGTCGTCTCCGGCCGGCATTGCAGCTGTCTTCACTGCATCGAAGAAATCTTTAAGACCTTCTTCACCTTGCGTATTCCAAATACGGCATAGGCATTCATCAATTGCATTACCTGACTCGAATACTTTAGAATTATATCTTTCTTGAACTTCGGGAATGCGAAACACTGCTTGCACGCATGCGTTCACCCAACAACTTCCACGATAGTTCTTGAGTCCGAACATTGTCTTAGTGCTGGAATTTTGAGAAGTCTCCTGTGAATGGTTGGGGTGGACCACTGGTAGGGAAAGCATTTTTTAGGTCAGGGTTGAAATCGTATGTTTGATCAGTTACACTGTCTGATTCGTGTTTTCCGTTTTCCTTCTTCTTTCCGGGCGTGAGGATAATTTCAGGTCCAAAAATTTCAGGGTAGTCAGATGGGTTCGTCGATCCAGGCGTTATCGGAGCTGCTTTTGGCTGAGGTGGTGGCGTAATTCCCTTTGGACCATAAATTGGCAGTTCGTCTGTCTGACCGGATTGTTTCTTCTTTTTCGGTGGCGTGCCTTTTTCACCAAATGTTTTCAAAGCAGATATCAGATCATCGTTTGTCATATGCTCCGTAGTAGATCGAAGCAGGAATGTTAATACTGCTAATGCAGAGAGTATGAGAATCGTGGTGTTCATTCTTCTCTTTGTTCAAAGCAAAGAAATGCCCCGCAAAAGTCGAAAGGTAACTCGTAAAAATCGCCGGCGACGAACGATTCGTCAAATTAAGAAGGGTGGATCTTCTACATCTCAGGCACTTACGATTCCATCTAGTGCATTCGGTAATAAAATAGGAGCTCCCGTTAATTCGGCCGATTCTTGGTATAATTAACCTTCAATTATGAATAAGAGATGTCATCTGTTCAACGATATACTCCTGGTTATGGAATATGTGATTTAGGAGTTCAATTTAAAAACATAGGCCCCCAAGGACCTACAGGACCTCGCGGAGAAGCGGGTATGTTCTCAGGGACCGGAGCAACAGGATTTACTGGACCAATCGGATTTACAGGGCCCACTGGAGCAAGAGGAGATTCATTTAATACTGGAGCAACTGGATTCACAGGTCGCACTGGGCCTACTGGTTCTACGGGATTTACCGGTTCTACTGGTCCTATCGGTCTCACTGGGTTTACTGGACCTACTGGGTTTACTGGACCTACAGGAATAACTGGTCCTACTGGTATCACTGGGTTTACTGGACCTAGTGGGTTTACTGGACCTACCGGAATAACTGGTTTTACCGGACCTACAGGTCAAACAGGTTTTACAGGGCCTACTGGACTCGGTGCAACTGGACATACTGGTCCTAGTGGATTTACTGGCCCTACTGGATCTACAGGGCGCACTGGATTCACAGGGCCTACTGGACCTACTGGTGAGACTGGATTTACAGGGTATACCGGCTACATTGGACCTACTGGAGGTATAGGCGATACAGGTGACACTGGTGATACAGGTGACACTGGTGATACAGGA
>Ga0164293_10006192_pt1 | contig 10194 bp, 10 predicted proteins | sample GEODES118metaG_FD_111487 | JGI IMG/M metagenome (GOLD analysis project Ga0164293, IMG submission 111487) | Eutrophic lake water microbial communities from Lake Mendota, Wisconsin, USA - GEODES118 metaG | ecosystem: Environmental > Aquatic > Freshwater > Lake | place: USA: Lake Mendota...
CCGGTCGCCATTCCGCAACTCACTCTCGGGGTGCGAGAGCAACCGGGTTGTTAAGGAGTGGCGCTTGTTAACCAGAGAGTCAGAGAGTTCGAAAGGGTTGCTCCCGGGGTCCGAGCCCAACCTTGGCGTTTCAAGACCGCGCCGCCAGCGGTCTGCGGCATCTCCGGTCGCGGCTCCAGTGCGCGACCTCCGTGCCGACGACCACCGGCTCCGCTCTGGCTGGACCTGCGCCAGCTCCGCCTACTTGGGGATGTCCGGGGAACTCAGGGCGACGCGGAAGCCGTAGCCGAGGCTCCGGTACGACGGGTCGAACCTGTACCGGTACGCCGAACGACAAAACGCGGCCACGTAGAGCCAACTGCCGCCACGGAAAACGCGGTACGAGCCCTCCCGCGGTCCAACGGGATCGCTGACCGCACCCTTGGGGTATTCACCGTACCAGTCGCTGCACCATTCCCAAACGTTGCCATGCATGTCGTAGAGCCCCCAGGCATTAGGCTTCTTCTGCCCTACGGGATGAGTTTTGCGATCACCGTTTTCAGAGAACCAAGCATACGCAGCAAGCGAGTCTTGTTCGTTACTAAAACTGTATGCCGACTTACTCCCGGCCCGGCAAGCGTATTCCCATTCTGCCTCCGTCGGTAGACGGTACACGCGACCAGTAGCCTTCTCCTGCGGCAAGTCCGAAAGCTTCTTGCAGAACTCCACAGCATCTTCCCATGAAACCTGTTCGACGGGATGATTCGAACTATCAACCTCCTTGATTACCCTGCCTGTCTGAGGGTGACGCTCCGCTACTTGATCGCCCTGAAAGTAACTGGGGTTTTTGCCCAGGACTTTCTCGTACTGCGATTGAGTCACCTCGAACGCTCCCAAGTAGTAGTCCCGTGTGAGCGTGACTTCGTGCTGACGCTCATTATGATCGGAACCATTCTCTCTGGGTGGCGAGCCCATCTGAAACGTCCCCTTGGGAATCAGCACCAGTTTCATTCCGATGCTGTTGGTAATTTCTTTTTCACTTTGAGCCATTACGGGTCCAGCACTGCTCATACACGTCGCCAAAAATACGGTCACCGTCCCGAGCATCAAACGTGATTGCATCGCTTTCTTCTCCGCTAGAGTTCAGCAAACAACCGGCACCGCAACTAGGGCTTTTCCCATGCGGGCGGTCGGCATTATCCTACTCCACCGGAAGGAGAGAAGCAGTCAGGAAAACCGAGCTTGGAACTGGTGAATGCGTTCACTCCCCGGTCGCCTTTCCGCAACTCTCTCACGGGGTGCGAGAGCAACCGGGTTGTTAAGTAGTGGCGCTTGTTAACCAGAGAGTCAGAGAGTTCGAAAGGGTTGCTCCCGGGGTCCGAGCCAAACCTCCATGGTTGCTCTCGCACCCCGAGAGCAACCGCTGCGGAACTAGAATTTCGGTTTCGTGACCCGAATCGTCGCAAACCCGCGAAAACGGGTCTAGAAATGCAAAAAGCCGAGAGCGGTCATTCTCGGCGTCGTGCGATTTCTGTTGGCACTATTCTTCACCGTTCAACCAGTCGGGACTTGATCAGCTCGCTCGGCGACCCTTGTTGGTAAAAAATCTGATCGATTCCGTCCACGGCATTTACCCAGGCAACATGCAACTTGCCTGGGGACGTCCCCAAGATACTTACCCCAAAAGGTTGTCCTCTAGCATCAGTAAGTCGCGATAGGTTCGACCATGACTTGCCGTCAAAATGTCGGTAGAGTAGTTGCTTGTTGCCAGAAAACTCCCCTGACCAGGCCAAATGCATCCCTCCGCTCTGGTCAGAGAAGAGGCTTGGAAGCAGGTTGGCCTTAACCTTGTCATTCATCTCTCGAGGAATTGCCCAAGTCTTATCCTCTGAATGTGTATACCACACCACATCCTCGTCAACCCAGGAAACATGAGAATTACCGCTCGCTTCCGTACAGATAAAGTGTTCACGTGGACTCTTGCCCTTCAGGGAAATATTCTTCGGCTTTTCCCAAACAGTCCCGTTCCAGCTGCTATGGAAAACGTCTTGCTTTCCGTCGTAGATGTCGGTCCATACAACATGAAGATTGTCGTTTGAGTCAACGGCAAGCCCGGCGGCCAAACCAAACTCAGGGTCATCCGTGATAAACCACTCCACCAAGCCTGCATTTTTTGGCCTGTGCCATTTTTCCCCCGTTCGCCAAGAGTGATATAGTACAAAGGAACCACGGCGGTTGTCGTACCATAAAACGTGAGTCTTGCCTTTGGAATCAGTTACGATTTTAGGACGCTGAGAGATTCCTTCTGAGTTTGAAATATTCTCTGGCGGTGACCAACTGCCCTCCGATAGGCTACTGTAGAGCACATCGAATCCCTGGTCCTGCTTTTGCATCCAGACGAGATGAACCACGCCTTTCGGATCGACTGCAATCGATGGAAACATTGACGACAAGCGACCATCACTGACGTCGTAGGGTCGAGACCAATTGGCTCCATCCCGCGATGAGGAGTAGACGATTACCATCACTCCCTCTCCACGTACTTCCCACCAAGCAATGTGAATTGTTCCGTCCACCCCAATCGCCATCGTTGGCAAAATTGACGTGACTGCGGATTTAGAAACATTAACCGGAAGGCTCTGAGCTTTTTTCCCGGACTCCAATGCTTGATTTGTTTGGGCGAAAACTGCCTGCGATAAAAGGAGGGGAAATATCGCAAGCCACTTCAACGTCTGATTTCCAATCCGAGAATTTACAAACATTGATGCTGGTCTTTCTGGAAACAGTTAAAGAAGTGATTTTTCTAGGCCGTGAAGGCAATTCCCTTAACAGCATTTCCCATGCCAAACCGACAAAGCGCGTTTATCGCTTTTAGTCCATCGTCTTTTCTACTTCCCTTGCTTGCTTAGACACGCATTTAAGCGTGCAGCGCGCAAAACCGCACATCGCCAATGTTCGCCAGATCAGATAAGGGTTTCTCTCGACAGTTTCCAAACGACTTTCGGAAAATTTCCAACTATGACTTGATGGTCTTGGAATGGTTCGGAATTCGCCATGGTGTGGAAGCCTTCCGAGGGTTGGACCGAGCGAGCGTGACAGGTAATTTCTGTGCAGGTGCAAACCTCCGAACCGAATTAAAAGACAGGCAGGCGGCGGCTCGCGTCGCGAGGCTGGCACACAATCGGGCGTTGTCCTGCGACCGCTGCCAAGCAAACGCAAGCGAACCCGCGCTGGTCACGATTCCAAACAACACGAGCTAGACACGGTGCACTCTGACCAGACGCTTCAAAAAAGTACTTGCCACGCGAGCGACCAGCCCGATGGCTGCCCGAAGGTGCGTCAAGTCTCACGAACCTGAATGAAAAACTGCCTAGCTTAGGGAACGCGGTTCAAGACTTAGCACGTTTTTACCCAACGTGAACCGTTTGTTTCTGGAGTGCACCTGCCCTCCCCTGCTAAACTCACGCTTCTAGACCAGACCGAGGACTCGCGCCGAGTTCTCGGACAGATTTGTCCAGAATGTCTTGCAGCGCTGGACGGTAGAAAGCGAGCGTCAAGCGTAAGGCTGGGGAAAAATTAACTTAAATTGCTGAGGGACTCGATGGGACTGATTGAAAGCCGTTTTCGTCAGATTTTGATTCACGGTTTGCTACTAGTGATGGCGGGTTTGTTGTGGGGATTCGCGATCCCCAGTACACCTCATCCAAGGCTGGCCCTTGGAGCGCACATTCAATTTGTCACCAATGGTCTTTTGGTCGTCGTCATGGCTGCGATTTTGCTCAAGCTGCCGCACACTGTCGGGCCGAAGTCGGCCCTCGTGATGTTAGCGGCGACTTGGCTTGTTTGGCCGATGGCCTTGTCGGAGGCGGCGAATGCTTGGTGGGGGACCAACCAGATGCTGCCAATCGCAGCGGCTCAGGCGGATGCGGTTGGCGGGAAAGCTTGGCAAGAGTCCGTCGTGAAGCTAACTCATATCGCGGCTGGACTTGGCTTGGTGGTCGCTTGGGGACTGCTGGTCGTCGGCTTTTGGACGAGGCGGTCGGCTGATTGAACTTTTTGATAGATAGCGACTAGACAACGGTTGCGTGAGACGAGTCAGCTCGAAAGATAATTCACTTGACAAAGCCACCCGGATACCAAAATCGGCGAAGAAACGGGGAGTTGTCTGGCGGAAGAGGGAACCACTAATCAACACTAACGAAGAAAAGGCGACGACGATGGGGAGGCTCCACTTGTAATCGCCCCCCCGCGACCCTGGGCGCTCGATGATTTGCCGGATACTGACGCCCTCCCCGAATCTTGGTCCACGCCTAAGGTTAGGGATTTTTTTAAGTTGGCTTTTGAGGGAGACCGGACCAGATGGGCAAGAAACGGTATACAGCAGAGCAGATTGCGTTGGCGCTGGGTTCACCCGCCGGCCAGCTTTCCGCAACTCTCTCTCGGGGTCCGAGAGCAACCGGGTTGTTAAGGAGTGGCGCTTGTTAACCAGAGAGTCAGAGAGTTCGAAAGGGTTGCTCCCGGGGTCCGAGCCCAACCTCCATGGTTGCTCTCGGACCCCGAGAGCAACCGTTGCGGAACTAGAATTTCGGTTTCGTAACGCGAATCGTCGCAAACCCGCGAAAACGGGGCTAGAAATGCAAAAAGCCGAGAGCATTCACTCTCGGCTTTCTGTGTTAACTGGTTAACAGGCTCTTTCCGAGCCAAAAATCTCAGCTCCCTGAGCCTCGGTACTATCTCGCATGTGTTGGTAGCACTCAGACCGGGGCCAACTCAGAACAAATAAACACCGAAAGCAATTAGGCATACGCTAAAAAGATGATTCCCTCCGAAACCAACCATATAAAAAAAGGGGATTATCAAGGAACTCTCCGCCGCAAAAAAACTCGCAGGAATTTTGTTGACAAGCCCCCACTGCAGGGGTAGCATTCTCGCCATGGCCTGAAGTTTAACCCTATCGTCTCGGGGCTCGGTCCAATGTTGCGGCAACTCTTGACGTTCCGAAACGTCTCCTACCTGCTTGTGGCCCTCTTGGCCGTCACTACCGCGGTAAACGTATATGTTACCGAAAGAACAGGGGTGTACGCTGCAAGCCAAACTCTTTACAAGATTAATTTTCTGGGCGATTCAACCAGAAAACGATCGGCACTCTCTTCTTTGTTGTTGAATATCAGGGCAAAACAGCCTCAGCCCATGCTCAGGTTGGCATTTGAGAATTTCCCTACAGACATCTCTAAGAACCTATCCGAAAACCCCAGAATCCCCCATGCTAGAGGGCTGATTCTGGGGTTTTCGGATAGGTTCTAAGTCATAAATGTGGCTTTCAACAAACTTTCCAGGACTTGCAAAATGTTAAATACACGATCTCTTTCGCCCCTCATCCTTGTCGCATTTCTTATCCAAAACTCTTGTCCGAGAAGCATTAATAATCAAGACTCGGTCATTGCCGGCGTATGGTGCGATAGCGTGCCGCAACCTACGAACTGCCCGCCACCACCAATTCAGGGCGGAGAGCAACTAGCACCGGCCTGTAACGCACTGGTCGTATCCAGGCCAGTTGGCGGCTGGCCGTTTCAGATGCTGACAGCAATACCAGGCGATGACTGCGAGAATAAACTTGTGCTCGCTAACCCAAATATTCCGAATCATGGTGGGTTCCCTTGCGGACCGCGTGAATTGGCAGTCGATGAATGCACTCCTCACGTTGCGTGGGACCCTTTCAACTGATTTTTGCGCTATTTCGCCTGTTGACTCTCCCTAAAACCATCTCTCGATTTGGTTCTTCAGGGATTTTAAGTGCCCCGGGACTTCAAGAAAGTTCTCCCCTGAACTCGAAATTCGCATTAGCCATTGACAAATTCTGTAACTGTCTCTGTTAGGGAGCCAAGAAAGCAGCATGAAACAGTATGAACTGCAAGCCAAATTATTTTCAATTCTCCAAACAGCACCTGCCAGCATACGCTTCTTGGTTGTCCTTGTAATTTCAAATTTGGCACTGCTCTTTGCTTTCACCGGAAAGACCAATGCCCAAACAGCCCACCTTCCCCTTGAATGCTTAAAGAATTTCGAGTCGCTATGGAATGGATTTGAGGTTAAGTGCGCTGTAGCGGGCTCGACCGGTAGAGATCATTCTGCGAAAGACTACTGGACTCAAGGCATCGCCGAAAAAGATGCCTACGCGGTTTATACGTTTTGTCAAACCAACTCCGGCGATTACTGCGAGTTAAATATCGCTCACGAGAAAGATGGTACAGCGGCGACAAAGATCCAGACAAGTAACGGCAGACTGTTTGAAGCAAGTAACCACCAGCCTTCCGCGGTCAACGTTACCCGGGACTTCAAGCATGCGATTGCAACTTCCAGTAAATTTGTGCCTGTAGGGGTCCTGCTTAGTGATGGTGAGTTGTTCACGAGCATCCTAAAGCACAATTCATTCAAGTTTAACACGGCAGCGGAAGAACTAAACGGAATCCCATGCGAAGTGCTGAGAGCGACAAGCGATGTTTTTGGCGATTACACGTTTTGGTTCGCTCGCAACCCTGAAGCCCATCTTCTTCGCGTTAAAGTAATAAAAAATGCTCGGCATCTAGTGAGTCCGCGGCCTGGACACCAGAAACCTTTATCTGCGCCAAGGACAGCCACCCCAGAGGAATTGGAAGGAATTGCCGAGAGTGAACGCGATAAATACTCCGCCAGACTTGCTCAAGTCCCTCCCACGATCAAAGTCGAGGAGGATTACATCTTCTCCGATTACTCATACCAACACGGCAAGTTCGTTCCGGGGCTCGTCAAATCGGGCCAGACGGCTTGGGGAAAGGACGGCGGATTTCTTTTTGTGGGAATGGCATACTTTATTACCGCCGTCGATTTGTTCGAGGTTTCTGATTCTACGAAGGCACTTTTTCGGCACTTTCAAGTACCGAACGGCAATCCAGTGATCGTGAGAGGGGAGGAAGGTCTTGGCTGGGCGTTTAACGATGGGGATATTACGCGAGTGATAGACGGAGCGTCCATCGAAAGAACTAATGGCATTCGGTTTCGCAAAAAGGATGCAACTTGGCACTACTACCTTGCTGCTGGTTTAGCCTTGGCAGTTTCCTGCTTTTGGCTATATCGATCATCGATGCAACGCATTAACTGATCTTGGGTTCTAAACATGGTTCAAAAGGCTGCCCAGCTACTAGACATCATTGACATGCCCGCCGTTTCGTTTCTCGGCTTCATTGCTGGTTTTTTGACATTGGCATGCGCTCCATCGCACTTTGCGTTTGGCCAGGCATCCAACTGGGAGTGCGGCGTCTATGCAATGGCCGCCGCGGCAGGAGCTCTGGATGTTGAAGTAGACCTTCGCCTGATTGAACGCGGCACTTTTGTTGGCCCAAAGGGCAGTTCCGTAAGCCAATTGCGAGCACTAGCCACGGAACTTGGCTTATGGTCTCGAGGCATTGACAATGTTTCTGTCGAATACGTTCGCGCAAGTGAACATCCACTTATTCTTAATCTACGAATCAGTACCGGAGTTGATCAGGCTGGGCACTGGGTTACCTTTTTAGGCTGCTCTCACGACCGGGCAATTTTGTTTGACAACGTTACTTCGAACAAGCTCTGCGATGTAAGTATGGGCGAGTTAGCTCTGATGATGACGGGTGAAGCCATCGAGGTTTCGCGATCACCGCCCACTCTAGTAAGTGAGTTTAGGCAAATAAGTGAAGCACTTCTTGGAATGTGGATTGGGCTAATAATTCCGTGTGTTGGTCTTTTGGTTTCAACGAATAGTCAGGCATGGAATTGCCTTGAATTTCGGTCGCGATGGAAGCTAGACACACCGATGAGACAGAGCATTTTTGTCTTGGGCATCGGCTTAATCACGGGCGTTTTTGTTTATTACACCTCCCCGACGGGACTCTTCCAAAACCCATCGGCAACAGCCTGGGTTCAAAGTAAGCACCTGGCAGAAGACCTGCCGGTTGTGGGGTTTCAACAACTAATGCAAATGCTCAGAAATACTGAGATTGCGGTGGTCGATGCGCGCCCTAGTTGGCTTTTCGACGCGGGGCACATACCCGGCGCAGTGAATTGCCCGATTGACTCGCGGCCAGATGCAGTATGGAAATTCGCGGCAACACTCCGAGAAAAGCGCGCGATTTTCGTGTATTGCTCGACCGAAAAGTGCGAATGGGACAAAGTCGTCGCTTGGCGACTCAAGGCCACCGGCTTGCCAGACGTTCGCGTTTATGAAGAGGGTGTTGTTGGATTCATTCGGCAGAGCAATGATCGACAAAATTAAAGTCTCCTGGCGATTTCACCCCCACCGAATAATCAGCATTCTCATTGGGGCAGTTCTGCTACTGACGGGCTCTTATCACGCCTCGCGTCCCTTTGACTTTTTTAATTCGGTTCTGGCCTATCAGTTGGTCTCCGGGGTGACTGCGCAAATAGCCGCCTCGGTCGTTCCGTGGCTTCAAATGTCGGTTGGGCTTTTTTTGTTGGTCGGGGTCTACTCAATAGGCTCCTACCGATTGGCGATACTTATTTTTTTGGTTTTCGCTTTGGCTCAAACTTCTGCATTGATACGAGGTTTGACAATTGACTGCGGTTGTTTCCCTGGCGCTGATCATCCCGTCTCCATCCAAGGTGTTTGTCTATTGTTCTTTTTAATTTTGCTCGCTTTACTAGGCGAGTTTATGCAAAGAGCGGGAGAGATCGCAACACAAGGCGAAAGATACGACAAATCAAAGTAGTTGCTTAAAGCAGGTGGGGAATGAGAATGAAAAGTTGGAGTATGAGCCGGGCGACCAGAAGCTTGCCAATCGGCCGGCGAGGCATGACACTCGTAGAACTGTTGGTAGTGCTCGGCATTATCGGTGTTCTGTTGCTGCTCGCCCTACCTGCGATTCAGTCCATTAGGGAACTGGCTCGAAACGCATCCTGCCGGAATAATCTTCGTCAAATTGGGCTTGCTGTCGCAAACTTTGAGGCCGCACGTGAAAGCCTTCCTGTCGGAACACTCGGATTTGGGGGAAGTTACATCGTCTCTGGAACGCAATATTCTAACTGGCTTGAGCCTGCTAGTTCAGGATACTGGCGGAATATGCAGCATACTTCATCTTTATTTCAGTTAGCGCCGTGGATTGGGTTGCAGAGCCTTTTTGACTCGGCCGAGCGAGTGTTGGCCAACGAGCAGACGACTTATGCTGAATTTCGAGGTGGGAATCCGGGGACGCCTGATTGGATTGGTGAATTGCCAGGAGTCCGCCGAGGCCTCTTCACGGTCGTTCCCGATTTTCTATGTCCGAGCGACTCTCTTGAGTCCGCGAAAAGTCAAGGAGCTCTCGCTTTCATCGCTTCGCAGCCTGCGTTTGCGACTGATGTTTCCATGGATGGTCTTCTTGGGATGGTAACCGCTTGGGAGTTAGAGCAGCCGGCGGGAACTAACTACTTGGCGAACGCAGGGGCCCATAGTGCTGGAGTCCCCAGCAGTTTTCGTCCGGATGGGTATACCGGTCCGTTCCGTTCGCGTCGCGCCGTTCAGTTAGCTGCGATACGGGATGGCCAAAGCAACACTGTGCTTTACGGGGAAAGCCTCGGCGGTATTCAAAACAAAAGACGTACGCATTTCCACTCATGGATGCTCGGCGGTTTGGCTAGAGGGCGTGGCGGGCTTCCATGGATGAGTGACTATGACCCTTCCCTTCCCGAGCTTTTGCTGTTCGGTGACAGCCAGTGGGCTCACCCAGGAGGATTTGGATCCATGCATCCCTCGGTTGTCAATTTCGTTCTTGTAGATGGGGCAGTTCGATCTTTATCCCGCGGTATGGATTTCATGGCGTTGTATGGAATGTGTGGCATTAGCGATGGCATGACCTTCAACCAAGACTAATAGATACTGAAGGAAATGATCTAAGAGATAGTAGAATCTCGTTTTCCGCAAGCCAACTCTGCAGAATATAGAGTGCCAACAACCCCGGCTGACGACCGCGAACGCTAAGCCACCTTAGGGATAAAGAGCAATTCTCGAACGCGTTGTCATCTGAGTGGGTTTTTGTATTGATGCTACATATTTGTAAGCCCTCATTCCGCAACTCTCTCTCGGGGTGCGAGAGCAACCGGGTTGTTAAGTAGTGGCGCTTGTTAACCAGAGAGTCAGAGAGTTCGAAAGGGTTGCTCCCGGGGTCCGAGCCCAACCTCCATGGTTGCTCTCGGACCCCGAGAGAAACC
>Ga0164293_10006193_pt1 | contig 10194 bp, 6 predicted proteins | sample GEODES118metaG_FD_111487 | JGI IMG/M metagenome (GOLD analysis project Ga0164293, IMG submission 111487) | Eutrophic lake water microbial communities from Lake Mendota, Wisconsin, USA - GEODES118 metaG | ecosystem: Environmental > Aquatic > Freshwater > Lake | place: USA: Lake Mendota, Wisconsin...
CCAAGTGAATGATGGTTCTGTCATAAGAACTCCTTGAAAAATGAGGGGTGAGGGTTTGAAATCGCCGCTAAGCCCAGCTCGCGATGTGTACTTGCCGCGAGCGGGGCTTCGCGGCCTTACTGATTCCTGAAATCCACGCTGTAGCTCATTTGCACACGGCGGTTGTCGCGCCCGCTGAACTGCACCGAGCCTATGCGCGTGTTGACCGCGAAGTTGCCAGCCTGCGTACCGCAGTGGGTGTCTGCAGCGCCAGATGGGCTGCAAAAAATCTTACCGATCCGGGCGCTGGATTTGACGTTTGACGAATCGTTGAAGGTTTTCGAGCCGTCGGCTGTGCGGCCATAGGCGGTGAGCTTGATCGGGCTCCAGGCGCCGGCAGGCACCTCCCAACTGGGCTGATCCCCGTTGTCGCCTCCTTCTGCAACGATGATGGGACCTTCGGCGCCATCGTTCAAGATGTAGCCCTTTGCGGCTGATTCCAACTTGAGGTTTGCCCGTGCGGCTGCCGTCAGGCTTGGCCAAGCCGCTGCCTTGAGTTCAGCCAGCATGGGCGCGCGTTGCAGGGTGCGGCGCTTCACGCCCGCCACTGCAGGCGTGCTGTCGTTGGCGTTGGTGTACAGATCAAAATTCCAAGTGCTTTGCAAGGGAAAGCCAGCGATGTCGGTGTCGGTTGTGTCAGCCTCACCGGCCCAGATCAGGCTTTCAAAATCGGTGCGTGGTGCGCCGCTTGCGCTCAGGTAGCTGCCGGCAAGGCGCAACACGGAAGTGTTGGTGGCTGCGCCACTCTTGGCGATCACAAAGTAGTCCAGGCCGGTGGCTTTGAGCAGGGCGATCTGCGTGCCTTTGGGCGTGGTCACCACCACCTTGGCATAGGGATGCTTGGCATTGACTAAGAGGTTGTAGCCGGTGGAATAGAAATTCTTTCCACTCAGATTGGGGAAGTCGCGCAGCTCGGCGCGTGGGCTGACCTCAATGTCCAGGCCGCTCAGATTGCCAGTGAGAAACAGCTTGCCGCTCGCATCTGGCCGAGCCCAGTGCTCCTCGATGCCGGAGTTGCCCTCGCTGTCCTCCCATTTGGCAGTGAAAACTACATCGCCGTCCATGGGCTTGGTGGTGTCGGTGGTGTTGCCGTTCTTGACCTTGTATTCGAAGCTGGGCAGCACGAGCTTCACCGACTGCGCCACTGGGCTGCTGGAAAAAATACCCTTGAACGCCCCGGTGCTGGAAACGGCATAGCTGTTGTGCCTGTAGAGCGACGGGTCGCTGCTCAAAAACAGCGACTTGCAGACCTCGGTAGTGATGTCGGCAGCGCTGGTCCCACCGGATTTAATGCGCGTACTTGCTGGTGTGGCGTAGCAGTCGCTCATACGGCCGAGCAGCGCCGCAATTTGGCCGGGCAGGCCGTCTCCGGCCAAATCGCGGGCCAGGGGCGCTGTGTAGCCGCTGGCCTCAGCCAATTTGGGCAGGCTGCTGGCAGCGCCCGTGCCCAGAGCGATGGGCGCCATGTCCACCGGCGAGCTGCCCTTGAGTGTGACGCTGACGGTGCTGGTGCCGCTGCTGGTGGGCTGCACCTGGATCTTCAGCGCTTCGAGCACCAGGTCGTGGCCCTTGCCAATGTCGATGGTGCCGCTGATGGGGTCGGTGCTGTCGGCCAAGGCGTCTGTGACGGGCTTGACGATGTTGTCCATCACTACCGCCTTTTTTGCGCTTAGCGTTTGAGCGGTGACGGTGGCGGTGCTGGCCTTGATTTCTTCGGCGAGCTTTTGCGGGTTGCCGCTGGGGCTCAGGGTCGCTGCGATCAGGTTGGTGATCGGCGTGACGTTGATGCGCGCCGGCTGCGCATCAGTACTCACACTGACCAAGGTGGGCAGGTCTTCAGCGCTGACCTGCACCACAAACGGCGCCTTGGCTGATTTTTTCACCGGCACGGCATAGGCTCCTGCTGCGCCCTGGACGGTACCGCTGTAGGTGTTGCCAGAGGCGTCGGTCACGGTGACGGCACTGCCTTGCGGGTAAGGCGCGCCAGTGGCGGCAGTGCCAGGCAGTGTGAAGCTGTCGGACTCGCTGGCGCTGCTGCCGCCGCCCCCGCATGCTGCGAGGGTCAGGCTGAGGGCTGCTGCTAGCGCCAGCGTCAGCGGGGAAGGTTTGAAGGGCATGGTGGACTCCTTGGGGGTGTTTGGGGTTGAAAGGGACCTGAGCTATTGCACGGCAGTTCGGCTTGACCTGCCTCCCCCCGATGGGGTGGGTTTTGCGGATGCTTCTCCCCAATTGGGGGAGACAAACCGCTTTCCTCGTGCAATAGGCCTTGCTGGGGGCCGGGCACCTGGGCACCATGGCGGCCATGTCACCGATCAGCCCGCATGCCATGCCCCAGGACTTGCTCCCTTTAGAAGGCGCAACTGCGCTGTACTTCGCGGCGGGCGAGTTCGACGGTATGGAGGCACCGCCCAGTGCCGACGACTGGGCCGTGGCCGAGCGTTACCTCAGCCGTCAGATCAAGAGCGAGGGTGGGCAGTGGTGGCACCGTTCGGCCAGTGGCTTGTGCGTAGCCTTTCCCCGGCGCCGCGCCGCCTTGCACAGCGCCTGGCGACTGCCGCTGCTGTCGGGCCTCAAGCCCTCGCAGCGTTGGCGCATGAGTCTGGATGCGGTGCGCCACCTGGTGGAGGTTGATGTCGGGCAGGTGGCCCGCTTGCACGATTTGACCCAACTGGCCGATGACAAAACGCCTGTGGTGGGGCATCGCCTGCGCGATCAGCTGAATGAACCTTTGGAGGCGCAGCTTGAAGATCTGGGGCTGTGCCACTTCAAGGGCCTGCATCCGGCCCAGCGGGTCTATCGCTTGCACAAGCCGGTCAGGCCGGCTGCAGCGGTATCCGATCCGGATGGCCTGCCGCGGTTGGTGATGCTGGCGCCCAAGGCCCGTGCAGACAGTCCGGCGCACCGTGCCTTTGGAGCCTTGCTGGTCGATCGCCTCGCTCACCAGCTTGGACGGTCCCGCCATGTGCGGCTGGTGCATCCCATGAGCTGTCGCCGCCTGGGCGCCCAGGAGCAGGCCGAGGATGAGGCTCACCGCTGGCTGGGCGCGGACTACCTGCTCCAAGGTCACTACCGGGTGCTGGGCTCACGTGGCCAGGGTACTCTTGAAGTGCTCCTGAGCCTGCACTCGGTGCGCGCGGGCGCCGTGGTTTGGGAGCAGGTGTTTCGCGCCCAGGTGGGTGATGTCCTGGCCTCCGAAAGTGCTCTGGTGCAAGCCGTCAGCGCAGGGGTACATCATGCGGTACTCGATGCCCATATGGACTGGGTGCGCCAGCAGCCCATACATACGCTCGGTGACTATGAGCTGCTGACGGCCGGTGTGGGCTTGATGCACCGCAGCGCGCCCGATGATTTCGACGCCAGTCGGCAGGCCTTGCTGGCTCTGCTCGAGCGTGCTCCCGAGATGGGCCAGGCCCATGCTTGGTTGGCCAAGTGGCATGTGCTGCGCGTGACGCGGGCGCTCAGCACAGAGCCTGCGCAAGAGGCTGCCGCGGCGCAGGTACACGCCCAGCGTGCAATGGTGGCCAGCGACGCTCAGGGCTTGGCCCGTGCGATGCAAGGCTTTGTGCGCTTGCACCTGCAGCGCGATCTGCCCGGCGCCTTGCAAGATTTGAGGCAGGCGTGTGTGCAGCACCCGAATGAGCCTTTGGCCTGGCTGTTCCGGGGCGTGGCCGAATCTTTTGCAGACGTGGGCATCGACGCCATGCATGCCAGCCGGCGGGCCCTGTCCCTGTCGCCCCTGGACCCACTGCTTTACTACTTTGAATCGCTGGCCGCCTCTAGCGCCATTGTGCATGGCGATGGGGCGCTGGCACGGCGTTGGTGCGAGCAGTCCCTGCGCCGCAACCTGATGCACCTGAGTACGCACCGCGCTTACATCACCGCGCTGTGGATGGCAGGCGATCTGGCGGCGGCACGGCGGGCCGCCCTGCAGATGCTGCGGCTGGCGCCTGGCTACACCGTGGCGCAGTTTGAGCGCAGCGGCTCCAGCGCCCGAACCCGGCTAGGACAGTGTGTACACAGTGCCCTGGTTCAGGCGGGCGTGCCGCTGCGCAACTAAACCCATTCAAACCAGATCAAAAAAGGAGTGACACCATGTCAATTTTGGGCGCAACGCAGTGGGGCGGAACCGGCGGCACTGGGGGTACGGGTGGGACCGGAGGAACCGGTGGGACCGGCGGTACTGGGGGTACTGGCAGTCTGGCCGACGGCTTTGCCCATCCCTTGGTCCTGCAGGCGCTGATGATGACGCGCGACGGAATTTTTGAATCCACTGGCCCCCACAACCCGCCCCCAGCACACGGGGAGCTGGACAATCCCATGGAGCTCGAAAAGTGGGATCCTTGGGTGCGCGCCAGCTTGTTGCAGTCCGCGCTGAACGAGGGTTTGAGTTTTGCGGCAGGTGGAACAGGCACCTTCAAGCTCATGAGCGGCTCGGTGACATGGTTCGCATTGACCCGGCCCTCGCCCAAGTTCTTCGAGGCGCAATTGCCGCTGGTGCAAAGCTGGGCCACTTTGCGCGAAGAGCGCATGGCAGAAATCCTGACCCAAATCGACAATCAGCTTGCATTCATTGCGACGATCACTGGGCTGAATCTCAACCACCACCGATGGACTTGGGAGTGGCTGGGCGCTGCCTTGTCGCTGGTGATTCCGGTAGAAGTGCGCTTGAAGCACGCGCTGGCTTGCCGCCGGCCCGTGGCCTATTCACCTCAGGTGCAGCCGGTCATCACCACGCCGGGCCACGGTACTTACCCCATGGGGCATGCAGCGCAAATTTACATGCTGGTTGAATCACTCAAAGTATTGCTCTGTCTGAAGGACCGTCCAGCCCAAGCGCTGCAATTGGAACTGCTGGCTGAGCGGGTGAGCATCAACCGGGTGGTTGCTGGCGTGCATTTCCCCATCGATGCCCATGCTGGGCGGGCCCTGGGCCGAGCGATGGCGCGCTACTTCCTGATGCGCTGTGGCCTACAGGTGCTTGATGCCCCATCGGGCTTTGGTCAGGGGCTGCAAGACGGTCAGGCCGCATCATGGGATTTTCCAAGCACTAAGAGCACCGATGAGGCAGCGGCTAATGGGTCAGTATCCGACGCCCCTTTGCTCCGGCGGCTCACCCAACTGGCCTTGCGCGAGCTGCATGGGCCTGACAAGGACGACACGGCGCTGGAGCCTTGCACTGGCCCAGCGCCAAAGGCGAACTGATCATGGCCGGCTTGCGCTTTGAGGGCCGGGCAGATGCCTATCTGGAGTGGGCTGTAGCCAGTGGTTTCAGGTGGCTCTATCGTGATGCTGCTCGGTCTGATCGGGTGGACCTTCTGGTTGACGATGGCTACGGTCTGATTGCGCCCTGGGCCAGCCCCCGAGCGCTGCTCACCACCGGAGCAAGCGCATTACCAGCTTGGTCCTGGATGGAGCTGGCGCAGGCCCTGACCGTTTCGCGCCCTGCCTTGCTCAAGCAGCTGCAAGCGTTCGCTGACCCAGGCCGGGTGGTATTGGGCTTGATCGATTCGGGCATCGGTGTGCAGTGGCTTAAGGGCTGGAAGGGGTCCCTCAAAAAGCCCATTCGTCAGGTCTTTCACTGGGACATGGAGGGTGCTTCGGCAGCCCCGATGCCACGCATCTCCCACGGCGCCCATGTGCTCAGTTGGATGGCCGGACAGCCACCCTATACGGGCTTTGGTTTCGACGCCGACATTGCCAGCGGCTGCCCGCTCATGCTGGTGAACCTGCCTGACGCGGCGGTGTACGACCCCACGGGCCGCTGGCTGGGTCGCTATGTGTTGGATGGGCTGGATTACATGGTGGACCAGGCCATTTACATTCGAGCCAAGCGCCTGGTGGTCAATATCAGTTGGGGGCCGCAGACGGGGCCTCACGATGGCAGCAGCTTGCTTGAGCGCGCTCTGGGCCAGCGCATCGTACTGGCCAAGCAGCAGCTTCTGGACCTGAGCATTGTGGTGGCGGCTGGCAACAGCCGGGAAAGTCGGGCGCACGCCCAGTTTGACGCGGACAAGGGCTGTCAATCGCTCACCTGGGTGGTGCCGCCTGCGGGGCCCGCGCCGTCTTTTCTGGAGCTGTGGTGGCCGCAGGCAACGGACTTGAGTCAAGCCCAGGCGACTGTGCAAGCACCGGACGGCCGATTGCTTGAGCTGGCGGGCGCAGGTCTGGTATCGCAGCCCCACGCGCACCTGGTGATCGTGCCTCACCTCAGTGCTGCAAACGGGATGCGTCCGATGGCATTGCTGGCGCTCAACCCGACCGGCGATACGGCGCAAGCTGCGCCGCATGGACGCTGGCAGGTATCGGTCAAAGGCATCGCCGGGGCGGCTGGGCGCGTCCACGCCTATGTGGCTCGGCAGACCGCCAACCTAGGGGGGGCTTACCGCGGACCCGACAGCTATCTTGACGACCCCAGCTATGGCCAACAAGGCTTTGCCCGCCGCCCTGGGCCACCCCGCTTGGGCTCATGGGTCGCCCGCGAGGGCACCCTCAGCGGCCTGGCCACTGCTGCCCATGCACAGGTATACGCTGCTGCCGGCGCGGTCCTGAGCACGGGCGAGGCGGCCGCCTATTCCAGCGAGGGCCCCAGCGCCGGCGGCGGCACCCGCCGCCCGGACTGGGCCTTGCCCACCGACGAAACACCGCTGCTCAAAGGGCTGCTGGGCGCGGGCGCCAGGTCGGGTTCGGTGGTGCGGTTGGTGGGCACCAGCATGGCGGCCCCCCAATTGGCCAGGCTGCTGCTCAACGGGCCGCCTCCTCTGCCGCCGAGCAGCCCCTGGGATAGGCGCTTGGGGCATGGGCTGGCCCAACTGGGCTGGCGCAGCCGCCAGCGCGCCTAAGCCTCTTTGGGTTTGCGGCCATCACGGTCCCAGCGCGCGGACCGCACTGACCACCGGCGGTAAAACCGCCAGCTTGCCCAGCATCTCGCGCATGCTGCTGCTGCGGGTCTTCAGGCGCAATTGTTTGACGTGGCTGCGTGCGGTGGCCATGGCCATATTCCGGTGGCGGGCAATGTCTTCGATGTCCTGCCCCTGCACCAGATCGGCCAGAACCGCTTCTTCTGTGCGTGTCAGCCCGTGGGTCTGTGCAAAAAAACGCAGGCTCAAAGGGGCGCACAAGCTGGGGCGGCAGGCAATCAGTAAAACCGGTACGCCCTGGTCCGTCCATTGGGCGGGGTGGCCCATGGGAACCAGCGCCACGGCCTGTGCAGGGTCCTCGTCGTTGAGTGCGTGAATCTGAAGCATGCAGCGTATGCCCTGGCCGGCTCTGATGAAGCCCGCCTCCAGTTCTGATTGCCGTGCAGCTACCCGTGTCTTGAGCCGGCCCTGGTGCAGGAAGAGGCGGTCGCCGCGACCAAGCATTACTCGCGCCATATGATTGCTGCAGCTCAGGGTTTGATCGCCTTTGAAGAGCATCAGGGCGTAATCCACCTCGTCGAGCACCCGCATCAGCAGGTTCGCCAAGCCCGCAGCATCGTCGGCGACAGGGCTTAGGCCGGAGGGTGGCTTGGATGAAGCGTTCAGCAGCGACAAGGAGATTTTCTAGAGGGCTGGAGCCTCCATATCTTTACATAGCAAAGGTTTTTGTTTTTAATTGCAATGCAAAGAAACGTCTGTGCCGTAAATTCCTTGTGAAAAGCAGTTTGCGGTGGCCTGAAAGTCGCGGGGGGCGTCCGAATGCGGGCCTTGCAAGCGCGCAGAGATAATCCCAGCATGTCCTCCGTCCTCGAAAAACCCTCACTCTGGCGGCGCGTCTCGCCGCTTTGGAATGGGCTCGATCCGACCTTGATGGCCGCCACCATGGTGTTGGCCCTGGCGGGCATGGTCATCATGTATTCCTCGGGCTATGACCACGGAACGCGCTTTGTGGACCATGGCCGCAACATGATTTTGGCGGGCATCATCATGCTGACGGTGGCGCAGGTGCCGCCGCAGCGTTTAATGAGTCTGGCTTTGCCGCTTTACGCTCTGGGTGTGGTCCTGTTGGTGGCGGTGGCCTTGTTTGGCATCACCAAGAAGGGCGCGACCCGCTGGATCAATGTGGGGGTGGTGATTCAGCCCAGCGAAATCCTCAAGATTGCGGTGCCGCTGATGCTGGCCTGGTGGTTTCACAAGCGCGAGGGACAGTTGCGGCCGCTGGACTTTGCCGCTGCCGCCTTGTTGCTGGCCCTGCCGGCTGTGCTGATCATGAGGCAGCCCGACTTGGGCACTGCTTTGCTGGTGATGGCCGCTGGCCTGTCGGTCATCTTCTTTGCCGGTCTGAGTTGGCGCCTGGTGGTGCCGCCGCTGGTGCTGGCGCTGGTGGGCATGGTCTTGCTGGTGGTGTTTGAGCCGCAGCTGTGCGCCCCGGGCAACGATTGGCCCTTGCTGCGGGCCTATCAGCAGCAGCGCATTTGCACCTTGCTCGATCCCACCCGCGACCCGCTGGGCAAGGGCTTTCACATCATTCAGGGCATGATCGCGATCGGCTCTGGCGGGTTTTTCGGCAAGGGTTTCATGGCGGGCACACAGACCCACCTGGAGTTCATCCCGGAGCGCACCACTGACTTCATTTTTGCCGCCTATGCCGAGGAGTTTGGCCTGCTGGGCACGCTGGCGCTGATCGTGGCCTTTGCTTTCCTGATTCTGCGCGGCCTGGCGATTGCGCTGGAGGCTTCGACGGTGTTCTCGCGCCTGCTCGCCGGTGCGATCACCATGATTTTCTTTACCTACGCTTTTGTGAACATGGGCATGGTCAGTGGCATCTTGCCGGTGGTGGGCGTGCCTTTGCCCTTCATCAGCTACGGCGGCTCCGCCATGGTCACCCTGGGTCTGGCCTTGGGCATGCTGCTGTCGATCGCGCGGGCCAAGCGCCTGGTGCAGACCTGAGATCGGCCTGGCACTGCCGAGCCAAATCAACCTTGGCAGGAGCCGGTGCTTTAGCCCTTCCTACAATGGTCCCATGAACAGTCTTAACTCATCTGCCGCCTCAGGGCGCGCCCCTGCGGCCAGCGACCTGCCCAGTTCTACCAGCACCCGCGAGCGCCTGCGCATTGCCGAGCGCTTATTGCTGGAGCCTTTCGGGCTGGGCCGGGCCCAGCTCGGTAAGGCCTTGGCTGAAATCAGCGCGCGCGGTGCCGACGACGCCGACCTTTACTTTCAGTACACCCGCAGCGAGGGCTGGAGCCTGGAGGAGGGCATCGTCAAGACCGGCTCCTTCAGCATCGACCAGGGGGTGGGTGTGCGCGCCGTCAGTGGTGAGAAAACCGCTTTTGCCTACTCCGACGACATCTCCGAGGCCAGCCTGCTCGATGCAGCCCGCACCGTGCGCAGCATCGCCAGCGCGGGTGGCCATCGTCGGGTGAAGACGGGCGCGCCGCGCATCAAGGTCGCGCCCAGCCGCTCGCTGTATGCCGGGCTGGACCCCATCACCACCATGGACAGCACCAGCAAGGTGGCTTTGCTGGAGAAGGTTGAGCGACTGGCCAAGGCCAAAGACAAGCGCATCGTCCAGGTGATGGCAGGCTTGGCGATGGAGTACGACGTGGTGTTGGTGGCCCGCGCCGACGGCACGCTGGCGGCCGACGTGCGCCCCTTGGTGCGGCTGAGTCTGACCGTGATTGCCGAACACAAGGGCCGCCGCGAGATGGGCTCGGCCGGCGGCGGCGGGCGCTTTGGTCTGGCCTATTTCGACGACGAGCTGGTGAGCGAATATGTGGATGAGGCGGTGCAAGGCGCGCTGTCCAACCTCAAGGCCAGGGCGGCGCCGGCCGGCGAGATGACGGTGGTGCTCGGGCCAGGCTGGCCCGGCGTTTTGCTGCACGAGGCGGTCGGTCATGGCCTGGAGGGCGACTTCAACCGCAAGGGCTCGAGCGCATTTGCAGGCCGCATCGGCCAGCGGGTGGCGGCCAAGGGCGTCACGGTGCTCGACGATGGCACCATCGCCGACCGCCGGGGCTCGCTGAACATCGACGACGAAGGCCATGTCAGTCAGCGCAATGTGCTGATTGAAGACGGCATTTTGCAAGGCTACATCCAGGACTCGCTCAACGCCCGCTTGATGAAGGTCAAGGCGACCGGCAATGGCCGGCGCGAGAGCTATGCCCATCTGCCTATGCCACGCATGACCAATACGTACATGCTGGGTGGTGACAAGGCGCCTGAGGAGATCGTGGCC
>Ga0164293_10006194_pt1 | contig 10193 bp, 10 predicted proteins | sample GEODES118metaG_FD_111487 | JGI IMG/M metagenome (GOLD analysis project Ga0164293, IMG submission 111487) | Eutrophic lake water microbial communities from Lake Mendota, Wisconsin, USA - GEODES118 metaG | ecosystem: Environmental > Aquatic > Freshwater > Lake | place: USA: Lake Mendota...
TGCCTTCGTGCGACCGCCAATGGATTGCTTCGTTCCTCGCAATGACGGGGCGGGGGCGCAATGACAGCCCCTTTCGTCATTGCGAGGCGCGCAGCGCCGTGGCAATCCAGGTGCCGGGGCCGCAATGGATTGCTTCGTTCCTCGCGATGACGGCGAGACGCAATGACGGGACGGGGCAGGCCGATCCCGAGTTCAAAAGCGGGACAGCGGATGGTCGGCGCCACCCATTTGGTCGGTGATGCTTTGGGCAGCCAGTTGCAACACCTCGCGCGCCTGAATCAAGGTCATGGTGGCGTCGCGTTGCTTGAGGTAGGGCATGTTCAGAGAAGCGATGGCACCTGGGTGCACGTTGTCGAAAATCGGGAACGCCATGTCGGTGATACCGGGCACCGTGTCGCTTTTGGACTGCTCGTAGCCGCGCCGCCGTATCGTCTCGAGCTTAGGCTTCAAAGAGCGCAGATTCAATTTTTCGGGCGCCGAATTGCGCTGCATTTCTTCGATCATCCAGTCGGCCACTTCGGGCGGCGCAAAGGCAGTCAGCACGCGCGCAGAGGTGCGGTCTGGCCTGAAGGGGAAATGCGATCCCAGCCTCACACTAAATCCCAGGGGCTCTGGGGTGTGCACGCAAGCGACCACGATGAGCCGCTGGTCCTGGTGCATGCTCAGGTGCAGGGACTGCCGAGTCCTTTGTGCGACCTCATGCATTTGCGCGGCCGCAATTTGAGACAAGTCGCGCATGGGCAGCGACTGCAGGCCCAACTCAAAGAGTTTGAGCGTGAGCGTAAAGCCGCTGTTCCTGCGCTTGAGGTAGCCCCGATCGACCAGCACCTCGAGCATGCGGTAGATCTCGCTGGGCGAGCGGCCCAGGTTGGAGGCCAGTTGAAGCAGGCTCTGCCCCTGGCCGCCATGGGCCAGTTGCTCCAGGATGTCCAAGCCTTTTTCCAACGCAGGCGCGGAGTAGCTGCCGCCGGCGCGGCGCTGATCGGCATTGGGGGGGGCTGTTGACTTTTTGCTGGCCACCATGGCACCAAGTCTAGGTCTATTTGCTGTGCAGGGTCATGCGCCACCGCCTCGATGGCTGGGTGCGGCCCAAGGGTAAGTACCGATTCGTGCCTTCACGCTGGATGCCACCATTTGAACGTTCCATCCATAAATTGTTCTTTCATAGTTGAAAGGCTTGGGTCATGAGTCAGGTGCTCAGCGACGAGCAGGTCCAGCGTTACGCGCAAGAGGGATACATCTCGCCGATTGACGTTTTCAACGAGCAGGACGTCGGCTCATTCAATGAGAAGCTGCAGCGATTTCGCCAGCGCCTCGATCTCAACGGCAAGATCGCAGGCCGCTACAACCAAAAGCCCCATCTGCTGCTGCCCTGGGCCAACCAGATCGTGCGCCATCCGCGCATCCTCGATGCGGTCGAGCAAATCCTGGGACCCAACATCTTGTGCTGGGCCTCACAGTTTTTCGCCAAAGACCCGGGCGACAACGCTTATGTGTCTTGGCATCAGGACGGCAACTACTGGGGCTTGTCGTCGGTCGATGTGGTGACCGCCTGGGTCGCCTTGACACCGAGCACGATCGAGTCGGGTTGCATGAACGTGGTGCCGGGCTCGCAAGTCAGGCGGGTGGAGCATATTGACACCTACAGCGATGACAACCTGCTCTCGCGCGGTCAAGAAATCGCCGTGACCGTCTCGCCCGAGGAAGTCAGGCCGATTGTTTTGCGACCGGGCCAGATGTCGCTGCACCATGTGATGATTTTTCACGGCTCCGAGCCCAATCGCGCCGATCACCCCCGGGTCGGATTTGCGATTCGCTATGTCCCCACCCATGTGCGGCAGACCGCCGGCGACAAAGACAGCGCCATGCTGGTGCGAGGGGTCGACACCTATCACCACTTTGAACATGAGCGCGAGCCGGACGAAGAGTTTTCCGAGGCCGCCATGGCCCAGCACCGCCAAGTGGTCGAGCGTCAATTGGCCATCTTGTATGCCGGGGCCAAAAAGCGCAAGATCTGAACCGCAAGCCTGTCTGCCTTTTTCAACCAGCCTGACCCATAAAACGAGGAGACCCCCATGAAAAGACGCGAATTCACCGCCTTGGCCACTGCAACTGCCTTGGGCGCGCCCGCCCTGGCGCAGGAGACCGTCAGGATCCGATTGGCCCACTCACTGTCGACCAGCGAGCCGGCCCACCTGGCGGCCGAGTTTTTTGCCAGGAACGTGGCCCAGCGGACCAACAACCGGGTTCAGATTCAAGTGTTTCCCAGCGAACAGCTTGGGCCCGGCAAAGATGTCAACGAGATGATCCGCCAGGGTGCCAACGTGATGAACATCACCGACCCGGGCTACCTGTCCGATTTTGTGCCCGACATCGGCGTGCTCAACGGGCCCTACCTGATCAGTGACCCCCGGGACTACAACAAACTCCTGGCTTCAGACTGGTACAAAGGGGTCGAGAAAAGGCTGGAGACCGCCGGATTCCGTCTGGTCATGGCCAACGGATTTTTTGGCCAACGGCACCTGATTTCCAACAAGCCGGTGCGCAAACCCGAAGACATGGCAGGCATGACGGTGCGGGTGCCGCCCAACACCATGTGGCTTGAGACGTTCAAGGCCATGGGCGGGCGCCCGACCACGGTGCAGTGGTCCGAGGTCTACAACGCGTTGCAGCAAAACGTGGTGACCAGTGCCGAAGCGCCTTTGGGCTCGCTGTGGGGATCGAAGCTGCACGAGGTGCGCAAGGTCATCTCGATGACGGGCCACTTCACCGCCTTCGTCATGTGGCCGATCAATGCTGGCTATTTCAACAAGCTGCCGGCCGATGTGCAGCGCGTTTTGCTTGAAGAAGGACGGCGCGCCGGTGACGAAATGACGCGCCTGACGCTCGAGTTGCAAAACGATTACATCAACAAGTTCAAGGCCGCCGGCGTGCAGTTTGTCACCGACGTTGACGTGCCGGCCTTCCAGCGCGCCACGGCTTCGGTCTACAAGGCCTTCCCCAAATGGACCCCGGGCTTGCACGACACGGTGATCGCGGCGCTGCGCAAGTGAGATCGAACCCGAGCCCAAGACCGGGCTCAGGCCTGCGCGACGGGCTCTGAACCCCGACAGGAGCGATTGTGCTCAAGCGATGGATCGATCAGTTCGAGGAGATCGTGGCCTGCGGCGCGCTCGTCGTCGTCGTGGCCGCGGTCTGCTGGGGCGTGGTCACGCGCTACATCACCGAGCAGCCGGCGGCCTGGGCCAGCGAGGTCGCCACCCTGGCTTTTGCCTGGCTGGTGTTCTTCGGGGCGGCCGCCTGCATCAAGTACAAGCTGCACCCCGCCATCGACATGCTGGTCAAACATTTGCCAGCGGCCGGGCAGTTGCTGGTGCGCTGGTTCAACCACGCGCTGATGCTCGGCTTTTGCGCCTTCATGGCGATTTACGGGGGCATTTTTGCGATCAGTTCCTGGGACAACCCCAGTCCTGTGCTGCGCCTGCCGATGACGGTGCTCTACGGTCCGGTGGCCCTGTGCTTTGCCCTGATGGCGGTGCGCTATCTGCAAGTCTTGTGGGGCCGGTCGTGGGAGATTGATGGCGCAAGGGAAACCCATGCTGGTTGATTGGCTGCCCGGCATCTTGATGCTGGTCTTGTTCATGCTGGAGACGCCGATCGCCTTTGCGATTGCGATTTCAGCGCTGTCTTTTTTTCTGCTCGACGGCGGCATTCCGCTGAAGATCTTTGCGCAGAAGATGGTCAGTGCCACCGACTCCTACCCGCTGCTGTCGATTCCCTTCTTCGTGCTCGCGGGCGCCATCATGAACAAGGCCGGCATCACCTCCAGGCTGCTGGCCCTGGCCGACGCCATGGTGGGGCATATGACCGGCGCGCTGGCCCAAATGTGCACCTTACTGGCCACCATGCTCGGCGGCCTGACGGCGTCGTCGTCGGCCGACGCGGCGATGCTCTCCAAAGTGCTGGGGCCGCAAATGGTGCGCACCGGCTACAGCCCTGCCTTTGCAGCCGTCATCACCTCGAGTGCGGCCATCATCACCTCGCTGATCCCGCCCTCGATCGGCCTGATCATCTACGGCTACATTGCCGATGTCTCGGTCGGCAGGCTGTTCATCGGCGGGATCATTCCCGGCTTGCTGCTGGCCCTGTCGCTCATGCTGGTGACCTGGTACATCTCAAAGAAACGGGGGTATCTGCCCTTGCGCCAGCACTACGCCGGACATGGGGCGGTCTGGACCGCATTCAAGCAGGCGCTTTGGGCGCTGTCGATCCCGGTGTTCATCATCGTGGGCATCCGCTACGGCATCTTCACGCCGACCGAGGCGGGCGCCATGACGGTGCTCTACACCATAGCCGTGGGTCTGTTTGCCTATCGCAGCCTGAGCTGGCGGGACTTGCCGCGCGTGCTCAAGGAGACCGCGCTCGACACCAGCTCGGTCATGCTGATGATTTGCGCCGCCTCGGCCTTTGGCTTTTACCTGGCCTGGGAACGCATTCCGCCACAAATGGCCGGCTGGCTGGTCACGGTGACGCAAGATCCGCTGTACTTGCTGCTGCTCATCAACGCGGCCCTGCTGGTCTTGGGGACCGCGATCGAAGGCACGTCCGCGCTGATCATCCTGACGCCGATTTTTGTGCCCATCTTGCTCAAGCTGCAGGTCGATCCAGTGCACTTTGGGGTGGTGCTGATCACCAACCTGACGATCGCCGGGATCACCCCGCCGGTGGGGCAACTGATGTTCATCAGCAGCCAGGTGATGCGGGTGCCCATGGAAGACTACACGATTGAAGTGCTGCCTTTTCTTGGGGCGATGATGGGGGTGCTGGTCTTGCTGACCGTGTTTCCCTCCATCACCTTGTGGCTGCCCAACTGGGTTTACGGAGTGGCCTGAGAGGGTCGCATGCAGACATGAAGTTCAAAGCCGCCATCTTTGAAAAGCCGGGCCAGGCGCTGGTGGTCGATGAAGTGCAGTGCCTGGATTTACAGGGCGATGACGTGCTGGTGCGCATCCAGGCCAGCGGGCTGTGCCACACCGACTACGAGGTCATGCAAGGGTCTTTGCCCTACCCGCTGCCCATTGTCTTGGGGCACGAGGGGGCCGGCATTGTGGAGGCGGTCGGGGCATCGGTGCAGCGCGTCAAGGTCGGCGACAGCGTGGTCTGCTCATGGAATCCGTTTTGCGGCCACTGCTTTTACTGCACACGCAACCAGCCGATCTTGTGCGAGCCCTTCAGCCGCCACCAACCGGCCGGCCACCTGATGGACGGTACCTCGCGCTACCGCTGGCGCGGCGAGAAGCTGCACCATTTTTCGGTGGTCTCTTCGCACGCGCAGTATGCGGTGGTGCCGCAGTCGGGTGCGATTGTGGTGCCCGCCGAGATTCCTGCCGACCGGGCCTGCCTCATCGGATGCGGCGTGATGACGGGCGTCGGCGCAGTCTTGCGCCATGCCCAGGTGCAGGCCGGTAGCCATGTCTTGGTCATCGGCTGTGGCGCGGTCGGGCTCAATGTGATTCAGGGCGCCCGCATGGCCGGCGCGCAATCCATCATGGCGATCGATCGCAACCCGGCACGCGATGGTCTGTCGCGCCAACTCGGAGCGACGGACTGCCTGCACGGCGATGCGCAGCAGTTGCAAGAGCAGGTGCGGTCCTTGACGCAAGGGCGCGGAGCCGACTACGTCTTCGAGTGCGTCGGGCAAGAGGCCACCTTGCGCCTGGCCCTCGAGTCCATGCGGCCGGGCGGGCAATTGGTGATCTTGGGCAAGACCGAGGTCAACCGAGAGGTGAGCTTGCGCTTTGGCTCGCTGATGGGCGACAAGCGCATCGTGCGTTCAAGCTATGGCGGGGCCAGGCCGCAGCGCGATTTTCCGTGGCTGGCCAATGCCTACCTCAAGGGAGATCTCAAGCTCGACGAGCTCATCAGCCTGCGCCTGCCGCTGGAGCAAATCAATGCCGGATTTGAGGCCATGGCCCAGGGCGATGTGGTGCGCGCCGTGGTCCAGATGTGAGCCATGTCGCACCCCGCCCTACAGGCTGGCTGGATCGACAGCCCCCATCTGATCATGCCCCTGGGCGACCTGCCCACCGAGGGCGCGCAGGTCATCCGGGACGCCTTTGTCAGCTATGTGGTGCACGGGGCGCTGGAGCGTGACAAACCGGTGGTGCTGTGCCTGAGCGCCATCGCCAGCACGCACCACCGGCTCGACTTTCTGATTGGCCCGGGCAAGGCGCTCGATCCCGAGCACTGCACCGTGATCGCGGTCGACGCCCTGGGCAACGGGCTGAGCATCTCGCCGTCCAATTCGCCGCGTCAAGCACGGGCCGCCTTTCCAGCGATTACGGTGCGCGACATGGTCAGCAGCCAGTCGCAGTTGCTCGACCGTCTGGGCATCGACAAAGTCCACGCCATCGTTGGAGCCTCTATGGGCGGCATGCAGGTGCTGCAGTGGGCCGTCAGCGAGCCCGATAGGGCCGACCATATCGTGGCCATGACACCGATGGCGCGAACGGCCAGCTGGGCGCGCCTGCTCAATGAAACGTCCCGGCGCATCTTGCAGACCCATCCCAACTGGTCCAACGACGACCCGGCCGCGTGGGACGCCTGGGTGCCCTTGATGCAGATGATCAACTCGCGCACGCCAGACCACTGGGACGAACAGTTCGTGCACCTGCCCCAGTTGCAGGCCGAGATCGACCAACGCGTGCAAGCCTGGAAAGCCCAGCGTTATTCCATCTGGGACTGGCTGTGCCAATCGCATGCCTACGATGCCCACGATGTCGGCAGCACCCCCGGTCACAGCGACACCGAATCGGCTCTGGCCAGCATCCGTGCCCGCACGCTCATCCTGGCCCCGCCCCTGGACCTGTACAACCCGGCCGATTGCGCGCGCTGGGCGGCCGAACGGATTGCGCGCTGCCAGTTCACGGAAATCCCCTCGCGATGGGGACACCAGGCGGCATCGGCCGCCGATGCGCAAGGGGCTGCCTTCTTGCAAGGCTGTGTGAGCCAGTTTTTGTGGTCGGCCTAGGCCTCACAAATCAAAAAACACCGTCTCGCGGCCTTTGGCGCTGTCCTGCATGTAAATGTCAAAGCGGTACTCGATGCCGCCAGGCTTTGAGCTGCGCTTAGCGACCAAGGTGGCGCGGCGCTCGGCCGGCACACTGGCCAACACCTCGTCGCGGGCATTGGCGGCGGCCTCGTCGTCAAAGTAGATGCGCGTGAAGGCGTGCAGCAGCAGGCCGCGCGCGCTCACGCACACATTGATGTAAGGCGCCTCCCCTGGCTCGGCTGTACCGGGCTTGACCGTAAAAAATTCGTAGTGGTGGCCCTCAAGCGTGCCGGTGCCGCAGCGGCCAAAGCCGGTAAAGCCCTGGGCCTGCACCTGAGCGGGCGTCTGCATCAGTTGCCCCTGGGCATTGCACTGCTGGATTTCAATGAGCGCATCGTTGATCGTGTTGCCGGCGCCGTCGAACACTTGGCCGGTGATGCGGATGTGCTCACCCTGAGCGTGGTGCTGCGCCAGCACCGGCGTGAACAGGCTCTTGAAGAAAGGGTAGCCATACTGGGTGGGCGCCAAGCCGTACGCGAAGTAGGGGCCAACGGTTTGCGAGGGGGTCTGATAAAGCCGGGTCATGGGGGCGCCTTATTCAAAACGCGTGGCCTTGGGGCCGCGCAAAACAATGTCGAACACATAGCCCAGGGCGTACTCGGGCTGGGTCACGTCCAAGCTGAATTGGGAGACCAGGCTGCCACGCAGGTGCTCGGGCATGCTCATGTACATCGGGTCAAGTTCAAGCAGTGGGTCGCCCGGGAAATACATCTGCGTGACCAGACGGCTGGCAAAGTAGTCGCCAAACAGCGAGAAGTGGATGTGATTGGGGCGCCAGGCATTGTGGTGGTTGCCCCAGGGGTAGGCGCCCGGCTTGATGGTCTTGAAGGTGTAGCGGCCCTGCTCGTCGGTCATGCAGCGGCCCGCGCCCAGAAAGTTGGGGTCGAGCGGCGCATCGTGCTGATCGACCTTGTGCACATAGCGCCCGGTGGCATTGGCCTGCCAGACCTCGACCAGGGTGTTGCGCACCGGCCGGCCGTCCTCGTCGAGCACGCGGCCGGTGACGATGATGCGCTCGCCCAGCGGCTCGCCGTTGACGCGGGCGTTCATGGTCAGATCGTTGTCGTACTTGTCCATCTGGGCAAACGCATAGACCGGCGCATTGCGATTGGCCAGCGTCTGCTTCATGGGAATGAGCACCTGCTTGGGGCCGCGCAGCTGCGTGGACTTGTACATCGGGAACACATAGCTTGGCTGCGTGCTCCAGTCGCGCGGGGCCACCACGGCGGGTGCGGTGTCTGCTTTCATGTCATGGCCTTCAATAGGAGGTGAGGGGATCGGCTTGAGCCGCTTCGAGTGCCACTTTAACCCCCCAATTAAGTTATGTATATTGAATTTTTAGCGCTTATTCATAACCCATAGTTAATTAAAATCCAGCCATGCTCGACGAGCGGATCAAGTTTCGACACCTGCAGTGCGTGCTCGCCGTGGCGCGCCTGGGCAGCTTGCAACGGGCGGCTGAAGCCCTGGCAATCAGCCAGCCGGCGGTATCGAAGACGCTCAAGGAACTCGAGGCCCTGCTCGGCGTGCGCCTGCTCGAGCGTGGCCGCAAAGGGGCAGAGCTGACTACCGCGGGCGCCGCCTTTGCCCGCCATGCGCAAGCCAGCGTGGGCGCACTGCGCCAGGCGGTGGCCAGCGTGGCACCCGGCCCCGGGCGCAGCGGTCCGGTGCGTCTGGGCGCCCTGCCCACGGTGGCGCCTGCGCTCATTGCACAGTTGATGCACCAGCTCGACCGGCAGGCCGAGGGCAGCAGCACCAACCACTTGCGCGTGCACAGCGGCACCAACCCCGAGTTGCTGGGCCTGTTGCGCCAGGGCGAGCTCGACCTGGTGGTGGGCCGCTTTGCCGAGCCGAGCCTGATGCTGGGCCTGAGCTTCGAGCACCTCTACACCGACCCGCTGGTACTGGCGGTGCGGCCCGGTCATCGCCTGCTCGGGCGCAGCCAAGCCGAGCTCATGGCGCACCTGCTGGAGCACCGCCTCATCCTGCCTTTGCCAGATACCGCGATCCGCCACGCCGCAGACAACTTTTTAAGCCAGCGAGGTCTGGGCCGACCGGCCCGTCTGCTCGAGACCCTGTCGGTCTCGCTGGCCCGTCAGCACACCCTGGCCAGCGATGCGATCTGGTTCACACCCCTGGGCACGGTGCGCACCGAGCTGCAAACGGGCCAGCTTGGCAGGCTGAGCATCGACACCAAAGGCACCGAAGAAATGGTCGGCCTGATCCTGCGCGCCGATCAGCGGCCCGGCCCTGCCCAGCAGCAGGTGATCGACGCCCTGCACGAACTGAACAGTCCATCGCCGCGAGGGCGCGGCTCCCATGGGGACAGACTCCCACAGGGCGCGGCCCCGACAAAGAGCCGCCGCCCGGGGACAGCCCCCACAGTGGCTGATTAGCCGACCGCGTCAGATCGCCGGCACCGCAAAGCGCTCGCGCAAATCGGCCAATCCCAACTCGCCCAGCAAGGCCTGCAAGCGCTCGGCGGCCGCGCGCGACTTGCCGGGCTGAGGCTGGGCGGGCCGGCTGGCCAAAATCAGCTCGTTCTTCAGCGAATGCTCCCAGCCCACCAGCTCCGTGACGGTCACCTCATAACCGTGGGCCTGCAGCCGCAGACAACGCAGCACATTGGTGATCTGGCTGCCAAACTCGCGCGTGTGCAAAGGGTGGCGCCACAGCTCGGCCAAGGGCGTGCGGGCAATGGCCAGCGCCTTGGACTGGCGCAGCACGCCGGCCACCTCGGCCTGACAGCACGGCACCAGCACCATGTGCCGGGCCTGGTGGGCCAAGCCAAAGGCCAGGGCATCGTCGGTGGCGGTGTTGCAGGCGTGCAAGGCGGTGACGATGTCCACCTCGACGGGGATCTGCGCTGCCCCCTGCGCCTGCTGCACCGACAGATTCAAGAAGTCCATGCGCTCAAAACCCAGTCGCTGGGCCAATTGCTGCGAACGGGTCACCAACTCGCTGCGCGCCTCTACCCCGATCACCCGCCCGCCATGGGACTGCCCCGCGCGCGCCACGTTGTAATAAAGGTCGTAGAGGATGAAGCCCAGATACGACTTGCCTGCGCCATGGTCGACCAGCA
>Ga0164293_10006195_pt1 | contig 10193 bp, 7 predicted proteins | sample GEODES118metaG_FD_111487 | JGI IMG/M metagenome (GOLD analysis project Ga0164293, IMG submission 111487) | Eutrophic lake water microbial communities from Lake Mendota, Wisconsin, USA - GEODES118 metaG | ecosystem: Environmental > Aquatic > Freshwater > Lake | place: USA: Lake Mendota, Wisconsin...
AATTTCCGAGACAGAGATATTTTGTTGATGGGTAAAGAGGTTAATCCCATGCAGCAATCCTTTAAATTGTTTTGGGAGAGCGAGTTGAGTGTTCCAGTGTCAAAAATCAGTGAGGAAAAGGCGGTTTATGATAAAAAAGCCTACGATAAACTCCATGAATACGCCTGCAACCTAGAGAATTTCTGGTCACAAGTGCGAGAAGAGTTGGATAATTTTTCTGAAACATTTCAGAAATTAGTCAGCTCAAAAAACTTCGTTTGGACGACCGACGCCAGATTTGTGTCAGATTTTCCTGGGAAAAATAAAAACCAAAAAGGACTTTTGGGCGGTGGCGAAACCACAAGGGAATTGATAAAGCTGATTAACAATGCTAAGAAATCTGTAGATATTCAAACGCCCTATCTGATTACGACCGAAGTTGGAAAAATGGTATTTGCTGATGCAGTAAAACGAGGCGTAAAAGTAAGGATATTGACCAATAGCATGTCTTCTACAGACAATGCCGAGGCGTTTAGTGGCTACCAAAGGGATAGAGCGAAGCTTTTGAAAACAGGCGTAGAAATCTACGAATTCAAACCCGATGCCAAAGAGCGTTTCAAAATGATGACTGGAGCTTTACAAAAGAAAATGAACTTCACGCCGATTTTTGGCCTTCATGCCAAGTCTATGGTGGTAGATGGTCAGCTGGCGGTAGTCGGGACCTTTAACCTCGATCCCAGAAGTGCGAATTTGAATACAGAATGTTTTGCATTAATAAACTCTAAAACCTTGGCAACTGGAGTTTTAGAAAACATGGAAACCGACTTTCTCCCCGAAAACTCATGGCGAACCGACGATAAATTCAACCCAGACAAAGAAGTAAACCTCTCCAAACGCATCAAGGTAATGAGTAGGAGGGTAGTGCCAAAGGAGATTTTGTGAGTTTAGTTTTTAATGTGTTGGTAATTAATTGATTGTGTTAAGTTGTTCCACAAAGGCTCACAAAGAAATGCACGAAGTTCCACAAAGACATCGTCCATCTCAGTTGATATTTTGTTTTGAAGAATCTTTGTTTTTATGACTATTAGCGAAACTTAGTTTAACCGTATTTTTTGATAAAGCGAATACATTTGATGCTATAATTTCATAAACTTAGGCAAGGGGCATTGGTTATGTAAAGACTTAAAAATCTTTATTTTAACACAAATCTCTTAGTGGAACTTTGTGAAATCTTTGTGCAACTTTGTGTAATAGCTTTTTTTTGCTAATTTCGATAAGGAAAAACACCATCATGGAAAAAACAGAAAACGAACTATCCAACATCATAATAGGCTGTGCCATAGAGGTCCACAGGCAGCTCGGTCCTGGACTTTTGGAATCGGCTAATCAAGAGTGCTTGTATTATGAACTTAAGAATCAAGGTCTACATGTCGTAAAAGAAAAGCCAATGCCCATCGTTTATAAAGATGTAAAACTAGACCATGGATATCGTTTAGATTTATTGGTAAATAATAAGGTGGTGATTGAAATTAAAACGGTCGAGGCGTTTACAGAAGTTCATACAGCCCAAGTTTTAACCTACCTCAAGTTGGGAAATTACAAGTGAGGGCTTTTGCTTAATTTCTATGTGAGTGCTCTAAAATCTGGAATAAAACGTATTATAAATTAAATGAAACTACATCAATCATAAAAGTATATAAAACAATTTCGCAAAATATAAAGGCAAATCTTTCAGTAAAAAAGGAATCTGAATGATTATCCTAGCCATTGAACATATAATTAGTTTTAAATTTTCTGAGGTAATTGATGTTAATAAGTGATATGTTGACTATTGGAATCTTAATTCGAATCTGAAACTCTTTGTGCGACTTTGTGTCTTTCTTTGTGCAACTTTGTGTAACAGTATATTGCTTTCATAAGGTTTATGTTGCCAAAACATCATAATGCCATCCTAGAATTGTCTTATTCCAAGAATAATCCACCATAGACATTGCCATGAAAAATCTTCTATGTACCTTTGCATCGTTTTTAATCGAACTATCCGTTCGAGACTCTGCAAATGGCAAAAGGAATTCGACTCCTTTTATTTTTCCCTTCAGAGCAGGCAACGGATACAATCCGTGATGTTCACGTAAGGGCGTATCGCAATCGCCTCATTTTATTTTATTATTTCAAAAATTCGGTCGTTAGCGAAACGCCCGATAAAAAGATTTTATGCAAACAGTTAAGTTTACAGATTTCCCTGTGTCAGAGTATATACTCCAGGCAGTGGAAGCAATGGGATTTGAGAACACAACACCTATTCAAGCAGCTGCTATTCCTGTGGTTTTATCAGGTAGAGACGTTATTGGACAAGCTCAAACAGGTACAGGTAAAACCGCAGCTTTCGGAATTCCTGCTATCGAACACGTTGATGTGGAGAATCGTGCTACTCAAGTATTGATTATGTGTCCAACAAGAGAGTTGGCCCTTCAAGTAAAAGAGCAAATCACTGCTCTAGCGAAATTTAAAAAAGGATTATTGGTAACAGCCATCTACGGTGGAGAGTCTTACGAAAGACAATTTGCTAACCTTAAAAGAGGTACGCAGATAGTAGTAGGTACGCCAGGTAGAATTATGGACCACATCGAAAAGAAAACTTTGAAATTAGACAAGATTTCAATGGTGATTTTGGATGAGGCAGACGAAATGTTGAACATGGGCTTTAGAGAAGATATTGAGCAGATATTGTCTCACGCTCCAGAAGAAAGACAAACGGTCCTTTTCTCGGCCACCATGTCGAAAGATATATTGAATATCACCAAGAAATTCCAGAAGAATCCTGAGATTATCAAAGTGACTAAGAATGAGATCACTAACGTAAATATCGATCAAGCTTACTATTTAGTTAAAAGAGAAGCTAAATTCGAATTGATGGTACGTTTGATAGACGTTCATGACTTGCAGTTGATGTTGGTGTTCTGTAATACCAAATCTAAAGTGGATGAATTGGTAGAAGACCTACAAGCACAAGGCTATGCAGCCGAAGGTTTGCACGGAGATTTACGCCAAACAGCTAGAAATCAAGTAATGAACAAGTTTCGTAATGGAAATACGAAAATATTGGTCGCTACAGACGTGGCCGCTAGAGGTATCGACGTGAGCGGTGTAGATGCTGTTTTCAATTTCGATCTTCCGATGGACCTTGAGTATTATGTACACCGTATCGGCCGTACAGGTAGAGCGGGTAAATTGGGTAGAGCGTTCTTGTTTATCAGCAAAAGAGATCGCAACAGGATGAGAGATTTGGAAAACTACACCAAGTCCGCCATTCCACAAGGACAAATACCTACACAAGCTGACATGACGAAAGCTCGTCAAAACAAGTTTGTTGAGAAAATCAAAGCGAACATTCAAGAAGAAGGCAACGAAGCGTTTGAAGGTATAGTGGATCAATTAAAAGAAGAAGGTTTCCTAACACACCAAATTGTTTCTGCATTGATGCGAATGCAGCAAGGTACCGTGAGAAAGTCTAATTTTAAAGACCATGAACTTTCTGACGATGGCGGAAGAGGAACAGACAGAAGAACCGAAAGCAGATTTGGTGGCAGAAACGAAAGGCCTACTGGTGGCAGAGGATTTGAAAGAGGTGGAGATTCGCAAAGAAACGGAAGTTTTGAGCGTAGAGGTGATGCTACTAGAAGTCGTAGCAGATTTGAAGGCTCTGATAGCCCAAGACCAAGACGTGAGTTTGGTGCTGGTGCTCCAACAGGCGTAGCCGAAGCGGGTATGACCAGATTGTTTCTTAACCTTGGAAGGAAAGATAACGTATCTCCAAACCACATTGTAGGTGCTATTGCTTCTGAAGCAAAAATACCCGGAAAGGCGATAGGTCAGATAGACATGTACGATAAATTTAGTTTTATAGAAGTAGCTCACAAAGACGTAAGTCGTGTGATAGACGGTATGAAAGGAAAAACTATCAATGCTCGTGAAGCAAATATTGAGGTGGCAAAATAAGAAATATTTAAGTTTTATAGAAAAAAGTGGACTAGCAATGGTTCACTTTTTTTTTGGGTTTTACTCAAAGATGGATGGAATTAGCAATTGATATAGCTTGCTTAAAATGCAATTAGTTTTGGTGGCCAAGTGGCATGAATCTCAAAAAGACAAAGGACTTGTTTTAAATGCTAGGCCTATTTTTATTCTTTTTGCTAAAAAAAGCTTTCCAAAATATTATCTTTGCAAAAAAACTTAGAAATGTCATTAAGAATTGCAATCGCAGGAGACCATGCGGGTTTTGAGTATAAACAGTTAATTTTAAAATGGTTACAGTCTGAAAATTTCGAAACTGCTGACTTCGGGCCCTATACTTCGGACTCTGTGGATTATCCCGATACCGCCCATCCATTGGCTCAATCTATTGAAGATGGAAAATATGACATGGGTATTTTGATTTGTGGAAGCGGTAATGGCGTATGCATGACAGCAAACAAACATCAAGGCATTAGAGCGGGTCTTGCATGGAACAAAGAAGTGGTTGAACTGATAAGAATGCATAACGACGCAAATGTAATGTGCTTGCCAGCAAGGTTCATTTCGGCCGACGAAGCACTTGAATTTGCTAAAACTTTTATAAAAACTGAGTTTGAGGGCGGCAGGCATGCCACAAGAGTCGGGAAAATATCTTGTTAAGGCCTACTTATCTAAAGATATTTTGCACTGATTTTTGTTAATTTTTTGTTAACAGGACAATAAATTCATTTTTTTTCCAATTTGAATGTAACCTTTTAACATAATATAACGTCTAAGAGCTTAAAGAATATAATTTTTTATTATACTTTTGTTAAATAAATATTTATTGTCTAAAACTTTACATCGTTGAACATCTTATCTAAAAATTCAATCCTTCTTTTTGCAGCCATTGTGGTCGCAAATGTTGCGTTTGCTCAAAAAGATGAGTCGAGGTTAAATATTGGTCAATCTCCTAAAAAAGCTGTTGTTGTCAATAGCCTTTTGGCCAAGAATAGTTCACTTTCAAAAGGCATTTCATTTAACTCTAAAAACAATTACACGCAGTTTTACAGAGATTTATTGATAAACAATAATTCGAAAAAGACGGAGGCAAGAGTTGTGGTGAGCCAAGTGCAGGAAAACTTTGCTGAGAAAATTACGGTTTCTAACATTTATCCCAACCCTGCTAACGACTTTGCTTACATAGACTACACCGTAAGTGGTAATTTCACCGCCGCCAATGTTTCTTTTTTTAATCTCCTTGGAAAGCAATTGGCAGAATATCCCCTTACTAAAAGTAATGATAAACTGAGAATCAATACTTCTTCTTGGGAATCGGGTATCTACATGTATCAGCTAATTATCGACGGCAAAAAAGTAGCTACCAAAAAGCTTTTAGTTAGACACAATTAAGGCGAATTTCTCGCCTAATCCAATTTTTCCTTTTCTTTATCGTTATTATTGAAGATAGAATTCGTAATTTTGTAAAATGAAATTATTACACGTGAGATTTATTGTATTTCTGCTAGCAATTAGTTTATTCCAACTTTCTTGTTCCAAAAAATTTAACAAACTTCAGAAAAAAGGTACGGTTGAAGAAAAATACAAGGCGGCTCTTAGTTATTATCAAAACGCTGAGTATTACAAAGCTGGGGTTTTGTTGGAGGAGATAACTCCACTGTTGAAAGGAGACAGTACATCAGAGAGGGCTCAGTTTTATAATGCTTATTGTAATTATTATCAGAGTAATTACCAAATGAGTAGCTATTTGTTCAAAACCTTCTACGCTACTTATAATAACAGTGAATTTGCGGAGGAGGCTTACTATATGTATGCTTTTTCGATGTTTAAAGATGCACCACCGCATAATCTAGACCAAACCAACACACTTACAGCCATAGATGCTTTACAGACATTTATCAATACTTACCCAGATAGTAAGTATGCCAAAAAATGCACGCAGGATTTGAACGACCTCAGGTTTAGATTGGAAATGAAGGCGTATGAAAAGGCCAAGCTATACTTTAAAACTCGGGAGCCATCCTTTTTGGGGAGAAGTAACTATAAAGCTACTGTAGTGAGCGTAGAAAACTTCAGAAAGGATTTTCCAGATTCAAAATACAATGAGGAATTGAGTTATTTGCAGATTATGGCTCAACAGGAGTTGTCGGACGTAAGTTATTTTATCAAACAGAAGGAGCGTTATAACGAGGCAGTATCGCTACACGAAAAGTTTATTGATAAATATCCCAATAGCGAATATTTAAAGGAGCTTGAAAAGATTTACGACAAGTCACTTAAAGGCCTCGAAAAAGTTGGGAAGATTGAAAAGGAGATTGAAGAAGCAAAAAAGCAGGCCGAAAAAGAGAAATCTTGAGCATTTGTGCTTATTATTCAATAATTTAAATTACTTTTGCACCTCGAAAATTAAATTTAAAAAATATATACCATGGCAGTAAACGCATCAATAGTAACTCGTGACACTGACGTTTTAGCAGCAAAAACGGGTAACGTTTATGAATCAGTATTTGTAGTTTCTAAAAGGGCTCAGCAAATTGCTATAAAGACAAAAGAAGAGTTGACCCAAAAGTTGAGCGAGTTTGCCTCAAGTGTTGACAATTTGGAGGAAATTTTTGAAAACAGAGAGCAAATAGAAATCTCAAAGTTTTATGAAAGACAACCAAAACCAACAAGTGTGGCTTTGGAAGAATTCTTAAATGATCAATTGGTAATAAAATATAGAGAAACAGAGGAGTCTATCTAATAATGCTCTTGAAGATATATTGACCACTGAGTTTACTCGGTGGTTTTTTTTTGCCACAAAACGAGCCTTTTCAATCTTTTTTAGAATATATTTGTTAAAAATTATCATTTATTTATGACTAAGAAAAACAACCTTATACTATTCCTATTATTTACAACATTTCAGGTTATTGCCCAACAAAATAGCATCTTGGTATTTTCAAAAACCGAGGGTTTTAGGCATGCCTCTATCAAGGAAGGAAGAGCGTTCTTTGAGAATTTAGGGAAGAATTCGGGTTTTAACGTTACACTTTCTGAAAACTCTGAAGATTTTAATGAAGAAAATTTAAAGAAATTCAATGCCGTGGTATTTCTCAATACTACTGGGGATATTTTAAATCCAGCCCAGCAGGCTGATTTTGAGCGATATATACAAGCTGGTGGAGGTTATATGGGTATTCATGCCGCATCTGACACCGAATACACTTGGCCTTGGTACAATGATCTTATGGGTGGTTATTTTGCAAGCCATCCGGGCCGCAACGTTTCTAATGTTCAAACCGGAAAAATGACAGTTTTGGACAAAACACACCCTTCCACGGCTCATTTGCCTGAGACTTTCGAACGTGCTGACGAGTTTTATGACTTCAAATCCTTGAAAAAAGACATTCTGAAGTTTCTCGTAAAAGTGGATGAAAACTCTTACAAAGAAGGGCAGATGGGGGATTTTCACCCGATGTCGTGGTACCACGAGTTTGACGGTGGTAAGGCTTTTTATACCAATTTTGGGCATACACCCGAAACTTTCAGTGAACCGCTGATGACTAAGCACATCAGCGAGGGTCTGAAATGGGCTTGGGCCACAAAACTAGAATATACAAAGGCTAGTACCCAAAGAGCACCAGAAGAGAATCGTTTCATTAAAACTACTTTGGTGAAAAACTTGGACGAACCAACAGAGTTGGCAGTAATGCCAAATGGGAAAGTCATATTTGTTGAACGCAAAGGAGCTATTAAACTTTGGAATCCAGTGACCAATGCTACTAAATTGGTAGGTCAAATGAACGTGTATAAGAAGTTTGAGTACGGATTAATGGGCGTAGGCTTAGATCCTGATTTTGAGAACAACAATTGGCTCTATTTCTACTATTCTCCTGAAACCGACCAACACAAAGATAACTTTTTGTCGAGGTTTGTTTATGACCAAAATAGAGATACAGTGCTTTTTGATACTGAAAAAATTGTTTTAAGAGTACATGCTAAGAGAGATGAATGCTGTCACACAGGTGGTTCGATTGATTGGGATGCCAAAGGCAATTTGTTTTTGTCAACCGGCGACGATACCAACCCCTTTGCATCTGATGGCTATGCACCTATTGATTTTCGAGAAGGCCGCCAAGGTTGGGATGCACTCAGCACATCAGGAAATACCAACGATTTACGCGGCAAAATTTTAAGGATTCATCCTGAAAAAGACGGCACTTATACCATTCCCGAAGGCAATCTTTTCCCGAAAGGCATGGATAAAACAAGACCTGAAATATATGTAATGGGTAACAGGAATCCCTATCGGATAGCCGTAGATAAAACGACAGGATTTTTGTATTGGGGCGAAGTTGGCCCTGATGCAGGCAAAGCAAACCCTGAGCGTGGGCCAGAAGGTTATGTAGAGTTTAATCAGGCACGCAAGTCAGGTTTTTACGGATGGCCAATTTTTGCGGGAAATGATAGCCCTTACAGAGCCTATGATTTCGAAACAAAAAAGTCAGGGGAGTTATTTGATCCGCTTAAGCCTGTGAACCTTTCACCCCATAACACCGGTTTGAAAAACTTGCCACCAACCCAAAAACCATTGATTTGGTATGGCTATGGTGATTCAAAAGAATTTCCATTGCTCCAAAAAGGCGGAGCAAATCCAATGGGCGGACCTGTATATCATTCTGAGGAGTATAAAAACGCTGAGGGTAAGTTTCCTAATTATTTTGATAATAAATTCTTCGCATACGAGTGGATGAGAGATTGGATTATAGCCGTAACATTGGACAAAGACGGCAATTATGTTGGAATGGAAAGATTTATGCCTAGCACAAAGTTTTATCATCCGATGGACATGGCCTTTAGCCAAAACGGTGTTTTGTACACCCTCGAATACGGCATGAATTGGTTTGCTCAGAATGAAGAAGCTCAGTTGTCGAAAATCGAATACAATGCAGGAAACAGAAAGCCTGTAGTGAAAGTATCGGCAAGTGTCACTGAGGGGGCTGCTCCATTGGTAGTGAAGTTTAACTCTGCTGGTACTACTGACTATGATAACGATAAAATTACATTTGATTGGGCATTTGGCAAGGGTCTTGTAAACTCTAAATTGGCCAACCCAGTCATAAGTTTTGCTAAGCCGGGTATTTATGACGTGAAGCTAACGGTGAAGGATGCGGTAGGAAACGAGAGTTATGAAACCATAAAGATAAAAGTGGGCAATGCCGTGCCTGTAGTAGATATAAAAATAAAGTCTAACAAATCGTTTGTGTTGGACAATACGATAGACTACGAAGTAAGTGTAGTAGACAAAGAGGATGGGAGCTTGGCAAAAGGCATTAGTCCTGAAGATGTGATGGTGAGTATCAATTACCTGGAAGGCTACGACAAAACTGTGCTAGAGCAGGGCCACAAATCCAACGAGTCGTTTATGATTGGAAAGCGTCATATAGAGAAAAGCGATTGTGCAGCTTGTCACTCCAAAGAAAAAAAATCTATCGGGCCATCTTATTATGACATAGCCGATAAGTACAAAAAGACAGCGGCCAATATAAAGATGCTCTCTAATAAAATCATTGCCGGTGGTGGTGGTGTATGGGGCGAGCAAGCTATGGCGGCTCACCCGCAGTTAAACCAAACAGAGGCCAAAGAAATTGTAGAGTATATTCTTTCTATCAAAGACCCCAAGGCACTTTCTAAACCTTTAGCCGGAAGTTATGCGGCCAACGACCACAAGTCTAAAAAAGAAGGAGCTTATATCATACAAGCAACTTATACAGACAAAGGAGGTAAAACCGTTGGTTCTATCACAAGTTCTAAAACTTTGGCCGTGAAGTCACCGGTAATAAAAGCTACGAACTATGATAAATCTGAGAATACCGATAAGTACAAGTTGGAGCCATTAGGTGATCTTTTGATTGCCAACAACAATTCGTCAGCGACTTATGAAAAGATAGATTTATCTGGAATTAGCAAAATTTCTGTATCTGCATTTGCTCAGAAAGGTCAGGCAGTAGGCGGAACCATAGAAATCCGATTGGGCAGTGCCACTGGCAGTCTTTTAGGAGAAATAGTAATCCCGGATGTGAATATGACCCCGCAAGAAATAAGTTTGAATACCATGAATAGAAAACCTGAAGATTTGGTTTTTCTGTTTAAAAATGCCAAAGCAGATGGTAAACCTCTTTTTGGGATTTCAAAGATAGAATTTAAAAAGTAAATGA
>Ga0164293_10006196_pt1 | contig 10192 bp, 14 predicted proteins | sample GEODES118metaG_FD_111487 | JGI IMG/M metagenome (GOLD analysis project Ga0164293, IMG submission 111487) | Eutrophic lake water microbial communities from Lake Mendota, Wisconsin, USA - GEODES118 metaG | ecosystem: Environmental > Aquatic > Freshwater > Lake | place: USA: Lake Mendota...
AAAGAACGCGCCACCAATACCAACGTTTCTCCACCTAAAATCTTAGCATTTAGCGTTGGACTCAATTTGTTCAGTCCCCATCGAAAAATACGCATGATACGCCCCAAAGGTCTTAAGTTAGGGGAGTCTTTCCATGCATTGCTATATTCTGATACCACGACTTCATATCCCGATTCTCTAAGTAATTTTTCAGCTAAAGCTTTTGTAAAATAATGAATATGTCCGATTGAATCTCTCAAATGTACAAGTCTTTGATCAAAAATGAGATTCATTAGTGTCATATCAAGCGGCAAATGGATGATTACACACTTACCTTTCAATCTTAATTTCTCTAAAAAATTCCCGGGGTCTGCCAAATGCTCTAAAACATCGATCAAAAGAATAATGTCAGCTTTTTCACTTGTTTTTGATTCGAGGAAATCGCCCACCTCAAAACTTAAATTAGCTTGGTTGTGTTCCCAGAATCGCTTTGCATCTGGCGCAATATCCCAGCCCTTAAATGAGTGCTGTGGTATATCCATTGCCAATTTTTTTAAAAGTGCACCACTTCCACAGCCAATTTCCAATACACTGGCCCTCTGCGAAGGTAGTTGAGCCAGAATTTTGTCATATAGTTTTAGCATTTTCCAGTACGTGTCTGCAGCATCCCACGTTGGATTATTTTTAAAGTACTGACCATTTAAGTAAAAATCGAGAGTCCGGCTCATAGGAACTGACCTTATTAGATCTTGGCTAAAGAGTGTTGTCACTCCGCGCAAGCTAAGTTCATTAACGATCTGATTAAATTCTTGATCCTCTCTTGCCTAAAACTCACACCTTGCATAAAACCATGTGTGCACAAAAAATAGTGAAAAATGGTCTCAGGAGTCTAAACCATATGAAAATATCAGTCTTCGGCACAGGATACGTGGGTCTCGCAACGGGCGTTTGCTTCGCAGACATGGGTTACAGTGTCATGAGCTTAGATGTGGAACCTGAAAAAGTAGAAAAGCTGAACCAAGGCATTCCCACTATTTTCGAGCCTGGCCTGGAAGACATCCTTAAGAGGAACCTGGCAGCTCAGCGAATCTCTTTTACAACTGACTACAAAATGGCTGTGGAAAGCTCTGATGTTTTGTTTATCGCAGTTGGAACACCTTCTGGAGATGATGGCTCAGCTAATCTTGATTATGTTGTCAGTGCTGCCAACAGCATTGGCCAGTTTATGAACTCCAAAAAAGTGATTTTAACAAAATCTACAGTTCCTGTTGGGACTAATTATTTAATCCGTGACACCATTCGTGCAGCTTTGAAGAAAAAGGGCTCGTCATTAGAATTTGACATGGTCTCAAACCCCGAGTTTTTGCGGGAAGGCTCAGCCATTCATGACTGTCTGCACCCTGACCGCATCGTGATCGGTTTTGAAAACGAATCCGCAGCCAAAGTGGTTCGCAGACTCTATGACCCCTTTATTAAAAATGGGGCTAAAATGATCGAAATGGATATTCCGTCTGCAGAAGTCACCAAATATGCAGCCAATGCCTTCTTAGCTACCAAGATTAGCATCATGAACGAGTTCTCTAGGCTTTGCGATAAAGTCGGCGCTAACATCGAAAATGTTCGTGTCGGACTATCTGCTGATCACCGCATAGGTCCCCATTTTATTTATGCTGGTGTTGGTTACGGTGGTTCATGTTTTCCCAAAGATGTGAAAGCCTTGATTTACACTGGGCAAAAATATGATGAAGACTTAAAAATTTTAAATGCCGTTGAGCAAACGAATTTTATTCAGCGTGAGCGATTCGTGAATGAAGTTTTTAAGCGTGTTGGTCAAAGTGGCAAAGGTAAAAAAATTGCTGTTTGGGGCGTGGCTTTTAAACCTGGCACAGATGATATCCGAGAATCTCCATCACTGTATGCCATAGAGAAATTTTTGGCGTCGGGTTTTTCTGTCAGTGCTTACGATCCCGTGGCTGCGGAAAACGCGAAGATTCATTTGGGTGCAAGGTCTGACTTGTCTTTTGTGGCCCATCAAGATGAAGCCTTAAGTGGGGCTGATGCACTTTGCATTTTCACCGAGTGGAAAAGTTTCTTGCAGCCTGATTTTGCAAAATTAAAAAAATCCATGAAGTATTCATTGATTTTTGATGGTCGAAATATTTACGACCTCGAAGTTATGCGTGAATCAGGTTTTGAGTATCACTCGATTGGTCGACCGCTGGTGGGTGTTCAAAAGTAAGCGCCCCAAAACACAGCTCACTATTTCTCGTCTTAGACCCTTTGGATTCTCACCTAAAAAAGCCAGTCCATTGGCGGGTTTTCAGCCCACATGTCGACCCTTCAGCCCTTACAGGTCTTTAAACTTCTTAAATAGCTCTAAAATCAGCAGTGCTAATTTTAGAATTTCTTTAAGTCTTCGCGAAATCCTTCCGAAATTAACCTTACTTCTTGGGTAAGGTTTTTTCATGGGGACCTCCGTTCTTAGCGGGAATCCTGATGATCCATCGCAAAAGGCGAGTGTGCTTGGGGCATTCTCGCCTTTTGCGTTTTTTGTGGTTGTACCAGATTCACTGGCATTGAGTGTGGGAGCATTTGGCTTTCGAAACTCGGAAGCAAAAAACAAACCCATTTTTGATTCTTAAACTGTCGCTAGAGAATATTCTCTATAAATTCTGTGGGCGGGCTCATAAGAACAGCCTAAGTTTTTTGCAATTTCGGAAGGCGTTTTCATGCCTTTTTGAATTGCTGTAACAATATCCGCGCGCCAAGAGGCACCAAATAGCAATCGATTGCGATACTGCGGATTATTTTTTACAAGTCGCTCTGAAATAACAGCATCAGAAGCCCTTATCCGTATCGAACCCTTAGGAACTAGAAAACCTTTATTTCTAAAATTTGGCTCTTCTCCTTTTAAGCCTATAGAACTTAAAGCAAGATCTTGATCCACCAACGCGTATGTCTTTTTTTGTTTTTGGATCAGTCTTTTCCATTTGTGGAATCCAATATTTGACGCACAAATGGCGATAGCCACAAGCCAAGGTGAAAAGTTTTTCTTCTGAAGTTTCATTAATTTTTCAATAATAACGTAGTCCCCGTGAACTGATACCCAACTACAAAGAAGTGACAAAAGTCGCGTATCTCGAGGGACCTCGAGTGATGCTTCGTGCAGGGTATTCTCAATATCAATCCACTCTTTTGTGGGCTTTAAATGGGTAGAAAAAATTTGAAGCCCTATATAGCTGAGTTTTTGGTCTAAAGTTAATTTACTCATAACTTAAAGACTTTCTTAAAACTGAAAATGCCTTTTCAACATGAGCCGGCCAGCCAGGATTGTTGTCTCTTTCTTTGACCCAATCAATGGCTTCACTTAACTCTTTGGCTGTCGGTTTTAAATCTTTAAGGTCCTCAAAGTCTGGATTGGTACGATCGCAGTAGGCAAATAATTTTGATTTTAGAAAATCAGCTCGCTCTAAAACTAACAGATTTATGGCTTTTCCTCTGTATAAAGGTTTTAACCTGAGTCTCCAACCCTCAGGCAAGTCTGCTTTTAGGGTTTCGGGTCCATTATTGAGCCATTCTATATCCAAGGCTAGGTCAATTCTTATCTTTGCAAAATCTTGCGAGGCCTTTTTAATTTCTGAAGGTATTTGAGGATCTAAACAATCCACGTCTTTTGTTTTGCGATGACTTATATCTAAAATATTAAGCGCAGCCCCACCAATTATGACTGCTTCAAAACTCAATGCCTGCGTGATTAAAAATTTATCGAACTCAACTATAACATTCTTCATCTTTACTATTGTACCATACAATACCTTATTCGTTCACTTTTATTTTTAGCGAGATTTAGGCTTCGCCTAACACCAAAGTAAGCGCCCCAAAACACAGCTCACTATTTCTCGTCTTAGACCCTTTGGATTCTCGCCTAAAAAAGCCAGTCCATTGGCGGGTTTTCAGCCCACATGTCGACCCTTTAAGCCCTTACAGGTCTTTAAACTTCTTAAAGATCTCTAAAATCAGCAGCGCCAATTTTAGAATTTCTTTAAGTATTCGTGAAATCAACTCGGAGCTATGAAGGACTAGATCTTCTTTTTGTTTGGCAGTGCAATCGAATACGCCCAAGCTGCTATCAGCAAAAACAACATTCGGTTTTTTGCGATGTTAAAATTGGCTTCCGTCAGCCCGCCAATTAAAAAGCAGACAAGGGCCGCAAGTAAGCCTAGCTGGAAATATTTTTCCGCATCAGGAAGTTTTGTAATGGATTGAATCACAGGTTTTAATAGAAAAAACAAAAAAGCCAAATAACAAATCAGACCTAATGTTCCTGTTCCACCCCAGTTTTGAAGATATTGATTATGCGCGTGTGATATTCTTTGCCCAGGTGGATAACCAAACTCATCGTAGTATTTTCTTAAATGATGTTTGTTCTGCTGATAACCCACGCCCCAAATGGGGTAATCTTGAATAATTCGAAAATTTCCCTTCCATAAAGCCATTCTTTCGCTGTTACTTGTGGCCTCGGACTCTGTTTTACCGAAAAACCGATTATAAATTTTAGGCTGAGTCGCAAGGATCACAGAACCGATCACGACTAAACCCAAAAATACTTTTGTGAACATTTTTTTATTAATGATAAACGCTGAAAATAAAACTCCTACTGCAGAGCCAATCCAAACACCTCGAGTGAGCGTGGCCACCAGTAAAAATCCACCGGACAACACGATCGATAAATGCACATAATCGAGTTTTGTTAAATTTTTGAATTGTGCTTTAAGACTCAAGAAAAAATAAAAACAAAAGAGCATCCCCAGATTGTGAGAAAAAGGCATGATTGAATTCATCATGCCGCCAGCTCGGCCTTCAGATTTTACAAAATAAATCACAATGGCCGCGATATTCATGCCCAAAACAATCGGACTTAAAAAGCTGAGGATCCTATGTTGTTGATTGTCTTTTAAGTTGAAAAATTTGCGGCTGAGATAAATTAAACTTAAAAAAGTCAGGATCCAGCGAAATACTAGAAGCTCAACCCAGGGTTTGGAATCTGTAAATCCAATGTTAAGTGCAATCCCCGTGAATAAAACAAAAACCCATATAAGCCAAAGCTTTGCTGGCTGGTAGGATTTCAAATATTCATTAAATTCACGACTTTTGATCGAAACGCTCAGAGCTGTAACGACGATCAAAATATCTGATAAATCCACCAATGATTGGGAGCTAAAGGTCGCAAGCCAAATTAAGCAAAATAGAAAAAGAATCCACCCAATTAACTTCATTTTTTCCCTGGATATGCGTAAAAAACCTCTGATAGCATAACCCACATCAGACGAACTTTGCTTATGCGCCGCAACAGGCCTGCTTTGTTAACTCACTCCTAGAGTACATTCATCTTCATGACTGAATTTGTGATTCTTGCGTTTACCATAAGCCTGATTATTTCTGCCTTCTCAATTCCAGTTATTATCCGTGTGGCTCAACTTAAAAATCTAACTGATGACCCTGATCAGGGTAGAAAAACTCACCTGAATAACACCCCCACTTTGGGTGGAGTCGCAATCTTTGCAGGCCTTCTTGTCGCCTTCACATCTCTTTATGATCTTCATAGCTTTACGGATCTGAAATTCATCACCCCGGCACTCGTAATCCTGTTTTTTGCTGGCATCAAAGACGACGTTCTTGTTTTAGACCCCATCAAAAAATTGGCAGTGCAAATTCTTTGTGCCTCCATCATCGTTTATTTCGGTAATCTTCGCCTGACTTCGCTTTGGGGAATCATGACCGTCGGCGAGATCCCGTACTTCCTCGGCATTGCGCTCACTATTTTCCTAATCGTAGCCATGATTAATGCCTTTAATTTAATCGATGGAATCAACGGCCTTGCTGGATCCTTAGGTCTGATTGCAGCTGTCTATTTTGGATCTTGGTTTGCCATGAATGGTTTTGCATCACTCACGGTTTTGTCGTTTTCCCTAGCTGGAGCTTTAGTTGGATTTCTTTTATTTAACTATAATCGAGCGAAAATCTTTATGGGTGACACGGGTTCAATGGCGATAGGCTTTATTATTGCCATTCTGGCCGTTCGATTCGTCGAGGCCAACCGAGTTCAGCTTTTGACCATTCCCTACCCCGTGGTCAATGCACCGGCCATGGCCTTTGCTGTTTTATCAGTTCCTTTATTTGATATGATTCGAGTTTTTGGAGTTCGATTGTTACAGAAAAAATCTCCGTTTTCTGCAGATCGAAATCACATTCATCATTACTTTGTGGACCGAGGATTTTCCCATGCCCGAGCGACTGGCTGGCTTTTGGGGATTAATCTTTCTTGCATGATCATTGCCTATCCCCTTGATCAAATTCGATCTGCCTGGGGAATTTCTGTTTTGTTTTTATACCTGACAGTGATGAGCTTTTTTGTTTGTCGGTACTTGAAAAAGACGGCTCCCGAGCGACTACAAAATGCTGTCAAAGTGCCCCCGAACACAGTTCGTTAGGCATTTTTCTTAAAGCTCGACTTAAAATCCTTAAAAATGCACCAATCCACTTAATACTTCTTGGTATTAAATTTTTCTTGCTCATTTAGGCTCCTTTTTAAGGGGCCTAAATTTTTTCGATCATAGTCGACTACTTCATTTTTTCTAGTCATCAAAGCAGCCTTCAACAATTCGATAGTTTACATATAATTTGCATATTTTGGTTGCATTAGGTTGCAATCGAATCTACCTAAGTGCTTGAAACTACTCAGTTTTATATTTAGGTATAAAAAAGGTATAATTTAATGAGATTTTCTTGGGACAACTCAAAAAATGAGCTATTAATAGCTAATGTTCAGCGTGGCGGAATTGGTTTTGAATCTGTCTTGCAAATTTTAGGGGCCGACATTACGTGGCCCTTAGAAATGACGATCCCGAGCCATTCTTTGCAATTGGCTGGGTGGGTCTCAATCTTTACACGGTGATTTTTGAAATTCGTGAAGATGAACTTTCAGAATTTTACCATCTTGTCACATTTTGGAAATCTACAACATTTGAAAGGAAACTTTATGCCGAAAATTCAAAGTAAAAAAAGAAAGATCTCTGCGGATCAAATTTCAAAGCTTGCTGATCGCAATCACGACGTAACTCAATTTTATTCTGCAGGCTCTATGCAAGAAGGATTTGATAAAATAGAACTCATGCCAAGTGTTCAACGTGTGAATGTGGATTTTGCAGTACCCATGCTTGAAGAAATTGATTTTATTTCGTCTGAACTTCATGTCTCTAGACAAAGCTTAATTAAAACTTGGATGCGTGATTCCTTGGATAGATTCTACCAAAACAAAAAAAATAGAATCGGCTAGATATTAAAATTTATCGTCTGCAAAAAACTAAATCCGCCCAAGCCCCGCTAAAAAATCCATCCAATCCCGAACGGCCCCTTCGCCCCCACTGGCCCGCATGACTTTAATTCCAGGGATCGCTTTGATCTGCGGTCTTGCATTGGCTGGACACGCCCTGAATCCCACATGGCTGAGAATTTCTAAATCATTGATGTCGTCTCCGATAAAAGACACATCACTTAAGTTAATTTTCAAATTTTCACAGATTTTTTTGACCCGGGTCAGTTTGTCTTTTTCACCCGGGTAGTAGTGATTTAATTTGAGTTTATCAACCCTTCGCTGATTGAGCTGTCTGTCTTCTGCGGTAATGATTCCTGTTTGAATTCCTTTTTCATGAAGCAGTACAAACCCCATACCGTCTTGTACTTGAAATCTTTTAAACTCGTCACCGGATTCTGTGTAATACATCCCACCGTCAGTCAGAACACCGTCCACATCACTTAAGAAAAGCTTCACCTTGGTTTGGGGAAGCCTAAAATTCCAATAGAGTTTTTCTAAAGAAGATCGCATCCTGAATTAATTCAGTGCCTTGAGTGCAGCAGCGTAATTAGGTTCTTGAACAATATCTGCTACCAGCTCTGTGTACAAAACTTTGTTCTCGGGGCTTAGGATCACAACAGCCCTGGCCAATAAACCTGTTAGCGGCGTATCAGCTAAAACAAGGCCTGCGTCTTTTCCAAAATGGCTGCGAAACGCTGACAATGTTTCGCAGTTTTTGATTCCCTCAGCACCACAAAATCTTGCATTTGCAAACGGAAGATCCATGGAAACATTCAGCACCACCGTATTTTTTAAGTTTGCTGCTTCTTTGTTAAATGTCCTAACAGAAGTCGCACACACACCGGTGTCAATGCTTGGAAAAATATTAAGTACTTTGTTTTTACCAGCGTAAGTATCAGTAGAAACTTCAGATAGGTCGTTTCTAATCAGACTTTTAAAAGTCATTGTTTGACCGACTTTTGGTAGATCTCCGGCAGTGTGAGCAGGGGTTCCTTTGAGTGCTAATGTGGCCATTTTTAAAGTCCTTTTTTAGAGCAGGTCGATTCCTACTTTTTTGATGTGTTCTAAGATCTCTTTGTCTTCTATGTGATGGAATAAAGAAAGATCTATCTTATAAGGAAGCATGAGGTCGTCCAGGTCGTTTTCTATCTTAAGCAAATCCTTTATATCCATCTGATCTGCAGTTAAAACTAAGTCAATGTCTGATCCCGGCCTAAAGTTACCTTTCGCTCTTGACCCATAGACAGTCACTTTTTGAATATGTTTATTTTTCCTTAACAAATTTAGGATCAAATCTAATTCTGATTCTTTTAATCCTATTTTTTGGGCTAAAATCATTTCTTGGCTAGCTCACTCATTTGATTTAAAAAGTTAACAAATTCATTGTGATATTGCGTTCTAATTTGCTTCGTTATTTCGTCAGCTGTCTTTTTATTATAAGTATGTGAAGTTTGATTTCTACTTTTGATCATTTCCATCCAAACATCTGCTGATTTAAGTAGGCCTTTATTAAATGCCTCGCGGGTTGCATCCCTAGAACCTGTAATTAAGTTTCCACCTTGATAGTCAAAATAATCCTTCATTACATTCCAAGCCAATTCATGACTGAATTCAAAGGCTTGAATGAGACCTTGCTTCTCTAGATCCGAGAGCTCTCTGGATTCAGACAACCTGACTGCTGCCGTGAGCTGTTCAAGAGCCTGTCTAAAATGATTGAGTCTTTGAATCCACCGAACTTCTTCGTTCTTACTTTTCATAAAAGTAGGTTAATCATCGATTGACTCACTGTCACGCGTTCTATGGATTTTCAGTGATATTTTACTATACTAAGAGCAGTTTATTTTAAATCATTCTTGAAAGCTAAAATCTCTAAAGGAGCTCCTATGACTCATCTTTTCATTTCGATTCTTTTTTCCCAATTTGCGTTTTCAACAACCTTACCTGAGTTCGCTGGTAACTATGCATTCTCACCTAACCTGCTTCAATATCAAATCGCTCAGCATCGCCTGACTGTTTCAAATTCAACAGAAAGTGGAAAAGCCTTCATAAGAGATATTAAAAGTTTGGGCTATTCTTGCCAAGCCATCACAAGTGCCACTTTTGATTGTAAAAAATTAAGCAGGCAAATTCCTGAAAACTTAACCGTTCGAAATGCTGTGATTGAAAGATATGGTCAACAAAGCATTACTTTTCAAGCCACGCAACCTGGCTACAGTCTGATCAACGATGCACCCTCGGTCCAAGAGTATGAAAAAAATCAACTCTCTGTCATGGGTCAGATTCAGTTTCAAAAAACAAAATTAATCATCAATGATCAACTGGTAAAAGTAAAAGTCACAAACCTGACTCAAAATGCTTCTGCCTATTTTTATTTAAATCAAAACCAAAAACTTGCATCACAAATTCAAATTTCAATGCAAAAAATGGCCTCACAAAACCCTCAGTTTGTGATCAAAGATGTCACAAACTTCGTCTTTGAAGCTGTCTGGGTCAAGACCCAAAACTAGCTCTCAAATTGGCTCTCAAAAAAGCCCGATGTTCATGTAAGCCTGACCTCAGAAGTTGTTCAAACAGGCCTTCATACTTTGTTAAAAAATTGGCCATTTTTAAAACGGAAATCTTTTATCTTAAGGACTTGTTTTCTTACAGAAGATGAAAACTTAAACTAAGGGGATTTTGATAGCTTGTTTAAGTGCATGCTCAAAGAAGGCAGACTTAGACAATGTAAGAAAGCGAGCATCCCCTAAAGGGCTCCCAACAAGACCTCTATGTGTCATGCGTTTCCGCAGTTGGAAGTAGGATTTAGGGTGACCCCTAAACTCAATCCGAAGGGAGATG
>Ga0164293_10006197_pt1 | contig 10191 bp, 10 predicted proteins | sample GEODES118metaG_FD_111487 | JGI IMG/M metagenome (GOLD analysis project Ga0164293, IMG submission 111487) | Eutrophic lake water microbial communities from Lake Mendota, Wisconsin, USA - GEODES118 metaG | ecosystem: Environmental > Aquatic > Freshwater > Lake | place: USA: Lake Mendota...
GAAGAAAGACTTGAAGCCCCTCCAGGTCGACTCACCGATGTCCCCTGCAAGAAACCTCTGCTCTTGCTCCTTCAGATAGCTGTGAACGGCTTCCTCAATGGGAGTCCCCAGCGGAGAACCGCCGTCTTCAGTAAGGTTCCGCCAGAGCCTCCACGTCTGGATGGCACGCTCCTTGGCAATTTCAAGGTCGGTCGTACGGCAGCTTTTAGAGGCGTAACGCCGCTCAACTGGAACGTAAGTGCGGGTGTAGTAGGTGGGACGGTGTGCAAAGCGAACAACCTCGATTTCGCCGCCCAACAACGGGTAACGCTCAATTACACGAGCCACGACCGCCCCCCTTGCCGACGTACCAACTCTGAGTAGGCACCGGGCGCCCAACTAAAACACCAGAGGGGCACTGATGTTGGTACTTCGTTGGTACGCGCATTTTGACCCCCTGAGACTTGTTGCGGTAACAGGGTTTTAGGGTACGACCCCCTTCTGTCCTGGAACTGCACGGTCGCTGGCCTGATAAGGCCATTGTCCCCTGCAGCCATCAGAGCGCCACTGCAACAGACTGATGCGGCGTGATCCTTCCGCATCCTCCGCCGTCCATGCTCAAACAACGGTGGATTGGTCGCAGGGTGGGACGGGCCCGAGATGCCGACGCCGCTGCCAGCCACCGGCCGGCCGGCCAGGAACTGCGACCGGGCAGCCGCGCCCGTCTGCTGCTGCTGAGCAGCTGCGCCTACGTGGTTCTGGCGATCATCAGCAGCCATGGCTGGCCTGACGATCCAGCCATTGCCGACATCTGGCTGCCTTCAGGACTGAACGATGCCCTGGCCCTGCGCATGGGGTACTGGGCGGTGCCGGTGCCCCTGCTGGGCACCCTGCTCAGCAATCTGGGCCGTGGGAGCTTTGACCTGTCCCAGGCGCTGGTGGTTGGTCTGGGGCACAGCTGCGGCACGGCCCTGATGGCCGCCCTGGCCCCTCGCTGGATGCGCGGCAGGGATCTGTTCGCCTCGGTGGGCAACCTGTTCGGCTTTCTGGCGGCGTCAGGCGTGTGCGCGCTGGTCGGCACCCTGATCGCGTCGCTGGTGCTGCCGCAACTGCGCGACTGGGGCCAGGAGGGGCAGGCCCTGAGCTGGTGGGCCGGCAATCTGGCCGGCTCGGTGGTACTGGCCCCACCCTTGCTCAGCTGGGTGGGGCGCAACAGCAGGACCCGACTGCACGAGCTGCGCCGACTTGAGTTCTGGCTGCTGCTGTTGGCCTGCGTGGTCATGGGACTGGTGGTGCATCTGCGCCTGATCGAGGTGTTCAGCCTGCGGCCGGCGACCGGCTTCCTGCCGCTGACGTTGTGGGCGGGGTTCCGCTTCAGCCCGGCGGCAGCCACCCCGGTCATGGCGGGGCTGGCCCTGCTGCTGGCACGGCTGCCCAACCCAAGCGATCAACGCCTCCAGCTCGCCAACAGCGTGCAGGCGCTCGAACTGCTCGAGCTCACCGTGATCATCACGCTGGTCACCGCGTTGATGGTGCTGGTGGTCAACGCCAGCCGCACCCGGGCCAACCGTCAACTGCAACAGCTGGCGGGATCCCTCGAGCGCACCGTGACCGAACGCACCGCGCAGCTCGAAAGCGCCAACGCCCTGCTGCAACGGCTGAGCGACACCGATGGCCTGACCGGCATTACCAACCGGCGCCGTTTTGATGCGCTGCTGCGTGAACGCTGGCGCGCCGCCACCCGGGCCGGCAGCAGCCTGGCAGTGGCGATGATCGACATCGACCACTTCAAGGCCTACAACGACCACTACGGCCACCAGGCCGGTGATCGCTGCCTGCAGCAGGTGGCCACCGCCTTGGCCGCCGAAATCCGGCAGGGCAGCGACTGCCTGGCCCGCTACGGCGGCGAGGAGTTCATCGTGCTGTGGGACGGTCTTGATCTGGCCCAGGCGACGCTGATGGCCGAACGGCTGCACCGGCGGATTGCGGCACTGGCCCTGCCCCATGCCAACAATCCGAGCGGCCCTGACGTGAGCCTGAGCATCGGGGTGGCAGCCCTGCGGCTGCCCGGCCTGGCGACCGCCCCCCTGGCCGAAGAGATCGAATCCCAGATCGCCGCATTGCTACGGCAAGCCGACGAGCGCCTCTATGCCGCCAAGAGCGCGGGCCGCAACCGGGTGATCGGCGCTTAGGCCACCAACTCCAGCAGACCCATCAGCCCCCCCGCCAGCGGGCGGTGGTGCGCCTGGGCAAAGCCGGCCCGTGTGGCCAGCAGCTCCTGACGCGGGCCATTGGCAAAGCGGGCCAGGCTGGCCTCCAGATAGGCGTAATGCTGCTCAAGACCGACCCGCCGGGCCGCCGGCACGACCACGCGCCGCAGATAGGCCTGTTGAAACCGGCCCGCCACGGTCTGGGCACGGTTGAAGTCCAGCACCGCGGCTCGGGCGCCCGGGCGCAGCAGACGCCGCAGTTCGGCCAGACCCGCTGCTGGATCAGCCAGGTTGCGCAGGCCATAGGCCATCACGGCGCCATCGGCCCAGGCCGTCGGCAGACCGGTGGCCTGGGCATCGCCCAGCTGCCACTGCAGTGGCAGCCAAGGCTGCCGCCGGGCCCGGGCCGCGGCCAGCTCCAGGGGAGCAGCGGCGGCGTCCAGGCCCAGCACCAACCCCCCGGGGCGAACCCGGGCCGCCAGCAGCAGGGCCAGGTCGCCGGTGCCACAGCACAGATCAAGGCAACGCTGACCGGGCTGGGGGTTGACCCAGGCGATGGCCTGCCGTTTCCACAGGCGATGCAGGCCCAGACTCAACAGATCATTGAGTTGGTCATAGCGGGGGGCGGCGGCTTCAAACAGCTGCTTGACGGCAGCCGCATCACCCGGGGCAAACCCGCTCACAGGCCGTCGATCTCGGACAGCTCGACTATCGAAGCCTGCAACAGAGCCAGGCTGCTGGAATCGATTCGTGCCGGCGTGGTGACGGTGATCACCATCACCGTGGCCAGCCCGACAGCGGCCGAGCAGACCATGCATCCCGCCAGCATCAACGAAAAGTCATGCCGGTCGTTGGCCGCCTGCATCAACTGCAAGGCCCAGGCCACCAGCGCCACGATCACCGCGACCAAGACCAGGGCCAGGGCGGTCAGCAGGGACGGCGGTAACAGAAACAGTGCAGTCACCGCAGACCGGGGGCGCAGGGCCGCAGACTTGTTGAAATGTAACGAGCCGGCGGCACCGGCCGCGCCTCAGAGGGCCGACTGCAACGGCCTGATCGGCACGCCCCGCGCCAGCAGATCGGTCTTGATCGCTTCCACGGTCAGAACCCCGTCATGCAGCAGCGAGGCCAGCAGGGCCGCGGAGGCATGACCGCCGGCAGGGCCTGGGTCCAGGGCTGCAGCAATGTGATCGATGCAGCCGGCCCCGCCGCTGGCGATCACAGGAACCTCGACCGCATCGGCGACGGCACGGGTCAGCTCCAGGTCGTAGCCGGCCTGGGTGCCGTCCCCATCCATGGAGGTGAGCAGGATCTCTCCAGCACCAAGCGCCACCACCTGCCGGGCCCAGGAGACCGCATCAAGGCCGGTGTTCTCCCGACCACCCTTGACAAAGACGTCCCAGCCGCCCGGCTCGTCAGCTGCTGGGGCGCGACGGCGGGCATCGATCGCCACGACAATGCATTGGCAGCCAAAGCGCTCGGCGCCACGGGCCACCAGGGCGGGGTCGCGCACGGCCGACGAGTTGAGGCTCACCTTGTCGGCCCCGGCCCGCAGCAGCTCGGTGATGCCGTCAACACTGCCGATGCCACCGCCGACGGTGAACGGGATCGTCACCTCCTCGGCGGTGCGGCGCACCAGATCGACCAGGGTGGCGCGCCCCTGGTGGCTGGCGGCGATGTCGAGAAACACCAGCTCATCTGCCCCGGCGGTGCTGTAGCGGCAGGCCAGCTCGACCGGGTCACCGGCGTCCCGCAGCCCCACGAAGTTGACCCCCTTGACCACTCGGCCGTCGGCCACATCGAGGCAGGGAATGATCCGTTTGGCAACCATGGGGTGCGGTTGAAGGCGGGTTAAGGTGGCGCCACTCTTCTGTCGCGCCGTCCATGTCCCAGGCTGCCACCCCAGCCAGCATCAACATCGGTGCCAAGGTGCGCATCACCCGGGTGCGTGACCGCATTCCCGCCGACATGGTTGAGGCGCTCAAGGCCGACGCCAGCGCCACCGTGACCGGCTTCCGCACCGTGGACGGCAAGGGCATCGGCGTTGTGGTGCAACTGGCCAACGGCAACAAGGCCTGGTTCTTCGACGACGAGATCACCCTCGCCTGAAGGAGCGAGCCTTGAGCAACAGCCCCAACCCTGAGGCCTCCACGGGCGCCTCGGCCCGCCAGCTGCTTGGCATGAAAGGTGCCGCCGGCACCAGCTCGATCTGGAAGATCCGGCTGCAGCTGATGAAACCGGTGACCTGGATCCCCCTGATCTGGGGTGTGATCTGTGGCGCCGCCGCCAGCGGCAACTTCCACTGGTCGCTGCAACAGGTGGGTGCCTCGATCGCCTGCATGTTGATGAGCGGCCCGCTGCTCGCTGGGTACACCCAGACGATCAACGATTACTACGACCGCGAGATCGACGCGATCAACGAGCCCTACCGGCCGATTCCCTCGGGTGCGATCCCCCTGGGCCAGGTCAAGGCCCAGATCTGGATCCTGCTGCTGGCCGGTCTCGGCGTGGCCTATGGCCTAGACGTCTGGGCGGGGCACACCACACCGGTGCTGCTGCTGCTGGCCCTGGGTGGCTCATTCGTCAGCTACATCTATTCAGCTCCACCGCTCAAGCTCAAGCAGAACGGCTGGCTTGGCAATTACGCCCTGGGGGCCAGCTACATCGCCCTGCCCTGGTGGGCAGGCCAGGCCCTGTTTGGCCAGCTCACCTGGACCACCGCCCTGCTGACCCTGGCCTATTCCCTGGCGGGTCTGGGCATCGCTGTGGTCAACGATTTCAAGAGTGTCGAAGGCGATCGGGCCCTGGGACTCAACAGCCTGCCTGTGGTGTTCGGCATCGAAAAGGCCAGTTGGATCAGCGCCGGCATGATCGATCTGTTCCAGCTGGCGATGGTGGCTGTGCTGATCGCCATCGGCCAGCATTTTGCGGCGGTGTTGCTGGTGCTGCTGATCGTGCCGCAGATGACCTTCCAGGACATCTGGCTGTTGCGCGATCCGGTGGCCTTCGATGTCAAATACCAGGCCAGCGCCCAGCCCTTTCTTGTGCTTGGCATGCTGGTCACCGCGCTGGCCATCGGTCACAGTGACCTGGTGACCAGCAGCTTCGGCTGACGTGGGCAAGGCAGCCTCGCCGCTCCAGCCCAAACGCCTGGACTGGAAACGCACGGCCGCTCTGTCTGCCCTGGTGGGAGTGGGCGCCGCGCTCGGCCAGGCGGCCCTGGTGAGCGGCATCGACACCCTGTTGCCCGATGCGCGCCGGGTGGGCAGCTTCAACCGCCCCGGCACCCTGACGATCCTGTCCGCTGATGGCCAGGTGATCCAGAAGATCGGCCCGGCCACCCGCGAAAAACTGACCACGGACACACTGCCCACCCTGGTGGAGCAGGCCTTCATCGCCGCCGAAGACCGACGCTTCTACCAGCACAACGGCATCGACCCCCTTGGCATTGGCCGCGCCCTGGTGCGCAACATCACCCAGCGCTCGGTCGAAGAAGGCGCCAGCACCATCACCCAACAACTGGCTCGCACGGTTTTTCTGAGTCAGGACATCAGCCTGATCCGCAAGCTGAAGGAGGCGGCCCTGGCGGGCAAGCTCGAGCGCCAGCTCAGCAAGCGCCAGATCCTGACCGAGTACCTCAATGTGGTGTATCTCGGCTCCAGCGCTTACGGCGTCGCCGATGCCGCCTGGATCTACTTCTCCAAAACCCCCAGCCAGCTGACCCTGCCCGAGGCCGCCCTGATCGCCGGCCTGCCACCGGCCCCGTCGGTGTACTCCCCTCTGGTCAACCCTGATCTGGCCCTGCAGCGGCGCCGCATCGTGCTGGATCGCATGCAGGAGGCCGGCTTCATCGACGCGATGCAGCGGGCCGAGGCCGAGGCCACACCGCTGGCCCTGAAGCCTGCCGAACCCAAATTCTGGATCAGCCAGGCGCCCTGGTTTAGCAGCTGGGTGCAGCAGGAGCTGCCCGGCGTGCTCAACAAGGAACAGCTTGAGGTCGGCGGCCTGACCGTGCGCAGCACCATCAACCTGAGCTGGCAACGGCAGGCCCAGGCCACCATCAACCAGTACGCCCCGGGCCAGATGGAAGGTGCCCTGGTGGCGATGGAGCCCGGCACCGGCGTGGTTCGGGCCATGGTGGGCGGCAAGGACTTTGACAAGAGTCAGTTCAACCGGGCAGCCCAGGCGCTGCGGTCACCAGGCTCCACCTTCAAGCTGTTCGTCTACCTGACTGCTCTCAAGGCCGGGATGCTGCCGGAGCGCACCGTGGTCGACAAACCGCAATGCTTCAGGGGCTACTGCCCGCGCAACTTTGGCGGGCGCTATCTGGGGCGGGTGTCCCTGGCGGTGGCCCTGCAGAACTCGCTCAACACCGTCGCGGTGTCGCTGCTCAAGGAGCTGGGCTTCGACAAGGTGATCGAAACCGCCAAGAGCCTGGGCATCACCCGGGAACTGGGCAAGTTCTATCCAATGGCGATCGGCGCCTACGAGCAGACCCTGCTCGACATGACGGCGGCCTACGCAGCGATCACCAACCGTGGCATCTACGTCAAACCCACCCCGTTTGAAGAGATCCTGGGGCCCGACGGCCAGCTGCTGTGGAGCCGCCGGATCGACGGCGACACGGGCCGGCGGGCCGTGGCCAGCGATCTCGCCGACACGATGCTGTGGATGCTGCAGCTGGTGGTCAAGGGCGGCACCGGCGGCGGGGCCGCCCTGCCCGATCGGCCCGTGGCCGGCAAGACGGGCACCTCCGAGGGCGGTCGGGACCTGTGGTTCATCGGCTCGATCCCCCAGCTGACCACCGGCGTCTGGCTGGGCTACGACGACAGCCGCGAGACCCGCAACACCAGCGTCGTGGCCACCCTGGCCTGGCGGTCGTTCATGGCACCGATCAGCAAGACCCTGCCGGTGCGGCAGTTTCCAGCCAAACCTCAGCTGCAGAACAGCTACAAGCCCGAAGCGGGCAAAGCCAAACCGGCAGGACCGGCCGAGCCGGGCAACGGTGCCGCCGGTGGGACGAACCCGGACACGCCGGGAGCCCCGACCCTGCCCGAGCGCTACGTACCAGTGCCCGAGGGGACCCCAAGCGATGTGCCCCCAAGCGGCCCCGGGGTCAATGCCGCCGCCCCGGCTCCGGCTCCGGCAGCCCCTGTCCCCATGGCTTCACCCGTAGCCGTACCACCGCCGCCCGTGGCCGCGCCGCCAGCCCCCTGAAGCGCGGCGGCATAGAAGCCATCACCCTCGTCACCGGGCCAGCGCTGCCAGGACTGCCGCAGGGTCCAACCCTGATGGTGCTGCAGAAACCACTGCACCTGATCCTGGTTCTCGCGGGGGTGCACGGTGCAGGTGGCATAAACCAGCAGCCCGCCCGGCCGCAGCAACGGCGCCAAGGCCGCCAGCAGGTTCTGCTGCAGAACCACCAGCTCGTCGATCACCGCCCTGTTGAGGCGCCAGCGCGCATCGGCATGGCGCGCCAGGGTGCCCAGACCCGAACAGGGAGCATCGAGCAGGATTCGGTCGAACCGGCCCTGCCAGTCGGGTCGCAGCTGGGGCAGGTTGCAGGCATCGGCGCACAGCACCTGGATCGCCCCCAACCCCAGCCGCTCGGCGTTGCGCGCCAGACGGCGCAACCGGGCTTCGGCCCGGTCGACGGCCCAGACCGTGCAACGATCACCGCACACCTCGGCGATCTGGGTGGCTTTGCCGCCAGGGGCAGCACAGGCATCCAGAATCCACTGCCCGGGCTGGGGATCCAACAACGCCACCACCCGTTGGGCGGAGCGGTCCTGCACGCTCCAGTGACCCTCGCCATAGCCGGGCAACCGCCGCAGCTCGCCGCTGCGGCCGCTGAGGGCCAGGGCCTGATCCAGCTCGGCAATCGGAGTGCTGGCCATGCCGGCGGCAGCCAGGTCCTGCTGCAGTTGATCGCGGCTGGTGCGCAAGGGGTTCACCCGCAGATCCAGCTGGGGTGTGGCGTTGCCGGCGGCCGCCACGCGCTCGGCCTGATCCGGCGGCAGCCAGGCCAGCAGGTCCTGGGCCAGCCAGCCAGGCAGCGAGCGGCGCAGAGCAAGGCTGGCGGCTGGGTCTGGAGGCAGCTGCAGCCCTTCCCAGGGATCGCTCGCCTCACCATGGCGACGGGCCAGCTCGCGCAACAGCCCGTTGACCACTGGTGCCAACTTGGCCAGGCCCACTGCCCGGGCCAGCTCGACGCTGGTGTTGACCGCCGCGGATGGCGGAATCCCGCCGCACAACAGCAACTGGTAGGCGCCCAGCTGCAACACCCAGCGCAGCTTGGGGGGCTGGCGGGCGGCTGGCACCTTGCCCAGCTGATCGAGCCAGCCATCAAGCAGGCCCTGCTGCCGGATCGTGCCGTAGGCCAGCTCGGTCAGCAGGGCGCGATCGGCCCCGGGGACCGAACCTGCCCGCTGCAGCACCCGCTCGAGGGCACCATCGGCATAGGCCCCCCCGGCAACGGCCTGCAGCACCTGCCAGGCCAGCAACCGCGGCCGCAGGCCAGTCACCTCAGTCATCAGCAGCTGGATCGCAGTCGGGCGGAACCCACAGATAGCGCCGCAACGGCACCTGACCATCCGCGCTGACCGGAATGCCCTCGGCCAGCAGCAGCTGCCGCTGCATCCAGTCACTGCCCTCGCGGCTGGGGCTCATGCTGATGCAGCCGCGGGCGTTGACCACCCGATGCCAGGGCACAGCGCTGGGCAGGGCCAGGCGGCGCAGGGCCCAACCCACCTGGCGGGCACAGCCATAGGCCCCGATCAGCTCAGCAATCTGGCCGTAGGTGGCCAGCTGTCCGCGCGGAATCAATCCCACAGCCGCGTGCACACGCTGATCGAAGCTGGGTGCATCTGCACGGTGTGTTCGTCCATGCCCTTGCTGCCCCGACGCTTCGAGCGGATCAAGGCGGTGCTCAACCGCCGGATGGGCGACCTGACGGTGCTGTTGGAGCAAGTCGACAAGCCCCACAACCTCTCGGCCATTCTGCGCAGCTGCGATGCCGTCGGGGTGCTGGAAGCCCATGTGGTCAGCCTCAGGGGACGCCAGGCCACCTTCAACAAGACAGCCCAGGGCAGCCAGAAATGGGTGCCCCTGCATGCCCACGCCGACAGCAGCGCCGTGATCCGGCAGCTCAAGGACCAGGGGTTCCGGCTGTACGGCACCCACCTGTCGGCCCAGGCGGTCGACTACCGCAGCTGCGACTACACCGGACCAACGGCGTTTGTGCTGGGAGCCGAGAAATGGGGTCTGAGCCCGCAGACCACGGCCCTGGTCGATCAGGCGATTGTGATCCCAATGCAGGGGATGGTGCAATCGCTCAATGTCAGCGTGGCGACCGCAACCCTGCTGTTTGAAGCCCTGCGGCAACGGCAGGCGGCCGGTCTGGTGCCCAGCCAGGGCCAGGGGGTGCCGGCGGATCGCTATGCCGACATTCTGTTCGAATGGGCTTACCCCCAGGTGGCCGCCTGGTGCCGCAGCCAGGGGCGCCCCTATCCGGGCCTGACGGCTGACGGTGCCATCAACGAGGACCTGCCCCGAAACCTTCGTCTGCGCTGCTGAAACCGCGGCCCATACTGCGCAGCCGCTGGCTGTCGGCACCGGGCAACCACAGCGCCAGGCCCAACACCAAGGCTTCCAGCACCATCTGGCGCCCCCCCAGCAGCACCACCGCGGCCGCGATCACAGCCAGAAGACGCTGCAACAATCCCCAGACATCATCACGATGGCCGCTGCCCGACAGCCACAGCACCAGCGCCGTCGCGAGCAGGACAAGGTCCAACCACCAGGGCATGGGAGCGATCACGATCAGCCTGCGGCCATTCTGACGCCGATGGTCAGCTGGCGTCAGCCCTCGCTGAGCCAACGCTCCAGCCCTTCACCCAAAAACGCCAGCCCCAGCACCAGCACGAACAGAGCCAGTCCCGGGTAGAGGGCCGTCCACCAGATGCCGGTGGGCAGTGCGGTCAGGGCCTGCTGCAGATCGCCA
>Ga0164293_10006202_pt1 | contig 10186 bp, 11 predicted proteins | sample GEODES118metaG_FD_111487 | JGI IMG/M metagenome (GOLD analysis project Ga0164293, IMG submission 111487) | Eutrophic lake water microbial communities from Lake Mendota, Wisconsin, USA - GEODES118 metaG | ecosystem: Environmental > Aquatic > Freshwater > Lake | place: USA: Lake Mendota...
GCAAAAGCAATGGCTGGGGAAGCGCAGGTTCCTTTCTTTAGTTTAAGTGGATCTGACTTTGTTGAAATGTTTGTGGGTGTGGGCGCAAGTCGTGTGCGTGATTTATTCAAGCAAGCAAGAGAAAAAGCACCTTGTATTATTTTTATTGATGAAATTGATGCGATAGGAAGAGCACGTGGTAAAAATGCTATGATGAGTAACGATGAGCGTGAAAATACATTAAACCAACTATTAGTAGAAATGGATGGTTTTGGTGGTGACACGGGTATTATTATTTTAGCTGCAACCAATAGACCAGATGTATTAGACTCTGCGCTTTTAAGACCGGGACGTTTTGATCGTCAAATTTCAATTGACAAACCGGATGTAAAAGGAAGAGAAGAAATATTTAAAGTGCACCTTGAGCCAATAAAAATTTCAGAAGCACTTGATTTACATAAACTAGCAGAACAAACACCTGGATTTGCCGGTGCTGATATTGCTAACGTTTGTAACGAAGCTGCACTTATTGCTGCTAGAAAAGGAAAAGAGTCGGTGGAGATGATTGACTTCCAAGACGCTATTGACCGTGTGATTGGCGGACTTGAAAAGAAAAATAAAATTATTGCACCGCACGAAAAATCGATTATTGCCTACCACGAAGCTGGTCACGCTGTTTGTGGTTGGTTTTTAGAACATGCATATCCGCTTTTAAAAGTAACGATTGTGCCTCGTGGTACAGCAGCACTTGGTTATGCGCAGTACACCCCAACAGAGCAGTACTTATATAATACCGATCAGTTAATGGATCAAATTTGTATGACACTCGGTGGTAGAGCAGCAGAAGAAATATTCTTTGGAAAAATTTCTACGGGTGCATCCAACGACTTACAACAAATTACGCGTATTGCCTACAGTATGGTCACTGCATACGGCATGAATAGTAAAGTAGGTAACGTGAGTTACTACGACCCTTCGCAAGAAAATACCTTTACCAAACCTTATAGCGAGGAAACGGGTAAAATTATTGACCATGAAGTACGCGGTATTATTGAAGAAGCTTACCAGCGTACACTTCAATTACTTCGTGATAAAAAAGAAGCGGTTGAAATTTTAGCAAAAGAATTACTTGCAAAAGAAGTATTGCATAAATCTGATGTTGAAGTGTTAATTGGTAAAAGACCTTTTGAAGAGAAAAAAGTGGTAGAAGTTGAAGCGGTGCCTGAGTTAGTAGAAGAGCAAGCTGCACCAGAAACGCCTGCTGTATCAGAAGATCCTGCTGCGTCAGAATCCCCTGCTTCTTCGGAAGATCAAACATCAACAGAAGCATCTATTTAATTGTAGAAGGATGGCAAAAAGCGCTAGAGAAAATATTTTACAAAAGATAAAACAGGCACTGGCGAAGCCAGTGCCTGTGCCATTTTCGGCGGTTGATTCGGTTTCCACTACCTACCCAACCACCAAAGAAGATTTGTCGGTTTTATTTGCCGAAAATTTTTCAGGCTTACAAGGTAAGTTTGCTTTTTGTGCGAGTGAAAAAGAACTTGCTTCACAATTAAGTATGCTTTTTATTCAGCGCAATTGGAAGCAAACGTATTGCCGCGAAAATGCTTTAATTGAAATGCTTACCAAAGCAGGCTTTGGTGGCATGCAATCTGAAGACTTAGAATATTGTGATGCTGCTATTACCAGTTGCGATCATTTAATTGCCCGAACCGGAAGTATGATACTTTCTTCGGGTCAGCAGAGTGGAAGAACGGTGAGTGTGTATGCACCCATTCATATTTGTATCGCTTATACGAATCAAGTCGTGTATGATATTTCAGATGGCTTACATTCTATTACCAAGCATTACGGCAATCACTTGCCTTCACTGATAACGCTAGCTAGTGGTCCTAGTAGAACTGCTGATATTGAAAAAACACTGGTAGTAGGTGTGCATGGCCCAAAAGAAGTATACTGTTTTTTAGTAGACAGCAATAATTAAAAGCACATGACAGCTACCATTCATGCATCTTCTAGCCGTAAAATTTATATGCTCTCCGATTTTCATTTGGGGGCACCTAATTATGCTGCTAGTTTGGAGCGGGAAAAGAAAGTAGTTGCTTTTTTAAAATCGATAGAAGACAGTGCAGCAGCTATTTTTATTGTTGGTGATATTTTTGATTTTTGGTTTGAGTATGACCATGTCGTGCCCAAAGGATTTGTTCGATTGCTTGGACAAATTGCAAAACTTACGGATAGAGGAATTCCGGTGCATGTTTTTACCGGTAATCACGACCTATGGATGCGTGGTTATTTTGAAAAAGAACTTGGTTGTAAAGTGTATCATAACCCACAAGAATTTACATTTAATAATAAAGCCTGCTATATCGCCCATGGCGATGGCTTAGGTCCTGGCGACGCGGGTTATAAGTTTATTAAAAAAATATTCACCAACCCAGTTTGTAAATGGTTGTTTACATGGATGCACCCCGATATGGGTATTGGTATTGCCAATTATTTTAGTCGTAAAAGCAGGGCCAAAACAGGCAATGCGGATGCGCAGTTTTTAGGCGAAGAAAACGAGTGGCTTATTTGTTACAGCAAAGAAATTTTACAAAAAAAACACTACGATTATTTAATTTTTGGTCATCGTCATTTTCCACTTGACTTAACTATTGGGAACAGTCATTATATCAATTTAGGTGACTGGATTTACAATTTCACATACGCTAGTTTTGATGGCGAAACAATGAAGATTGATAAATGGGAGCCTTCCCATTAAAGCCTATTTTTTATGGATCAGTTATTAGAACAAAAAATATTAGACAATACAGTAAGGGCCTATCTTGTTGTATTTGGCACGATACTCGTTATCCTTATTTTCAAAAGACTCATTTCAAAATTTTTAGCGAGTAAGCTTTTTAAACTGATCACGAATAGTAAACACAATTTACCCAAACAATCTTTTTTGGATTTAGTGGTGCAACCTCTTGGCACCTATTTGCTATTGACCATTTCAATGATTGCTATTGATAAATTAAAATTCCCAAGCGCTTTCGCATTTACTATTTATAAAACAAATACAAGGCAAGTATTAGATGCGCTCATGAATGGGGCACTCGTGGTGGTGTTTATTTGGTTATGTCTTCGCGTTATTGATTTTATGGCGATGGTTTTAGAAGAGCGCGCGAATGTAACCAAAGACCAGCAAGACAATCAGCTCATTATTTTCTTTAAAGACTTCTTTAAAGTAATACTCATCATTATTGGCGTACTGCTTGTGCTAAAATTTTCTTTCAATAAAAATATAGGCAGCATTTTAACAGGCTTGAGTTTAGTAGGAGCGGCTGTAGCCCTTGCTACGAGAGAAAGCATGGAAAATTTAATAGCCTCCTTTATTATCTTTTTTGATAAACCGTTCACCGTTGGTGAGCAGGTAAAAGTAAATGGATTTACGGGCACGATTGAAAAAATAGGACTTAGAAGTACACGTATTCGTACCAACGAAAAAACATACATTTCAGTTCCCAATAAACAAATGGTTGATACTATTGTAGACAATATAAGTTTACGTACACAGCGCAAAACCGAATTGCAATTAGAACTTTCATTAAATGCATCTGCGTCTACCCTATCAAATTTATTATCTGCTATGCGCAGTTATTTAGGCAGTCAACAAATTGATAGTTTCCATGTGTGTTTACAGGATACTGGAAAACATGCGCATATTGTTTTTATTGAATATTTTTCATCGGCCTCCGATGCATATGAAGACTACTTAGCGCTTCGAGAAAAAATTAATATGGGATTGATTGAACTCTTAGAAGCCCACAAGATTGAATTAGCGGCTTCTAGTACCGATGTAGTTGTAAAGCAGTCCTAATCGCTATGTGAGCAGTAGCGCGATTTATATTAGTGAAGCCCAGCTTTTAATTCCAGTAAAAAAGATTTAAACTTTGTTAAGGTTTGCACGAGCTGCGCCTGCGTATCAGCCTGTGATTTGTTTTGTTTTAAATAAGTTCTTGCGCCTTCTATCGAATATTTCTTTTGGCGTAGTAAAAAGTATATGATTTGTAAATTCTTGATATCTTCTACTCTAAACAGGCGGTCGCCTTTTCTTGTTTTACGCGGCTTTAAAATATCAAATTCATTTTCCCAATAACGAAGCAATGAGGTGTTTACTTTAAACCAACTTGCTACTTCACTGATTGTGTAATATAATTTTTGAGACAATACTTTTTCGTCCGGAATTTCTATTAAATCAATTTCGGTGTCTATTTCACTGTAGGATTTACGCCCTCTTTTGCCAGCTATTTTTTCTATTGAAATGCGGGGCTGTCTCGGTCTTTCAATATACATTGACTCCGCAAGGGCAGATTCGGCAGGATTAGCAGATTCAGTAACAAATGGCACTTCAAAAATTGGTTCTGTAACCACTGGTTCTTGGATACTAACGGTAGCATCAGGTGCTGGCGTTTCCAATAGCGATACCGGTTCTCGTACTACTTTGGCCTTGGCTTTCTTTTTTTCTTTTGCCCCGCCTTGGTCTTGAGCCGGATTCCCAAATAAATCTAACTGTTGCAGTTTAGGTTGCATGTTGTAAAAGTAGGATAAGTATTGAGGCACTTAACACGCTAATGTGCCTACGTGGAAAAGATGTAAGTATCTTTGCATCCAATGAAAATAGCAGTCACTCTTATAGGTATTCGCGATACTAATTTTTCAGGTATCGGTCGTTTCATTTGGAAATGGCTGGAGGGTGAAATTCATGCCCACCCCGAGCATCAATTTGTTTTATTGTCTGACACTGCACAGCCTACTAGTTTTGTGGGTGCACCCAATTGTAGTTGGATCAAAACAAAATATGACCGAAGTAGTTTTGTCGCAGAAAAAATCTGGTATGAAGTAACGGCACCCAAATTACTTAAACCGCTACAACCCGCTCTGTGGTTGCAATTGAGTGGTAGGTATGCGGTCCGAACCAGCATCCCTCAAATATGTTTATTTGAAGGTAACTTAACCAAATTTCAAGGTTATTTTTTCAAAAAGTCGATACAACATGTAAAACAGTGGCTTGTTGTAACAAGGGAGGCAGCCCATCAATTAGAAGAGGAATTTGGCATTCAAAAAAATAACATTACCTCTATTGCTATTGCACCTTCAACCGAAATTTATCCAATCGATTATAATTTACAGCAGATGTACAAGGGTACACATGCTGGTGGTACCGAATATTTTTTATCGGTGGCATCCGATCATACTAGTAGTATTGAGTTATTGCAAGCCTTTTCACTTTTTAAAAAGTGGCAACAAAGCAATATGAAGCTCTTGCTGGTGCCTTCTAATGGGTTACAGCGTTCATTTCTAGAAGAAAAATTACGCAATTACAAGTACAGGGCCGATGTGGTGGTGGTTCCTGCCGGCCTAACCGTGCATAACTGGTATCAGATTCTATCAAGTGCATATGCTGCCATTTTATTAAAGGATGGTGCTGCATCTTATTTAATGGCACTAGAAGCTGCCAAAGCAGAGGTTTCCATAATTGCGTCAGATGCATTTGCTACATCAATGCACATGCAGGATATGGTTACAAGGTACCCAGAAGCAACACCAACAGGCATTGCAGAAGCCCTTCTGTTAGTGTATAAAAATGAAAAACTGAAAGGGGAACGGACTCAAAATGGGCTCTTGTTCTTACAAAATATCAATTTAATCCAATCCCTCTCTTTATTTAGAGAGAGATTGGCATAGCAATAACATGCTTTAGACTTATTTTTGCAAAAAGATTACTTCATGACGCGTCAATCAAATATCAATATCGAAGTTCATTTAGACGAAAACAAGGTTCCGCAGGATATCAAGTGGAATGCATCAGACAGTACCGCCGACATGGCTCAATCTGCAAGAGCTATGATGCTTGCATTTTGGGATGCCGCAGATAAATCTGCGCTTCGCATTGATTTGTGGACCAAAGACATGATGGTAGATGAAATGGCAGATTTTTACTACCAAACCCTGATGGGTATGGCGGATACTTTTATTAGAGCCACACAAGATCAGGCACTCGCCGGCGAAATGAAAGATTTTGCAAAATCTTTTTATAAAAAATTTAGAGACAGTCAAATTCAGAAAAATAAATAATTAGCATATTATGGCAACTTTGGAAGAACAAGTAATGGCGCAAATGAAAGACGCTATGAAATCAAAGGACGAAGCATTATTAAGAGGCTTACGTGCGATTAAAGCAGAAATTATAAAAGCAAAAACAGATCCAGGTGCTGGTGGTTCTATAACAGCAGAAGCAGAACTCAAGCTTTTGCAAAAATTAGTGAAATCAAGAAAAGATTCACTTACCATTTATCAGGAACAAAATAGAGCAGACTTGGCGCAAAAAGAAATCGAAGAAATTACGGTTATCGAAAAGTTTTTGCCTGCACAACTCGATGAAGCAGCCATAAAAGAAATTATAGCACAAATTATTGCAAGCGTTGGCGCTGTTGGACCGCAGGATTTAGGAAAAGTGATGGGTGTGGCTTCAAAGCAATTGGCTGGACAAGCAGATGGCAAAGTAATTGCAGCAGTAGTTAAAGCTGCGTTGGCTTAATTTATGTAGCTTCACTTAACGCAAAAAAATAAAACGTGGTACTAGATATTATTTGTGCAATCATTTTGATAGGAGCCCTCTTTAAGGGATATACAAAAGGCTTTATCATTGCTTTATTTTCATTCGCAGCATTTCTAATTGGGTTAGCTGCTGCTACTAAACTTTCGGCAGTTGTTGCTTCCAAAATTGGACATGATACCGGGATATCAGCAAGCTGGCTTCCCTTTGTATCGTTTTTACTTATCATGATTGCGGTTGCACTTATTGTTCGTTTGGTGGGTGGCATGTTACAAAAGACCGCCGAATTCGTGATGCTTGGTTGGGCTAATAAACTAGCAGGCATCCTGCTTTTTGGTGCTATTTATATGACTATTTGGAGTGTAGTCCTTTTTTTCGGTGACAAACTTCATTTAATTACTGAAACGACAAAAGCAGCCTCTAAAACATACAGTTACATTGCACCTTGGGGACCAAAAGTGTTAGATACCATTGGTCAGGTTATCCCAGTATTTAAAGATATGTTTACCAGTTTAGGCGAACATTTTGAAACCCTTGGTAAACAAGTACAATAAGTATATTATAATTCATGGTTATTTAATGCCGTGATTCCTACTAAAATCATTATTTTAGCCCTGTTCTATATACCTGCACATGAATTACGAAATTAAAGTTCAAGATAAAATTAGTTACATCGAAGAAGGTACCGGAGAACCCTTGCTTTTACTCCATGGACTCTTTGGCGCACTCAGTAACTTTGAACATTTAATTGAGCATTTCAGACACCGCAATAAAGTAATCGTTCCTATTTTACCGCTTTTTGATTTAGATATTTTTCATACAACGGTAAATGGGCTTGAAAATGTAGTACAAAAATTTATTGAAGCAAGGGGATATACCGGTATACATTTATTGGGTAATTCACTGGGCGGACACGTTGGTCTTGTGCACGTACTCAAGCATCCACAAAAAATTAAGTCACTTACTTTAACAGGTAGCAGTGGCTTATTTGAAAAAGCCATGGGGGATAGTTATCCCAAAAGAGGCGACTACGATTATATCAAAAATAAAACAGAAGAAACATTTTACGATCCTGCGGTAGCTACCAAAGAACTCGTAGACGAAGTATTTGAAATCACTAGAAACCGGTTAAAAGTGATTAAAATTTTAGCACTCGCTAAAAGTGCGATCAGAAGTAATTTAGGTACTGAGTTAAGTCAAATACAACAGCCTACGCTTTTAATTTGGGGTAATAATGATATTGTTACACCACCTTATGTGGGTGAAGAATTTCATAAACTCATCCCCAATAGTACCCTTCATTTTGTAGACAAATGTGGACACGCACCCATGATGGAAGTGCCTACCGAGTTCAACCAAATTTTAGAAGCATTTTTGAACCAGCTTAGCCATGCTAGCAGCACAACTCATTAATACTAGTTTTCCCTCTATTCATTTATTGGATAAAGCATCTTTTGCACTCCAATTGATGGAGGATTATGACATTCAGCATTTGTGTGTAGTAGCAGAAGATAAATTTATTGGCATCGTAGATAAAAATACATTGCTAGATACTCATGAAACAGCTGTTATTGCTACTTTACAAGATGAGTTTATTGTGGCATCTGTGCACGCCGATGAGCATTTTTTAGCCGGGGCTAAACTATTGACTTTACATGAATTAACGATGCTGCCCGTTGTTTCCACTTCGGCAGATTTGCTGGGCGTAATTACAGCAAAACAAATGTTAACAGTGCTTACCAGTTATGTAGGTGCAGATACGAAGGGCGGCGTGATTGTTTTAGAGATGGAAAGAAGGCAATATTCTTTTGGTGAAATTGTGCGACTCATTGAAACCAATGACGCTTATGTTACACAGCTTAATACCGCTACGGATCCACTAACGGGTATGTTATTGGTAACCATTCAAATTAACCACATTGAAGTTTCTACAATTGTAGCAACATTTCAGCGTTACGATTATAGCGTAAAATATTATTTCGGGGAAGAAAATTATCAAAATGAGTTGAAAGAAAATTACAATCATTTACTTTCATACCTCAACATGTAGGTTTAAACGCTTCATCATATGCGCCTACTTTTTTTCATTTTTATTATAAGTATATCTTTTACCAGTTTGGCACAACAAAAAATGCCGGTTGCTCGAATTGATATTGCGGGTAATTCTAAAACAAAAGATTATATCATTTTAAGAGAACTTCCTTTTATCATTGGGGATTCACTGGATGCCAAACAGCTAGCACCTGCCATCATTCAGGCTAAACAACTGCTCATCAACACGCAACTTTTTGTAGATGTACAAATTGATCCTATGGCAACTGATGGCCAGTGGCAAATTCGTATTCAAGTAAAAGAAAGATGGTATCTATTGCCCCTCCCTTATTTTAGACTTGTAGATCGTAATTTTAACCAGTGGTGGGTGGATCAAAATAGAAGTTTGGACCGCGTCAATTATGGCGTAAAATTTATTCAAAATAATGTGTCTGGTAGAAACGATAATTTAAATGTGTGGCTAATAACAGGCTACAATAGACAATTTTCGGCGCGTTACACCATTCCATTTATTGATAAAAAACTCACCAAAGGATTTAGTATAGGATTTTTACATGCTACACAAAAAGAATTGAATATTGCGACCGTTGCCAATAAGCAGGTATTTTTAAGGCATACATCCGACGCAAGAAAAACATGGCGCATGGATGCATCTTACTCCTACAGGCCAGACCGGTTTAAACGTACTACTATCAGACTCAGTTATTTTAATGAAACGATTGCTGATACTATTTTAAAGGTTCAAAAAAATTATTATCCTGGTCAAACAAATCATCAGGCAGCACTTGATCTTAGTTACCGTTATCAGTATATCAATGTTTCAAATATTGTGTATCCCACATCGGGATATTACACCGACTTTTTTTTGATGAAAAGATTTGCATCTCAGCGGGAGCAATCCATTTTTCAAATGAGTGCAAGATATTTGAATGCAAAAAAGATAAGCAATAAATTTTTCTTAATACTCGACGCAACCACTGCTTATAAATCACCTGTCGACTCCATTTTTTCTAATAGTAGACTTATTGGGTATGGTGGCATGCAACTCAGAGGCCTCGAATATTATGTAGTAGATGGAACAGCTGGTGCAGTATCAAGAAACGCCTTGCATTTTAATGTAAAAAACTTCACCCTTACAAATCCGGTCCCGATCAAAAATCATGAAAAAATACCTATTCGGCTTTATTTAAAAATGTTTGCAGATGCTGGGTATGCCTATCATAAATACGCTGCGCCTTCTAACACTTTGAGTAATACACTGTTGTACACCTACGGGGTTGGTTTAGACCTTGTAAGTGTCTACGATTTTGTATTTCGCGTAGAATATAGCCGCAATCAGCTAGGGCGGGATGGCTTATATTTGCAAGGCGAATTTAATTTTTGATGGATTTGACTTGAATATTGGCACATGAAAATTGCAATTTATAGTAGAGGTTTAGATTTGGCAACCCCCAATCCGCTTGCTGTTCTGCTTGAAGCGTTAGCGCCGCATGATGTTGAGATACATGTATTTCATCAACTACTCCTGCACGCCGATTTGCCAGCTGA
>Ga0164293_10006203_pt1 | contig 10183 bp, 7 predicted proteins | sample GEODES118metaG_FD_111487 | JGI IMG/M metagenome (GOLD analysis project Ga0164293, IMG submission 111487) | Eutrophic lake water microbial communities from Lake Mendota, Wisconsin, USA - GEODES118 metaG | ecosystem: Environmental > Aquatic > Freshwater > Lake | place: USA: Lake Mendota, Wisconsin...
ACAGCAAAGACTGAGATCATTGCTACCCCACAAAACGACTACCCCTACCGCGTAATCGTGACTCATGAGTTCTTCGCCAAGTGGGTAGCCCACATGGTCATGACCATTACATACAAAAATTTTAAATCTGAAGTCGCCGCCACCCGTGGATACGACTTTGCTCACACCTTGATGAAGGTTTGGTCAGCAATGCATGAAGTGGAGGATGCGGACGCTCGAATTTAAACAACTCTCCAGAATAAAAGCAAAGTTCGCTTCAAAATTAACCTTTAGATTTTGCTTTCGATCTTGATTCTAAGCGTTTCCGCAAAAGTCTTCTCGATGTATTTCTCCAGCTCACTATCAGACATTGTCTGAACAACTTGAACAGACATAGCGCGGCGTAGCCGCTTGGCGGTTTGCTTAACTATTTCCGTAGTGATGACTTTCTCTCCGGAACCCTGATCACTTACGCCTCTATTCGCAACAATGAAGTTAGCGATACTCAACGCAAGTCTCTTATTACCTCCAAGGGCTTCAGGTCTTTCGAATATGTTTACAGCTTCATCTTCAAAAAGCTGACTAGCAAGGTCACCACCTAAGACATACGACCGGAGCCAAAGCCTTTGGAAGCAGGATCTTTCAGCACCTCCAAGAAATCTTTCATCTGTTTTATTAACATTCCATCGCCATAGTGCGAGATCTGGGAGAAGTCGAATAGTCAGGTATGACCAAACTTCGCGACTGAAGCCGTCGATTGGACTCAAATCGTGGAAGATCGTGATACAGGTTCGCGTGAAGATTCGATCAAATTCACTAAATGAAACCGCCAAATCAGTTACATCTCCTGAAGGTGCGCCTAATTCTCTGAATAGGTTAGTTCGCGCTTCCAGAAGTCTCTCTGTCGTTACGCCTGAATCTGTAAATGGTCTTAAGTGAAAATCGTCCCTAGATAGTTCTTCAGCAACATCCACTTCTCCATTTTTTACGGACTCCAACGCGCTTACTGCTAATTCAAAACTAAGGTAACGATAAGAAATATTCATTTAATCTCCAAGATAGATGACATAAGGTGTTGCACCCGAGTTCGAATGCGATCCTGTTCCTCAATCCATTTTTGTTTGACGCCAATTTGGCCAATTGTAAAAACACTTTGATACATAGATTTAACAAACCGGGCCCAAGAACCATCTGCAAGAGCGTCGTTCTGTAGAAAATCAAACTTCTCGTCATCCTTGATGGCATCATCCAAGGCAAGCATTACCAAATCCGTCATCATGGGAACTTGAAAGTGAGGCTGCTGAATGAATTCCTCATGAATGTCATTCACTTCTATTCTGAGAATATTTGAATGCTGGGAATTGAGCCATGAATCAAAATCGAGATTGTTTGAAATTTTGATTTGCCAAAGCGATTTCGCCCGCGTCGGGTCTTGAGAAAAATCCAGAAAAACTACATTTGCTTGAGTCCTTGAACCTGAAAGAAGAAAGTTCCATGACTTGGTCAAAAGCCGTGAGTTTGAGAGCTGAGGTGAACCGACTTTACGTTCATTCCCTTCAATAAAATTCGCGGTTACTATCGCATATAAGGTCAAATCATCTGCCAACTCATTTGCAGGAATTGATAGTTCAATTTCTACTTCATCATCATTTATCGCCACTGGTTTTGCTTGGTGCTGGAGTTTAGTTCCAGGGCAATAACTATACAGAGTTAGGAAGAGTGCATCATTTTGAGAAAGGGAGCAGTCGTTACCAATCTCATCCTTCCTGACTTTAAATTTTATGGCGATATCGGTTTGCATTGATGGTGTCCACCACGAAGTTAAATTGAAACTCTCGGTATCCAGATCCTCAGGGGAATACTCATGGTTATTTATCTTCACAGTAACCATTTGAAGATCACTAGGATCTGCCATGTTGTAGCCAAGACTAAAGAAGGTTTTTGGCATTAGTTGATTGCCTTCCATCTGCATGTACTTCCCACACCCTGTGGACCAGCAACAGCAATCTCGAGATACTTCAGATTCATAGAAGGATCTAATTCAATGGTTTCGCTCTCACTCACAAGCTGGCCCTCAATAGAGATTCCGAGTATTTTTGGTACTTCAACTCCAGGTGGCGGTTCTAATTCAGGATTACCGTTCTCTAGTATTGCGTACGCGGAGAATGCGATTTCTGTTGTATCAATCTGTTCCCTCGGGAACATAACCTGAAATTTGAATAATGCCACGTATCTATTCTGATTAGAGGAGATGATCTTGGGGCTTCCGACTGGGTAGACCTGAATACTTTTACTACCTCCGCCGCCGCCACCAGCGCCGCCACCAGCGCTACCAGGTTTTGGCTTCGGCGGACCAGTCAGGGCTAATCCATCAAGAAGACGTCCAACCACGTTGCCTAAAACTACTGAGGCCGACCCATCTTGCATCTCACTCTGAGCCCCAGCTATTCCCTTAAATGTCTCCTTGATGCCGTCAAGAGTTTGCTTGATCGGATTTCGTGCGTTTGGTTTCAATTGCAGTTTTGCGGGATTCCACTGATCGTGAGCCACTGGTTCAGACTTTCGAAAGACGGAGTCAAACACTTCATTTGATTTGAAGACTCCACGCGTCGAAATTTGATCGGCTTTCTGCGTAACATCCATATAGCGCACAATAAAATTGGCTTGACGCATGAGCGCAACGGAAGCAATCGGTATGAGTCCACTTTTTGCAAAGTCACGATCACTTTGACTTGATGGAATATTCATCCACGCTAAGGTCCCAGTGGATTCCTTCTTTGCACCTCCACTAGAAAACAAAATCTCCTTCGATTCGACGCCCTCAATCTGTGTATTGAGTGCCTCGTAGCACTTGACGAATTCTCGTATCCCCGGCATTTTGCTGGGATCCTTTTCAGGAATTTCTTGTCCGTCGAGGCTGAAGTGAAAACTGACAGACCTGCTCTTCTTTGAGCCCAGCATATGAGGCCAGCCATACACGCATGCTGCCTGTTGGATGTCTTGAATAGCTTCTGCACGTTGCGCCTTGGCGAGTGCTGAGTTTTCAGGATTTGTAATCAGTTCATTTCCGATCACCATGGCTACGAATCCAGTTTCGTTGCCAAGATAGGTGTTCATTCCAAATGCCTTTGCAAAATCCTCTGCTTCCTTCTCTTCGAAGGGCTTCACTAATCCTGAATCTTTGCTTGGCTTCTCACCAAACCAATGACGTCCCGTGTATTTTCGTCCACTGTGGGCAAAAGCTCCTTTTATTGCCATACCCATGAATCTCTTTGATAGCTTGCCTTGCTTAATAAACTGGCTGTAAACCAGAATTGTTGAATACTCACTTGCATTCGTGAGCACTGTTCGTCCAAGCCCAAAGCTTCCACCACTCTTCTCATCTGAGGACTGTCGACCAACGTTAAAGAAGAAACCAGCAAAATTTGAGGGAGATTCGTCGATTGAAGCATCTAGAGGTCCAACTAATCCCACTGTTCCAACATCGGCTACCACCATCGCCTCAAACGACTTTGACTCTTTTAGCCTTCCAAATCCAAGTGGGTCGAGACCCAATCGAGCCTCAGAAAAGAAGTCATCAAAAGCTTCCTTTTTCTTGCCCGAAACCTGAAACAAGTCGACCATAAACTTAATCTGTGTCTGAGATTGAATACGTTGGTCACAAGCATTCTGCAAGGTCTCACGTAAAAAAGTTTCTGCCTGTGAGTACGTAGAAGTAGCTATTGAGCCAGTCATCACGTCGGCAACGACACCACCTTGATGCTGGACGGGTTCGCTTACGAAAAAGACCTTCTTTTTACTCACAAACTGTCACCAAATTCAGATCGGCTATACATGTACCAATTTTGCTGGCTAAACCGGAAACATTGACGGAGTATTCGATCTGATTGATTCGATCTGCAGGATCAATCTTTAGCAGATCTTTTGCTGAGATCTGCGGAAAACTACTATCGACTGGTATAAGGTGAAACTCGACAGGTTGAAAACAGAGAGATTTATATGAATTTTGGTGCTCAATCTTGTATCCGTACTTGAAGAGCTTATCAAAGAGTTTATCTTTTGAAATCAATGATGATTCCAAAATCTTTTCAATTAGTGAGGGTACTGAAGTTCCATGAGGATCTAACTCTAGTTTAACTCTTAAAATGTAAACACTTTTTCCTGGATAGGCCTCAAGTTGATGTACACCATGAACTTGTATCTCATTATTATTCTTCAAAGTGGTACTTTTTACTTCAATTGAGTTCTTTGCAAACTCAAAATCATGCCTGTTTCCTAATGGACCAACCCAATTATCAAAATCGTTTCTTTTCTTCTCATTTACTAGGTAGTCTAAAAGTGCAAGCTCCCCAAAAAGACCGACAATAGCATTTATGGAAAGCACGCGCTCTGCGTCCAGAGAGAGCATGCTCTTCCATTTTTCCAACAAGTCTTTGATTTGTTGAACTATGTCACCCATACCCGCATCAATATTTCTAAGTAATTCATCTAGAAGTGCTCCGAAAAGAATTTCATCTAGATTCCCGAAATTACAAAGTTCGAGAAATGATACGGGTTGTCCTGTGTCGGGATCTTGAAGCTCTAGAATCGCAACTTTAAAGCCGTTACTCAGCTTTAGCTCGTTTCCTGGGATAACAATCCCAGCCTTTTTGTTTGGGAAAAGTGCTAATAGGTGACCTTGATGTCTCTTTCCTAAGAGGATGAACTCACCGTCTAACAGGAAGGGTGTACGGATAACTGCAACATTCTCTAACTCGGATGGGATCGCGAGACTCCGCAAGCGCTCGGCACAGCTCGTGAATATGGCAATCTCACTCATCAGCCAACCGCCAAAACATCTGACTCATCCGCATCATCTAAATAGTCGTCATCGTTTTCATCGTGCTGATCAGCAAGATCTGGTCCATAGTAATCGTCGTCAGCGCCAGCTATTTTTGAAGTACCAAAGAAAATTCCAAGCCCCACAGCATGCTCAGGAATATTTAAATCTTTGCGCAACTTGCTTTTTGGGTCTGCCTTGGAGTTGGCGTCAATAATGTAAATTCCAAGGAGCCCTCGCCCTTGAGATTCTGGAATAGATTCTCGGAGGAGTCGAAGGTTGGCATCCGAAACTTTCTCTTTACGACCCTCCAAAAGCTTTTTAACCTCAGTTCTCGACAGACCAGTATCGGCAGAGCCATCATTACTGCTGACGAGGTGATGAATATTAACTGTTTTTGCTTCGGCATTGTGCTCTCGAGCAGAACGTGTGATAGCGGTAGCCAGCACGCCTGATCCTAGATCAACAATTGGTGCATTTGGTCTATCTGTTCTAAAGATAAAGACATTCCATTTTTCAAGAACTCCTTTACCTTGATGGGCATCAATATATTTCTTGATCATTTCGCCATTGGCTCGAGTCGCTGAATCAGCCCACTTATAATTATCAAAATAATTTCGTACTAGATTCCACGGAACGTCCTTAAAGAGTGGCCATCCTTCAGGGTTCGTCGATGTAATGTCGATCTCAGCATCGCCGAGAGACTTAATAAACTTCCTAGTCTCTAACTGATTTGAGAGCAAAATTTCTGCCGTTGAGTCAAGCGAAATTGTCTCAACGCGAGTATCTGAATAACCAATTTGAAGTTTCTTTGCATAGTTCATTTTATTTATTGCAGTAATTGTTAGTAGTTTGTGATCCCTAATTCTGATTGGTACCTGACTTGGATCCAAACCTTCAGCCGCAAGCTGGTCTATTTGCCTCCGGATCTCTTCTTCAACAAGAGCCATATCTCTAAAGTTAGAAATGAGATCATCTTGCATCCAGATTCGCTGTAAATCCTCATAACCGACTCGATAACCAAACCACCGGCCCATTTGCAGCAAAGAATCGTAGGCCGTACTAGTCCGCATAAAGTAGGAGCAGATCAAACCTTCGAGTGTGAGTCCACGCGCCAAGGTGTTACCACCGATGACAATATAGGGTTCAGCGTGGCTTTCATTTTGAAAGTCATAGACCAATCGGTCATCGGATTTACTATTATCAACAATGGTTTTACAAGATTCGAGCACGTGATTTGCTTCTTCACTTATCTGATCCCAAGCAATCAACGGGAAATCATCTTCGTCTGTCCTTCCATCTTCGCTTCTGGAATTCCACACCTCTTGAAGGAGCTTTTGCGAGTTTGCCTCTGGAAGTCCGCGCAAATAATTTATATGTTCAAGAACTAGTTTCTTCATATCGTTGTGTGAAGGGATCCGTCCCGACGTATGAATCAGCATCGTGGAGAATTTATTTTTTTCAGATCTAACTCGCCGTGCCGCCGTTGCGACTATAAACCAATGGATTGCCTGCTTAAGGCTCTCGGGAATCTCTTTTGGAACGATGTGACTATTTGGATCAATCAGAGTGCCCAAAGCATCTCGTTCAGCTTTAGGAATTGGAACGATGATATCTCTCTCGGTGGTGACTTCCTGATCATTTTCATCAATGGGCTCTCGGCCAAACAATTGTTCGGCACCGAAATACTTATCAGCACGCTTCAACGGATAGATGAAATCGCGCGGGAAAAGCTGTGCTTCATCTTTTGCGTCACTCAAAATATTGGCAAAGGGTGTAGCTGTGTAACCTAAGTAGGCATTTTTTGGTAGAAAATCATTTTTGAGCATTGTTGTAAGTGTTTTGTTAATTGCGGTCTGTCGCTTCAAAAGCTTATGTGAGTTGACCGTCGCTTGATCTGCCTCGTCGTCGATAATCAACACAGGTAATCCTTGTCGTATAGCTATCGGAGCGGATTCAAGCCAGCTCTTCAATTTTTTCAGTCGAGTATTGTTCTTCTTGACCACAGCAATGATTCTTTTGCCTGGCGCGCTGAGTAAATCATTTGCATTCATAGAAGCATTAAAATCTTGCTCAGCGGACGTAAGCCAGTTCCAATTCTTTGGATTCTCACCTGTGAGAGATTTTTCGAGTCTTTCTTGTGTCTGTCTGCGCAGGTTGTTTGTCACACCCGAGAGAACGATGATTAGTCGGTAGCCTTCGTCAGCCGCTTGAGAAATAGTGGCAATAAAGTTGGTGGTTTTCCCCGATTGTACGTAGCCCAAAACTAAGCCTCTAGAAGCGAATTTATCCGTAACCGGAGATGAGAGTAATCCCAAAATTTGTGAGGACGAGTGAACTACATCCGCTATCTCTTCTTCAGACCTACCTTCTGCTAGCAGCTGATTTTTCGCAAATTCCCATCGCTCAGATAGTTCGTGTGGTCCTCCGTACCATTTGTATGATTCAGCAATTTCTCGAGCGATGGCTAGCGGATCAACTAAGTGGTAATTCTTATCGAGGTCAGCCTTCGCCTTAGTAAGGGCCTTATCCAAGATATCGTGCGGGAAGAGTGCGCCGAATTCCGTGCGTATCTTGTGAAAGTCATTTCCAGCCTTGACCGCATTACGTATGATCTCTTCTATTGCAAGCAGCTGTGAGTCAGACATAGACCTTCACTTCCCTAGGGTAGGTGCCTGAAATTACAGCATGGCTCTGACAACTGGAAGCCTCCCTAACGGGATGTTCGTGCCCGCTGTTTCTTAAGAAGAGACTTAATTTCCACTCCGATGGCCGCGACAACATGTGGACAGACCGAGTTCCCAAATTGCCTGTACGCCTGAGTATCTGAAACCACTTGTGGGAAACCATTTCCGTGTCGTTTCCCCCAAGTCGCATCGAAACCCATCAGCCGGGCTGCTTCAGCAGGAGATATACGTCGTGGATTCCTCCAGCCTTTCTGACTGATCAGAATTTCGGATCCATCTTTGTGATACCGCGCGCTTAGCGTCCTTGAGTGGCTTTCAGGGTCAGCAATGCTGAATCCAAACCCGTTTCCTTGTTCTTTATGCTTCTTGGCATAGCTCACAAGATAATTCCACAGATTATCCGACAGCATATATTTGGTGTCAGGTTTTGAATCTAAAATATCCCTGAGCTTTGGTCGCCTCGTTGGTTGCTTTGGAAATCTAAAACTGGAGATTTCGGATTTCGTAAAGGACTTTCTCCTAAAACCAATTATGTAGATTCTTTCTCGATGTTGTGGAACCCAGTGACCAGCGTCAATCACCTGCCACTCAACGTTATAGCCGAGCGAGTCAAGCGATTCCTGAATGGTACGCCAAGTCCTTCCTTTGTCATGAGAAATTAAGTTTTTAACATTCTCGAGAAAAACAATTTTTGGTTGACTCTGCTCAATAATTTTACAAATAAACGAAAAAAGGTTACCTTGCTTAATGTCTGAAAATCCATGCTTGTGCCCTAATGAATTCTTTTTAGATACTCCAGCCAGGGAAAAAGGCTGACACGGAAAGCCCCCAGCTAAGACATCATGCTTTGGAATATCGCGCTTCACATCAACAACCCTTAAGTCCCTTCCATCAACTGTGACGGCAGGAAACCAGCTCTCGTAGGTTAACTGAGAGAATTTATCCCACTCGTTGACGTATACACACTTTCCACCATTTTTGGCCAACCCAAGGTGGAAACCACCAATGCCTGCAAAAAGGTCAATAAATGTAAAAGTAAAATTGCTCTGAATTCTTGTATTCAAGTGTCATTCCATCTACTTCTTGAACCTAATCTGGAGATTTAGTTTGATGAAATTTCTACCGCTCTCCGAGAATATGTATCCATACTTGTGACGGCTAGTTGAAGGTCGTTCAAACCTAACGCCCTGATAAAGATATCTTTCGAAATTTAGCCTAGAGTTTAGATAATAAAACACGATTTCTCCATCGATTTTTATGACAATTAAACCCTTGAATTTTGACGAGTTGCCCTTCCAGGGAGCATTTGGACGGAGGCCCATTGATACAGCACCTAAAAATTCTTGAAGCTTAAACAGTGGCTGTTGCGAACTCTTCAAAGCTGGTGGAAAGGCCAACTCCGAAACACGTGAAAAATCTTTTAGATCATCACGAAGATATGACTGCAAAAGCACCTCAGCAAGGTTTTGAGGCATCTGACTGTCAATGTAAGTTAGGTTCTCATAGAAAACTTCACTTTGGTAAGCATGAAACTTAAGCACGTAGCCCGCTTCGTAGATGCGACGAATGTTCTTTGGGTGACTACTCGGAGAGTCCGAGATATCTGGGAGTGCTTTCTGCGTAAGAGTTGAATTTGGAACTATCTCATAAATTAAATTGGTCGAACCCGATGAGTTCAGGAGTGTTGACGCTTGACCGAGTTGAGACTTGATACTAAACCCAAATCTTGGAGTTGGTCCACCCGTCTGCGCATCAGCGATGATCAGTTGAATATCTGACTCACGTTCGCTCGAACCAGCACTGATCGTTTTCTTATGAAGTAAGCCCATTAACTTGGCCCCACTGTCAACTGAAAAAGTCTTTCTGTTTGAGTCACTCATCAAATCACAAAAGAGTTTTTCCATCAAAAATTTAACTGATGATTTTGTCACACGCTCAATCAACTGTTCATCTTCGTGTATCAAAATTGTTTCGTCATTTATTTCATAGCGCAACTCACTTTGTAAGTTGTGTGAATTAATGATCACTTCCAGGACTTTAAAGTAAAGATCCGTAATCGGTTTCTGATTTTCATCCGCGGCATTAGCACCACCCCGAACTAGCAAATATGCAAGCGCGTAGAGTTCGCTCCACTCGCCTATATTGCCCCGTTCTTGAAGTCCATCATCCACGTGGATTCTCCAAGGAATAGATTATTTCTTTCGCCCAGTCATAAATTGCAGACACCGCAACACTATTTCCTAGTTGTTTCATTGCTGCAATATCGGATACAGGAAATTTAAAACTGGCCGGAAATCCCTGCATCTTCAACCCTTCTTTAGGGCTAAGTCTCCGCACTTCCCCATCAACACGATAACCATCCCAGTTTCGACGGTCATCAATTGGGGATGTTCTCCCACCGACGCGAAGGGTGAACCCAATTTCTCGGTCAACCGTTCCACCCATAATTTTCGACATATTCATGGTGAGTTTTCGCTTAGGCGGTGGTTCAAAGATTGTGCTCTTGTCTCTAAAACCAACCATAAACAATCTAGGTCTATGCTGCGGTAACCCGTGATCTGAAGCCTTCACAATTGCATGATGAAATGAGTAGCCCAGATCTTCGGTTAGGGTTTGCTTTATAGTTTCGAAAGTTCTGCCACCATCGTGAGAGTACAAACCTCTAACGTTCTCTAGAAAAAAAGCCTTAGGTCTCTTG
>Ga0164293_10006204_pt1 | contig 10182 bp, 10 predicted proteins | sample GEODES118metaG_FD_111487 | JGI IMG/M metagenome (GOLD analysis project Ga0164293, IMG submission 111487) | Eutrophic lake water microbial communities from Lake Mendota, Wisconsin, USA - GEODES118 metaG | ecosystem: Environmental > Aquatic > Freshwater > Lake | place: USA: Lake Mendota...
ATTCCTGGGGCACTGTTTGTGAATTTGCAGTATGGTGAGTGTGAGGAAGAGATTCAGCAGATCGAGAGTGAGCTTGGTGTTCGTATTCTGCGTTGGCCAGATCTTGATCTGATGAACGACTTTAGCGGCGTGGCGGCATTGATAAAAAATCTGGATCTGGTTGTATCGATCTCCTCAGCCGTTGTGCCATTAGCGGGCGCAGTAGGCACACAGACGATCTCCATGACTCGCCAAAACTGGGTTTTGTTGGGTGAGACAAATACCTACCCGTGGTTCCCCTCAGTGAAGCCAGTTGTTGTGCTGCATGGTGAAGCAATGGCGGCAGCATTGCCGGTGGTTGTAGAGCGGGTTCGAAGCTTGATTCAGGTCTGACCGTGCACCTCGAACACTAATCTGTGCGAATGAGAACGCAGATGATTTCGTGCAAATTTAGCTCGAAATGGGCCACGAAGCCTGGGAAGTTAATGAACTCAGTACCTAGAGCTAATGTACGCATTAGTGCTTTTGCATCCCAAGCATGATAGTGGATAGAGTAGTTAATCTGCTGTAAATGAGATGCACGCTCCTCAGCATCGCCTCCCTCTCGACCTTCTACCTTTGTCGCCCATTCCAAATAGTGTGCTGCCCGGTGCTTTTCGGCCCCTTCCCGATAGTCCTGAACTAGATGCTCGAACGGTGTTACTTGTCGGTGACGATCGAAAGTATAATCGCGGTTAGGTACCGCATAAAATAGTCGCCCACCTTTACGTAACTTGCTAGCATGGACAGCTAATGTGCCTAGTAGATCTTCGCAATGCTCAAGAAAATGATTTGCAACGATGAAATCCAAACTTCCTTCATCGAACCTACGAAGCATTTCACCGTCATCGATGACATCGGGTGACTGCAGCGTTCGGTGTGCCATTTCTGGATATTCATTACGAAGATCTTCTAGGCTAAAGCGGTCAACGTATATTGCTTGGGCATTTGGAGGTAGATCAAGCGGGGTGCCTAGTGCCCCAATCTCAATGCCAGTTCCTGCGATATAGCGGCGAGCGATATGGGCGCGTAAGATGCGCTTGTCATTAACTATGGTTGGGGCAGATCGGGCTGGCTGGTTCATGATTTAATAATTAAGTGAATTAGGATGCTCGTCTTATCAAAGCATTTTGTATTTTCAAGAATTATTTTGAAAGTTTCATTGAGCGACGCTAGGCTCACTCACTTATTCGTCTCAAGTACCCATCCGGTGCAACGGTGATCAGCAACTTGTGTTGAATACTCTTATCGATCTCAAATTCTGGATGTGATTTAAGGTACTCCCAGACTGCAGTCTTCGGGTTATTGCCTGGTCCCCATGGGCGGTCGGGGGATATGTCGGATGGCATGTCCTCGACGACCGTGTCGAATACTACGCAGTAGCTACCGACGGACGTCATTGGCGCATATGCCTCCAGCTCGGCCAGCACATGATCATGGGTATGGTTGCTGTCGAGACAGATCAGCACGCGCTGATAGCCGGTAGCGATGTCGCTCACCTGCTTGACGATCTCCGGTGCAATGCTAGAGCCCTGAATCATCTGGATGCGCGAAGCCATTGGGTGGGCTTGAATAGCATCTCGGTTGTGGGCCCGGATGTCGATGTCGATACCGACCACCATACGATTAGACTTGGTAGGGTCGAGCGTCACCCCAGCTTCGATGGCGTCGCACATATCGAGCATTGCAAGCATTGACGCACTAAGGATCAGCGAGCCACCATGGGCAATGCCGGTTTCGATAATGAGGTCCGGACGAACCTGCCAGATCAATTCCTGCATTGCAGTGATGTCCTGCGGGTATTGAATGATGGGACGGCCGAGCCAATAAAAATTGTATGAATACCGAGGCAACAACGACGCTTGCATAAAGTCTTTTGCATGCTTAGTTAATTCATCATTGCGCGAAATCGCCTCTATTCGATGATTTACTTCGCTATGAAAATCACTCACGCTCTACTCCTTCAAGTCTGAATCGGTCTTTGGTCATTTGCCGGATCTCTTCCAAATAGTTTGAATTCATCACACGAATCGTCGCTCCCGGTCTTAGTAGCAATAAACCTTTTGCAGGAGAAGATACTCGCAGCCCGGTACCCGGCACGAACCGGCCGACCTTGGCCGGATTAATGTCGATGAGCAGGTTGACGGGATTGCCATTGCGGGCCCTAAGCAAGGAATAGATGACGCCCTTGGAGGCAGCTCCCCACACAGCTTCGGAGTCGCCAATAGTAGATCCGGCTTCAGACAAGACCGCATCCAAAAAGTCGGCTGGGAACGTGATCTCATCATCAGGTGTAGCAACTGGGGTTCGTAGCGATGCCAAGTCCGCGACTACATAGAGGTATTGGCCGCCAAACAAGCGTCCTGAAGCTATTACGCTGTCAAACATTCGGTGGAAGTCCGACAGCCGAAAATAGTTGACATGCTCGTAGAAGATGTCGAACCAGGCTCGCCTGCGTAAGATCCAGTCTAGACAGGGCACTTCGATGTAAATGAGTCCGCCATCGTTGGTATCGCGCAGGCCGGACAGAAAGCTAAACGGATCCTGCACATGCTCAAGAACGTGGCGCAGCACGATACCGCTCGCTTTAACGGACACCCCGCATTCGAAGAGGTGGCGCTCGATCGATGGGTTATCACCCTCGTAGGTTGGATCGAAGCCGGTGATAGAGCAGCCTCGCGCTTGCAACAACTCTAGAAAGAAGGCCTTGCCACAGCCAACTTCAACAAGATTTTGCCGGCCTAAAGCGTTCTCGATAATGTCGGCAACGGCTTCCAAGTGTGTCCGAAACGAAGGGCTGTGCGCCTGCTCGTTCTGATACGCGGCATCGTAGGTCATTAATTCTGGCTTGAACGCTGCATTGAAAACGAGGCCACTGCGCGAGTCCTGAACCAGCCGAATATCTCCGCGCGGACATTCAAGAGCCGCCAGTGCCGTCTCGTACATCCTGTTTTGGAAGATTGGAAAATCTCGTTGCTCGTACAGGGTGCGGTTCTCAAGCATGGAATGGCCCCGGGACACCTACCACTCGTGGCGGATCGAAGAGGTTGTCCGGCCGCGAGCCGAAATGCAGCAAATCGCGGCGACCATATTCGTCGGCGATACGCTCTGCCAACTCGCGAACAGTCATTGCAGTACTCGTACAAATGTTAGCTGCGCCTTGAACTTCGCCCAACGCGACGGCTACGATTAATCGTGCAGCCTCATGGACATCGATAAAGTCGCGGACCTGATGACCCGAAGTAAGCAGTGCAGGCTCCCCAGCTTGTAACTGCTTGCGAATGTACGGTACAAGGCGCCGTTGATCTTCCCCTTCACCATACAGGTAAAAAAGGCGGCACCACGCAAATTCTACGGCCTCTCCGCTTAAGAAATGGCTCAGAATCTGAAACGCCGATGTCTTGCAGGCTGCGTATAGCGTATTTGGTTTTAGCGGTGATTCAATCGTGAGCAACTCCTCAGCGAAGTCATATTCTGCACACGTACCTAGGCCGACGACTCGCTTTCCACCAGTACGACAAAAAGCTTCCACCAGTCGTAGCGTACCTTCGAGACAATGGAGGTTGATGGGTGAGGTAAGGTACTGACCAGGCTCTGCATACCACGCAGCATGAATAAGCAAATCTGCTTCTGTCAGTACTTCATCAAGCCGTTCAGGCGCTGCGGCAAAGAGGTCGGGTATTTCAAAGACTTCCACAAGCATGGACTTATAGTCCGGACCTAGCCGTGCCTTATCCCTGACAAGCACACGAACCTTTTGCCCTCGCGAAGTCAGTTCACGAAGAATCTGCCGTCCGACGAACCCGCTTGAACCGGTTAAAACGATCGTCCGTGCATTTGCAGTGTTCATAGAACTCGTAACTCCGGTACGGCAGTTACGAATTTAACGCCTCTCACCGCCAGATCAGCCAGCTGCTCGCGTACCTCTTCCGCGATGTTCCAAGGCAATACCAGTACCATATTCGGCGGGCTATCGCGCAGTACATCGGGCGGCAAGATGGGGATGTGGCTGCCAGGCATGAACTTACCTTGCTTTGATTCTGCAGCATCGCACACGAACGGTACTAAGTCGGGCTTGACGCCTGCGTAGTTAAGCAAGGTATTCCCTTTAGCAGCAGCTCCATAAGCAGCTACTTTTTCCCCATTTCGCTTTTGCTCGATCAGAAAAGCGCGCAAGTTGTCCTTGATTTTGTCAGCCCGGGGCTGAAAGTCCTGATAGGTTTGTAGAATCTGTAAACCGCGGTCGGTTTCTTCCTTCAGCAGATTTGTAACTGACGTCTGAGTTTCACGTTTGTCATCTACATGACATCCATAGATACGCAGACTCCCGCCATGCGTCGCCAATTCTTCAACATTCCAGATGCGCAGACCGCAGGATGAAAATATTCGATTGACGATATGCAAAGATAAATAAGAAAAATGCTCGTGATAGATCGTATCAAACTGACATTGCGTGATCAGTTGCATCAGGTGGGGAAACTCGAGGGTAATGGTACCGTCAAGCTTCAGCGCAGCCTTTAGGCCGAGGGTGAAGTCATTGATATCTGGCACATGGGCATAGACGTTATTCCCCACGATTAGATCAGCCTGCTTACCTTTTGCAGCTAATTTCTCACCGAGCGCCTCACCGAAAAATTCACGTAGTACGGGAATGCCCAATTGCTCTGCCGCAGCAGCAGTGCTATCTGTAGGTTCAATGCCAAGACAAGGGATGCCCGCAGCGACAAAATTTTTAAGCAAATACCCATCATTCGAGGCGACTTCGATGACATGACTTTGACTATCTAGCGCCAATTCTTTAATCATCGTAGTTGCATAATGCTCTGCGTGCGTCAACCAGCTGGATGACGTGCTTGAAAAGTACGCGTAATCAGATGAAAACAGCTTATCTGCATCAGCGTAGTCCTCGGTTTGTACCAACCAACAGTGGTCACAGACCTTGACTCTCAATGGGTAGTAGGTCTCCGGATGGTTTAAATCCTCTGGTGTTAGATAGGCATTCGACGGCGGTGCATGGCCAAGGTCGATAAAGGTGTGCGTAAGCGGTACCCCGCAGTGACGGCAATTCATACGCTCAACCCCTGAAAGACTTCGTCAATGAGCGGATGGCCGGCATCGCGTTCCGAAAGATCGGTGACGTTTAGTGGCCAATGAATACCAAGCTTTGGATCACTATGGAGCAAACCACCCTCGGCACTTGGCTTATGAGGTGCGGTGTGCAGGTAGAGTAATTCGCTGTCGGGCTCAAGCACCTGAAAGCCGTGCGCAAAACCCTCTGGTATAACCATCATTCGCCCATTATTGGGTGTGAGTTCTTCAGCATGCCAATGCAGAAAAGTTGGTGATCCATGGCGTAAATCTACAGCAACATCCCAAACCCGACCTTTTAGGCAGCGAACCAGTTTCATTTCGGCGTGAGGGTGGCGCTGGAAGTGCATACCGCGAACTGCTCCAATATTGACGGTACGCGAATGGTTGATCTGCATGATCTTACGGTGTCCGATAAGTGCGTTTAACTCTTGCTCGCAATACAGCCGGCCAAATACACCGCGCGTATCCACATTGGGCACCGTTTCGATCACCATCAACCCAAGAATCGGTGTCGGCAGAATGTTCATGGCTTGGTCCATTCGATTCCGGCATCGGCGGCGGCCTCGAGATAATCGGCTAACTGTCTCCGACTGATGATGGCTTTGTCCAGAAGCCAAGCCCGGTACCATTCCGCAGTTTTTTCAAGCGTGACGTCAAGATTCCAGACAGGTTCCCAGCCAAGCTTGCTGCGCGCCTTTGCGCTATCGAGATAGAGCAAGTTCGCTTCATGCGGCTGCGGCTGGTCCGTGACATGCCAGCACAAGATCTCCCACTGCCCCTTGAGTTTGGTTAGCACCTCGGATACCGATCGATTGCCCTCTCGCTCCGGGCCAAAGTTCCAGGCCTCTGCACATGACTTCTCCCCACCAAGGAGCTTTTGACCTAATAACAGATAACCACTCAAGGATTCGAGAACATGCTGCCAGGGACGTGTCGCTTGAGGTGCGCGGACTTCGAGTGATTGCCTTTTCTCGATTGCGCGGATAAGGTCGGGAATCAGGCGGTCTTCCGACCAGTCGCCTCCACCGATGACATTACCTGCTCGTGCGGTGGCTAACAAAGGCGACGAGTCAAAATGGAAAAAGGAACTGCGATAGCTGGCAGCAACATACTCAGTTGCTGCTTTTGAAGCGCTATATGGATCATGCCCACCGAGGGGATCGTTCTCACGGTATCCCCAAGCCCAGTCCTGGTTCTCGTAGCATTTGTCTGTGGTGACCACAATCACGGCCTTTACACTAGCTTGGTGCCGGCAGGCCTCCAAGACATTTGCCGTACCCATGACGTTCGTACTCCAGGTATCGATCGGATCACGATATGAACGTCTGACCAATGGCTGGGCAGCCAAATGAAAGACAACTTCAGGTTGGGTAGTGTCAAACACTCGCTGAAGTTCGACCAGATCGCGCACATCGATTCTCCGATCATCGATTGATAATCCGAGCGAGTCCCAATGATTCAATTCTGTTTCGGGCGATAGGGCAATGCCCGTGAGATTGGCGCCAAGTTCAGTCAACCAAAGCGAAAGCCAGCTTCCCTTGAAGCCGGTATGTCCGGTAAGCAGCACGCGCTTACCGCGATAAACTCCGCCGAAATGAGTTAATCCCAACATTTCCAAGGCGCTTCACCAGATGCCCATAGCTGCTCAAGGCTGTTTTTTTCACGCAATGTATCCATCGGCTGCCAAAAGCCACGGTGCTCAAAAGCCTCTAGCTGTCCGATGCTGGCAATGTGCTCGAGCGGTTGGCCTTCCCAAGAGCTTTCATCGCCCTCGATAAATTCAAGTACGCGCGGGCTGAGCACGAAGAAACCTCCATTGATCCAAGCGCCATCCCCAGGCGGTTTTTCTTGAAAACCCAGAACGGAATCACCGCCTCGAACAAGCGCTCCGTATCGACCAGGCGGTTGCACGGCTGTGATCGTAGCGAGTTTGCCGTGCTTATTATGAAAAGCGAGCTGGGCAGCAACATTAATATCTGCAACCCCATCCCCGTAAGTAAAAAAGAAAGCATCTTCATTGCGAACGTAATCACCAACGCGCCTCAATCGTCCACCAGTCAGTGTCTGTTCTCCAGTATTGACTAGTGTGACGCGCCAAGGCTCGGCCTTTTGCTGATGTATCTCGATCTGACTTGAGCTCATATCAAAAGTGACGTCAGAGGAGTGAAGCAGATAGTTAGCAAAATACTCTTTAATAATATATCCCTTGTACCCACAGCAAATAATGAAGTCGTTCACGCCATGCGCTGAATAGATCTTCATAATGTGCCAAAGAATCGGCCACCCGCCAATTTCAATCATTGGCTTGGGTTTTAGATGGGTTTCTTCGGAGATTCGGGTTCCCAAGCCGCCGGCGAGAATCACTGCTTTCATGCGGTCGTAACCAAGTTAGTTTTATTCGCTATCGCGCTAGTTTCTACAGTGAGTTTAGAAGCGCCATCAGAGCGCCACTCACAATGACCAAAATAGGAAAATGGCATTGGTGCGATTTGATCGAATTTATAGCCCAAGCTCACAATCTTCCTTGAAACAGCTATCTCTGCAGCAATACATTCTCCTCGATTACCGCCAATGGGAAAGCCTTCAAGTTGCCTCATAACTTTGCCGGGTAGCATCCAAACTAGCGACCGAAGGTGCTCTCCCGTGTCGCCGGGATTGATATTCCAGCCCTGCATTGCATTGACATAGCACTGAACTCTTGTGCTTACGTGGCCGTCCACGTAATGATCATTTTCCAGAGAATTCAAGGGACTTCTTGACAAAGTATTCCAAGACTGAGCCCATTTCCTATTTATTGTCTCTCCGAGCATTGCAAGCGTACAATCGCTTTCGAATTTTTTAATTGCGGCGTTCAAAAAATCATGATTTTTTAGAAAACATTCGTCTTGTAAAAATATATAAAGATCATCGGATGTGTCATGTTTATAACCATGGTGCCACGCTCCAATATTCATGCCAACATTTTGGTTGAAAATGTGAGGAACATTTAGGCTTAAATTCTTTAAATGGAAATTTTCGTCATGGTTAATAGATACCAGAATATTTTTCTGATATTGCGAAAGTTCATTCAACAGTCGAATTAGGCTGTCTGGTTCTCTTGCAGAATAGTAGGAAATAATGATTTTTAATTTCATGAGGCAGATCGGCTTACAATTTATGCGTGACCATGTACATAGACTGGAGCGCTATTCCTTTCTGTGGTGAAATTGATGCAAAATCCGAATTCCTTTGCTGAAAGGTTAATAGAATTTTCCTCACTGCTTTTAAATACGGATTGTTGGTTATCAAAATCGCTCATAAAAAGAAATGACAGCAGTCTCTCAATGAAAAATGATCTAGCCCTTGACTGGTAAGGATCGTTCGGGAATTCTGGTTGAAATTCAAGGCTGTCAGTAAATTCTATCAATCGACAGATCGGCTCAAGCAATGCCAAAATTGTTTCTTTAGGGATTAGGCCTAGAACAAGTCCCGGGAAGAAAATTTTTGTAGCTGCAAAGTCATTTGCCTGTATTGTGCTTAGGGCACCGCATTGAATAGCTAGCTCAAGTAAATTGAAAAAATCTTTTTTGGAATGCTTTCTTGCGTACTGCCCAAATATTCCATCAGGAAAAATCATCGGACGCATGATCAAAAATCGGCTCTTTTTGTCCGAAAGTAAATACCTTTCGTTCAATTCATCGCCGTGTGCGATGGACATCCCTGGGTAGTTACTGGCCGATGATCCTATCGGATGTCTGATGACGACTTTTCTATGGTAGGAGATGTAGACCTGCTCTATGTCTTGCTCGCTTGACTTCAATAGATCACATATCACGTACAGGGCATGATCAGCCAAATAGCTGCTGGTCGGATTTAAACTTGGATTGCCTTCAATATGATTTTGTACGTTGAATTTTGGACCAGTATGATTAAATTTATAATCTGACGTGGCTATTAAATTGAAAAAATTAGGTAATTGAAAAAGTGGCTCACAGTGAGAAACGTTAAAGTATGCAACTCCGTCTTTCACTGACAGTTTTTGGTTATCGACTATGTTCTCGGAGTTGATCATTCTAATTTTTTCTTATCTAAATTCTCTGAATAGATTTTTTCGAAGTGCTATTGCGCTTCGAGTGGTAACGCGAATTGCTCTTCTTCAATCATTGATGCCCATTTTTGGCGAATTTTTTCATCCGTGTAGTTTTTGGAAATTACGTTCTGTGCGATTTTCACTTTTTCAAAAAGCGGCTCTGGATTCTTAATCGCATTCATAATTTCGTTACTCTGCAGATTCATATAGGTATTGCTAAACGACAAGTATGAATCTAGAGGGTCAGCGGCAGTCGGTAAGCCTAGTGCGAGGGCTGTGAGTAGCCGGTTCGAACTTGCTCCACTTTTCAGCGGGTCGGTTACTCCGGCAGGAATCCAACACATGTCAGCCAGATGCGCGGCTTGAATCATGTCGTCGATTGACCAAGGCACGACATTAATTTCTAAATTATCCAGATTGGGCCTGTCCAATATCGTTGTTATATCTTCTGGTAGCGGATATAGATTTGTCATCGCGATTAAGCGAGCGGGGTCTGAATAGTTGTACCCATTGCAAAGAAAGTCGATTAGGTAAGGCAGATTAGATGCGTGGCCAAACCAAAGTGCCGTTGGCACAGTATTCTTCTTTGATTTCGGCGCTAAGATCGGGACCTCGATGGGGTCCTCAATAATGGAAGTCGGGCCGTTGTAGTACGGCGCCAAGTTTTGGACAAGCATTCGCGATGAGCACACAACGTGATCACATAGATCAAGCGCAGCTCTGTAGAAACGCGCGTTTTCTGTATTTCTAGCCAGATGATGATCGGTGTAGTCGACGATTATCTTGGCATTGAATTTTTGGCTTGTTAGCCGATTTATCCATCGCTCTGCTCGGCCTGAATCGGAGATATTGTCAATTTTCCCCACGATGATGACCTGGGGAGATTGTGCTGCGTAACCATCGGGAAATTGATTGATGTAGCCTGATTCATTAGCTGCGGTAGCGCCGACAGCGGCTCTAAGCCGAATTGATGCTAAGTTGGATGTTTTTAGCGTCGATATTTC
>Ga0164293_10006206_pt1 | contig 10181 bp, 11 predicted proteins | sample GEODES118metaG_FD_111487 | JGI IMG/M metagenome (GOLD analysis project Ga0164293, IMG submission 111487) | Eutrophic lake water microbial communities from Lake Mendota, Wisconsin, USA - GEODES118 metaG | ecosystem: Environmental > Aquatic > Freshwater > Lake | place: USA: Lake Mendota...
AAGCCCCTCCCCGCCGACGATCCCACCCAGCGCCAGCCCCTGATCGATCTGGCCCAACAGGAGTTGGGCTGGCAACCCACCATCCCACTCGAGCAAGGGCTCGAGCCCACCATCGACTGGTTCCGCCAGTTGCTGGATCCCTAGCCTGCGACCGGTGCCAGGCAGACTCGGCCCCACCCGCTGATCCCCCTTGGCTTCGCTGCAGAGCCTGCGCGGCATGGTCGACCTGTTGCCCGAGCAGCTGCCGCTCTGGCAGCACCTGGAGGCGCGGGCGCGGGAGCACTTCCGCCGGGCGGCGATCCAGGAGATCCGCACGCCGCTGCTGGAGGTCACCGAGCTGTTTGCCCGCGGCATCGGTGAGGCCACCGATGTGGTGGGCAAGGAGATGTACACCTTCCTGGATCGGGGCGAGCGCAGCTGCACCCTGCGGCCGGAGGGCACGGCCTCGGTGGTGCGGGCGGCGATCCAGCACGGTCTGCTCAGCCAGGGGCCGCAACGGCTCTGGTATGGCGGGCCGATGTTCCGCTACGAGCGGCCCCAGGCGGGCCGCCAGCGCCAGTTTCACCAGATCGGCGTGGAGCTCCTGGGCTTTGCCGATGCCCGCAGCGATGTGGAGGCGATCGCCGTGGCCTGGGACCTGCTGGCCGACCTGGGCGTGGGTGGCCTGGCCCTGGAGCTCAACACCCTGGGCAGCCCGGAGGACCGCTCCCGCTACCGCGAGCAGCTGGTGGCCTGGCTCGAGGCCCACCGCGAGCAGCTCGATCCCGATTCCCAGGCCCGCATCACCACCAATCCGCTGCGGGTGCTCGACAGCAAGAACCCGGACACCCAGGCGCTGTTGGCCGGCGCGCCGGCCCTGGCCGAGGCGCTGAGCGCTGAGAGCCGCGTTCGTTTTGAGCGGGTGCAGGAGGGGCTGGCGGCCCTGGAGATCCCGGTGCAGCTCAATCCCCGCCTGGTGCGCGGCCTCGATTACTACGGTCACACCGCCTTCGAGATCACCAGCAGTCAGCTCGGCGCCCAGGCCACCGTGTGCGGTGGCGGCCGCTACGACGGCCTGGTGCAGCAGCTGGGCGGACCGGCGACGCCGGCGGTGGGCTGGGCCATGGGCCTGGAGCGGCTGGTGCTGCTGCTCGGCCAGCAGGAGCACCAGCCCTCAGCTGCCGCGCCGGATCTGTACGTGATCAGCCGCGGCGAGCAGGCGCAGGCCGCGGCCCTGCCCCTCGCGCGCCAGTGCCGCCTGGCCGGACTGGCGGTGGAGCTCGATGCCAGCGGGGCGGCCTTCGGCAAGCAGCTCAAGCGGGCCGATCGCTCCGGGGCCCGCTGGGCGGCGGTGATCGGCGACGCCGAGGCCGCGGCGGGGATGGTGCAGCTCAAGGATCTGCGGGCGGGTGCGCAGGCTGCTGGCCAGCCCGAAGCGGAGCCGGGCGAGCGCCAGCTCTCCGCTGCCGAACTCGTGGCAGAACTGGCGCAATCGGTGGCTGCAGCGCGATGACGCCCCAGCACGTGTCCACCATGGGGGGCTGCGGGTTGGTTCCGGGCAGTTGACTGCCGGTACAAACGCCGACTCAGCTCCGCTCCGCCTCGATGGCTGAACCCACCCTCGCCATCATTGCCGGTGCTGGAGTGCTGCCACGGATGCTGTCCCAGGCTCTGGCCGCCGTGGGGCGGCAGCATCTGGTCTGCAGCCCCCATGGCCTGGCCGTGGAGGTGGACGACGCCGAGGAGTTCTACTTCGAGCGCTCCATCTCGTTCTTTCGATCCCTCGAGAAGCGGGGGGTGCGTCAGGTGGTGATGGTGGGCAAGTTTGACCGGCCCCGGGCCCTCAATCCGCTGCGCTTCGAGGGCGCCACCCTGATGGCTGCACCGCGGATCCTGGCCTCCCTGCGCAAGGGGGACGACGCCTCTCTGCGGGCCCTGGCTGAAATCATCGAGGAGTTGGGCCTGGAGGTGGTGGGGGTGGAGGACGTGGCTCCCAACCTGCTGCCAGAGCCGGGTCTGTATGCCAGTCGGGTGCCCAGCGACGACGACCGCGCCGATGTGGAGCGGGCGGCCCACATCGTGGAGGCCATCTCGGCGGTGGATGTGGGCCAGGGGGCCGTGGTGGCCCGCGGCCTGTGCCTGGCCACCGAGGCCCTGCCCGGCACCGACGCCATGCTCGAGTGGGTGGCGGCGACCCGGGCGATGCCAACTGCAGGCAGCCGTCAGGGGGTGCTTTACAAGGCGCCCAAGGTGCAGCAGGACCGTCGGATGGATCTGCCGGCCATCGGCCCCACCACCGTGGCCAAGGCTGCCGCAGCTGGTCTGGCCGGCATTGCCTGGGAAGCCCGGGGTGCTCTGCTGTTGGATGCCGAGCAGACCATGGCTGAAGCGGAGCGGCTGGGCCTGTTTCTCTGGTCGCGTCAGCCGATCCGCTAGTTCGGTTCAGGCCCCGGCCCGCTCCAGCACGCCCTTGCTGCTGGGCACTGCATCGGCCCGGCGGGGATCGATCTCGGTGGCCTGCCGCAGAGCCCGGGCGAAGGCCTTGAAGCAGGCCTCCACGATGTGGTGGGAATTCACACCGTCGAGCTGGCGGATGTGCAGGGTGAGGCCGGAGTTGTTCACCACCGCCACGAAGAACTCCTTCACCAGCTCGGTGTCGTAGCTGCCGATCTTCTGGGCCGGGATCTGCAGACCGAAGCTCAGGTGCGGCCGGCCGCTGCAATCGAGCGCCACCTGCACCAGCGCCTCATCCAGCGGCGCCAGGAAGTGGCCGAAGCGGTGGATGCCGCGCCGGTCGCCCAGGGCCTGGGCCAGGGCCTGGCCGATGGCGATGCCCACGTCCTCGTTGGTGTGGTGATCGTCGATGTGGGTGTCGCCGGTGGCCTGAATGTCCAGATCGATCAGGCCATGGCTGCTGATCTGGTGGAGCATGTGATCCAGAAACGGCACACCCGTGCTGGCCTTACAGCGCCCCGTGCCGTCGAGGTTGAGTTGCACGCGCACATCGGTTTCGCCGGTGACGCGGTGGATGGTGCCGGTGCGCATAACCATGTCCTCCTCGGGCAGTGTGCCCCTCACATCCCGGTGATGCAGTAGCCGGCGTCCACGTAGATCACCTGGCCGGTGATGCCGGAGGCCAGTGGGCTGGCCAGGAACGCGGCGGTGCTGCCCACCTCCTCCTGGGTCACAGTGCGCTGCAGGGGGGCCTTGGCCTCCACGTTGTGAATCATGTCGAGGATGCCGCCGATGGCGCTGCTGGCCAGGGTGCGGATCGGGCCGGCGCTGATGGCGTTCACGCGCACCTGCTTCTCCGGACCCAGCTCGGCGGCGAGATAGCGCACCGAGGCTTCCAGTGCCGCCTTGGCCACGCCCATCACGTTGTAGTTGGGGATGGCGCGCTCGGCCCCCAGATAGCTGAGGGTGATCACGCTGCCGCCCGGGTTGAACAGGGGCTTGGCCCAGCGGCACAGGGGAGCCAGGGAGTAGGCACTTACCTCCAGGGCCCGGGCGAAGCCCTCGGGGGAGATGGCGGAGTAGTCGCCGATCAGCTCGTCCTTACCGGCGAAGGCGAGGCAATGCACCAGCACGTCGATCGAGCCCCACTGCTCCTTCACCTTGCTGAACACCGCCTCGATCTGGGCCGGCTCCTGCACATTCAGGGGCTCGAACAGGGTGGGGGCGAGCGGCGCGGTGAGCTCGCGCACCTTGCCCTCGAAGCGGCCCTTCTCATCGGGCAGGTAGGTGACACCCAGCTCGGCACCGGCCGCATGCAGCTGCTGGGCGATGCCCCAGGCGATCGACTTGTTGTTGGCGATGCCGGTGACCAGGGCCTTCTTGCCGCGCAGATCGAGGAGCATGGGGGCAGGCGAGCGGACGCAGTCGCCCGATTCTCTCCCACCCCCCGCAGGCTTTCCATGCAACCCTCGCCCTCCGCCGGCTCCCGCCAGGCCGGCTGCCTCGATGGGGTGCCCCTGGCCTGGGCCCCGGCGCCGGGCGACCTGCCGCGTCGGTTCGCCAGCCGCGAGGACCTGGAGGCGGAGCTGCGCCAGCGCTTTCCCAAGGCAGACGGAGGGCTGAGCGCGATCCAGGGTGGCCGCGCTGCCGCCGGAGCGCGGCTGGGCCGGATCCAGCCCACGCGCTACGGCAAGAGCCGCAACTTCCTGGATGGTGCCGTGACCAGGCTGTCGCCTTACATCCGCCATGGGGTGCTCACCCTGGCGGAAGTGCGCGACGCCGTGCTGGGCCGCACCCGGGAGCGGCCCAGCAGTGAGAAGCTCATCAACGAGCTCGGCTGGCGGGATTACTGGCAGCGTGTCTGGCGCCAGCTGGGCGACGGCATCTGGCGTGATCAGGAGCCCCTCAAGACGGGCCATCCCCCCGAGCGCTACGCCGCCGAGCTGCCCACCGACATCGCCGAGGGCCGCACGGGGCTGGCATGCATGGATGGCTTCATCGCTGAGCTGCACAGCAGCGGCTGGCTGCACAATCACGCCCGCATGTGGCTGGCGGCCTACCTGGTGCATTGGCGGCGGATCCGCTGGCAGGTGGGGGCCGCCTGGTTTCTGCGCCACCTGCTCGATGGCGATCCGGCCAGCAACAACCTCAGCTGGCAGTGGGTGGCCAGCAGCTTCAGCCACAAGCCCTACATCTTCAACCGCGCCAACCTGGAGCGCTACAGCGGCGGGGCTTACTGCCGCTCCTGTCCCCTGAGTCAGCAGGGCTGTCCTTTTGAGGCCAGCTACGAGGAGCTGCAGGCACGGCTGTTCCAGCCGCTGCCGGCCATCCGCAGCGGTGCCCGCCCGCGCTAGTGCCATGCAGCAACCCATCCTCTGGATCCATGGCGAGGGCCTTGGCCCCGCCAATCCCTCCCTGCAGGCGTTCCCCGGCCGGCCCGCGGTGTTCGTGTTCGACAGCGCGCTGCTCGCTGGCCGCTGTCCCACCAGTGCTGATCCCGCCGCTCCCGGCAGCGAGCCGGTGAGCCTCAAGCGCATCGGCTTTCTCTATGAGTGTCTGCTGGAGCTGCCGGTCACGTTGCGCCGCGGTGATGTGGCGATGGAGGTGCTGGCTTTTGCTCGGCGGCATGCCGCCGACGGGGTGGTGACCTCTGAAGCCACCGATCCGCGTTTTGGGCTGCTCGTTGAGCGGATCGCCGCCCAGCTGCCTGTCCAGGTGCTGCCGGTGCCGCCGTTTGTGCCGGATGGGCCCGGCCAGCCCATGGATCTGGGCCGTTTCGGTCGCTACTGGCGCCGGGCCGAGCCCCTGGTGTGGCAGGCCTGGCGGGCGCAGGACTAATCCGGTGCTTCGGCAGCGGCATCGGCACTGGTGTCGGCCCCGGCTGTGGGGCCGTTGGTCCTGTCGGTGCCCAGCAGCTGTTGCTCCCGCTCCAGCACCGCGGTGGGATCGCTGAGCAGGTCGGGTTCCTCCAGCAGCGGGTAGGCCACGGCCTTCACCTGCCTCGCGTTGAGGGGTGGCTCCTGCCACTGGAAGCGGCTGCGGGGCGCGCGATCACGGCAGAGCGCCTCGCTCTGCTGGCGCAGCGCCCGGCGCACGTCGGCCCGGCCCACCGCCTCGAAGAACTCCTCACGCGAGGCCAGCCCGGAGCTGAAGGGATGGCTGCCGTTGCCGTTGAACAGGCGGGCAGGATCCACGCTCCAGCGGGGCCGGCACACCCCCCGCGTGCCGGTGTCGGTGTCGATCCAGAGGTGCAGCCCATAGCCGTCCGGTTGGCTCACCACCGCCAGGCCGTCGTGGGGAACGCGTCGCTGCAGCGGATAGATCGCCCAGCTGGGATGCCGGTGGGCCGGCACGCAGGCCGTGAGCGGTCCCAGCAGCACAAGCGGCAGCCATACCGAGCTCCTTAGCTTGGCGAGACGGATCACAGCTGGGTGCCTCCATGGCATTGACGCCGTCCACCATGCTTCCCCTGGGCACGCCCCTGCCGTTCGCGGCGATCCAGGCGGCACTCAGCTCCGGTGCAGCCCAGCAGGTGAGCGGCGATCCCCTCGATCTCTCGGAGTTGGGTCGGCGGCCCCTGCTGGTGCTGTTCATCTGCGCCCACTGCCCGTTCGTGAAGCACATCGAGCCTGAGCTCACGCGGCTGGCGCGTGATTTCGCCCGCACCAAGCCGCCCCAGCTCGATGTTCTGGCGATCTCCAGCAACAGCACCCGCACCCACCCCCAGGACGGCCCTGATGGACTGCGCGCCCAGGCCGATGCCCACGGCTGGCGCTTCCCCTACCTGCTCGATGCCGACCAGCAGCTGGCCCGTGCCTTCCGGGCGGCCTGCACGCCCGACCTGTTTCTGTTCAGCCCCGCTCGGCCCTCCAGCGACCGGTCGGCCCAGCTGCCGCTGCTGGTGTATCGGGGCCAGCTCGATGCCAGCCGGCCGGGCAACGACCGGCCTCTCGATGGTGCCGACCTGCGCCGGGCCCTGGCGGCGCTTCAGGCCGGGCAGCCTGTGCCGGCGGAGCAGCAGCCGGCGATCGGCTGCAACATCAAGTGGCATCCGGGTGAAGAACCGGATTGGGCGCGCTGAAACCCGGTGGTTGTGCGGTTTAGGGTTTTTTCATGAACGTGCCCCCCTTCAGCCTCAGCGAGCAGCTCGCGGCGCTCGGTGAGGAGCTCGACAAGGCCGTGCTGGATGTGCTGCGCAGCGGCCAGTACATCGGGGGCTCGGCGGTCACCGGCTTTGAACAGGCATTTGCCGCAGCGGTGGGGGTGCCCCACGCGGTGGGATGCAACAGCGGCACCGACGCCCTGATCCTGGCCCTGCGCGCCCTGGGCATTGGCCCGGGGGATGAGGTGATCACAGCCTCGTTCAGCTTCTTTGCCACAGCCGAGGCGATCAGCGCGGTGGGTGCCACGCCGGTGTTTGTCGACGTGGACCCCGCGACCTACCTGATCAATCTCGACCGGATCGAGGCGGCGATCACCCCGGCCACCAGGGTGCTGCTGCCGGTGCACCTGTTCGGCAGGCCGGTGGATATGGAGCGGGTCTGCGCCATCGCTGAGGGTCACGGCCTCAAGGTGGTCGAAGACTGCGCCCAGGCCACAGGTGCCAGCTGGGCCGGCCGACCGGTGGGCGCCTGGGGCGATGTGGGCTGTTTCAGCTTTTTCCCCACCAAGAATCTGGGCGGCGCCGGTGACGGTGGGGCCGTGACCTGCACCGATCCCCAGCTGGCCCAGACCATGCGCGAGCTCGCGGTGCACGGCATGCCGCGCCGCTACCTGCACACGGCCCTGGGGTACAACAGCCGCCTCGACGCCATCCAGGCGGCGGTGTTGGCGGTGAAATTGCCCCACCTGAGCCGCTGGGTGGACCAGCGTCGTGCGATCGCTGCGCGCTACCGCCAGCAGCTGGCAGGCCTTGAGCTGGTGCAGCTGCCTGACGCTGGCCCCGACGGCCACAGCTGGAATCAGTTCGTGGTGCGCGTGCCCGCCTGCCCCGGCGCCGTGAAGGCCTGCGGGGGCTCGGCGTTCTGCGTTCCCTCATCAGACAGCGCCATCTTTGGGCTGCCGGAGGCCTGCTGCCGCGACTGGCTCAGGCAGCAGCTGCAGGAGGCGGGGGTGAGCACGATCATCTACTACCCGATACCGATCCACCGCCAGCCCGCCTATGCCGAGTTCGGCTATGGCCCCGGCTCCCTGCCCGTGACCGAGCGGTTGTGCACTGAGGTGCTGAGTCTGCCGATCTTCCCCGAGCTCAGCGAAGACCAGCAGCAGCGGGTGGTGGAGGTGCTGCGTTCGCTGTTGCCCGCTGTGATCCCCGTGCCGGCCTAGGTCCTGCTGCACTGGAGCTGATGGGGCCCGTCAGGATCTTCAGCCCTTGATGGTGGCGTAGAGGGCCTTGAAGCGGGCTTGCTGCAGTTTGTGGTTCACCAGCGGCCCCGGGTAGCCGCGCCGCTCCAGCGGCGCGATCTCGCCGCTGATCAGGTCGCGGGTGCTCACGTGCCTGAGCTCGGGCAGCCACTGGCGGATGTAGCGGGCCTCGGCATCGAATTTCGAGGCCTGGGTGGCGGGGTTGAAGATGCGCAGGGGCTTGGGATCCATGCCGCTGCTGGCGCTCCACTGCCAGCCGCCGTTGTTGGCGGCCAGATCGCCATCCACCAATTGGGCCATGAAGGCGGCCTCGCCCCAGCGCCAGTCGCAGATCAGGTCCTTCACCAGGAAGGAGGCCACGATCATGCGGCAGCGGTTGTGCATCCAGCCGCTCTCGTTGAGCTGGCGCATGGCGGCGTCGATGATCGGCATGCCGGTGCGTCCCTCGCGCCAGGCGGCGAAGCGCTCGGGGTCGTTCTCCCATGGAAAGCTGCGCCACTGGGGCCGGTAGGGGCCTTCGGCCAGCTCGGGGAAGTGGAACAGGGCCTGCTGGTAAAACTCCCGCCAGGCCAGCTCCTGCTCCCACACCTGGATCGAGGCCAGGGCCTCCTCGGCGCCCCCCAGGGCCGCCACGGTCTGCCGGGCCTGCTGGGCCGCCGCCCAGGCCTGGCGCGGGCTCACGGTGCCGAACTTCAGCGCCGCACTCAACGCCGAGGTGCCCGCCTCGCCGGGGATGTTGCGGCCCTCGTCGTAGGACAGCAGCGGGGCAGAGCGGCCGCTGCCGCCGAGGCCTGCCTTGCCCAGCCCTGTGCAGAAGGCCGCCAGTTGCTCCTGGGCTGCTGTTTCACCAGGTCGGCACGGGCAGAGGTCGGCGCCGGCGAAGGCGTGGCTCAGCAGGCGCTGCGGTGTCGCTCCCGGCTCCAGGCTCGCCACGGGTAGGGGGGCGAGTGCGGCGGGATCGCAGTCGAGCAGGGAGCTCGGGGCCGGCAGGGGATCCAGGCCACCCGAGGCGGCCGAACCAAGGGTCTCCAACTGCTCCACCCGCTTGCGCCAGCTGCGCCAGTAGGGCCCATACACCCGGTAGGGATCGCCGGCACCGGTGGTCAGCGCCTCCGGTTCCACCAACAGCTGATCCCAGCCGGCCAGCACCTTGCGCCCATCGGCCTGCAGTGCCCGCGCCACGCGCCGGTCGCGCTCGCGCCCGAAGGGCTCCACGTCGCGGTTCCAGGCCACCACCTCGGCGCCGAGGGCCTGGGCGACGCGAGGCAACAGCTGCTCGGGATCGCCCTGCAGGATCAGCAGCCGACTACCCGCCTGGCGCCAGGCCTCGGCCAACTCCAGGAGACTCTCCTGCAGAAACCACAGCCGGGCCGGCGCCACGGCGGGCAGGTCGCCGGGGATGTCTGCCGGTGCCCGAGCCTCCAGGATCGTCGGATCCAGCACGAACACCCCGGTCACTGCCGGGGTGGCGCGGACGGCGGCGGCCAGGCCCAGGTTGTCGGTGAGGCGCAGGTCGCGGCGGTGCCAGAACAGCCAGCGGGGAGGTGTCATCCGATCCCTTCCCTCAGAGCCCCAGCAGCTGCTTTGCCCGCAGCCAGGCGGTCACACTCTTGCCGTCGAGATATTCGTTGCCGCTGGCCAGGGCCGCATCCAGTTCGGCTGGCTCCATCAGCAGCACCTCCAGGTCTTCGTCGTCGTCGCCGGCGGGGGGCTGTTCCAGTGGGCTGAGGTCGCGGGCCAGAAACAGGTGGATCACCTCGTCGGAATAGCCGGGGCAGGGCAGCATTGCCCCGAGCGGATCCCAGCGTTCGGCGCTGTAGCCGGCTTCTTCCTGCAGCTCCCGCTGCATGGTGCCCAGCGGCGTTTCGCCGGGATCCAGCGTGCCGGCCGGGAACTCCAGCAGCCGGGTGGCAACAGCGAAGCGGTATTGGCGCAGCACCACCACCCGGCCATCGCCCAGCACCGGCACCGCCAGCGACGCACCCGGGTGCCGGATCACGCCAAACTGGCCTTCCACCCCCATCGGCAGTTCCACCCGGTTGATCTCGAAGCGCAGCTTGCGGGCATCGAGGGCGGCGGTGGTCTCCAGATGGCGCGCGGGCTCGGGGGGCGGCAGGGGCGCCATCGGGGCGTGACAGGGTTGAAGCCAGCATCGCGCAGGGCGTTGTGCTGGGGGCTGTTGCACTGGGGCTGCCGCACTGGGGCTGTTGCATCGGGGCTGCCGCACTGGGGCCGTTGCACCGCATTGGCTGGGGCGGCTGTGACGGGCTGGGCACTCTTTGAAAAAGCGCCACAACTGTGGCGTCATTTCTGAGCCTGACGCCCAAGGCTCCCCATCCCAGATCGACCCTCCCGCCATGCCCAAGTCAGCCCCGCCTGAGCCC
>Ga0164293_10006208_pt1 | contig 10181 bp, 9 predicted proteins | sample GEODES118metaG_FD_111487 | JGI IMG/M metagenome (GOLD analysis project Ga0164293, IMG submission 111487) | Eutrophic lake water microbial communities from Lake Mendota, Wisconsin, USA - GEODES118 metaG | ecosystem: Environmental > Aquatic > Freshwater > Lake | place: USA: Lake Mendota, Wisconsin...
TCTCTAACAGGAACAAAGTAATCTTGATCTACCGCCATTTGATTAAAACGTAAATCTACATTACCTGTCTTACTATCAACAACTTGTTCTCTTTTGAACTTGTTTGCAACACGTTGTACGTATGCTTCAACATCTTTATCATCCATGTTACCAACGAACACTTTAAATACACGTCTTTCAGGTGCTCTTGATGTTCTATAGATTAACATCGCATCTTCCGCCAATATTAATTGTTTCCAAATACGACGAGCCTTTTCTAACATTGAAGTCCCGTATGGTAATTTTCTATCATCCCCTAACAATCTAAAGTGAGCAATTTCCCATGTATTGAATTCCATGTCCTTTACCTTCCAATTAAACCTTAAACCCTTATCGTTTGGATTTGGGGTTGCGTTTACAGTTCTTGTTTCCATACCTCTTTCCAATCTTTCGATTTCAATGTTAGGTAATTGAATACATCCAGTAACACCCTTTTCAGTATCTAATTTAAGGTAAACAAAATTGTCACCATATTTACAGGTATTTCTAACCCACATAGGTAAGTTAGTGTTAATATCTAAGTTGTTTACAAAAAGATCAACCAAGATACTTTTAATTCTTTTTGATTCGGAGTAAATTTGTAATAAATAACCATCCTGATTAGGTGTGGTTGATTCTTCAGAATAAATGTCTAATGCCGTAGAAATCTCAGGAGTATACTCCATTGATTCATAATCATAAAATGAAGCAATCCTATTTGGTTCATAATAAATTGCTTGGGTATATAAATTGTTCTCAATTTTTGCCCATTGATTATTTAAGAATAATGTTTGTTGGAGTTGTAATTTTTCTTTTTCGTATTCTTTTTTATCCGTAGTTTTAAGAAGGACTTGTTTGTCCATCTTATATGTGGGATAATCCATCCCCAATAACGAGTTAGGTCCAAAGGTTTTTGACAACCTCTGCCATATCGTTAAATTATTCATGTTGTTGTTATTATTATTTTGCTCCATATTAAAAATCTAATAATTTTTTGTCAATACTAAACAATTCACTCATTTTACTTTTTTGTATCGTTATTAGTGGTATTAGTTTGTTGACCATTACTTTTATCCCCCTTACTATTAAATGACGGATCATTTACTTTTACATTATAAATAGGCTGACCAGGGACAACAAGTCTTGATCCCCCAATTATATTTCCTGATTTTTTTCTTGACGTAAGTCCCATATCTATAAATATTATCTACCCCCGAATAACCAACCATATTTTATATAATCGTCTTTTGATGGTCCAGAGTCTCTTGACCACATATCATTTCTTACATTATTATTTGGTATAACTGGGTCAAAATGTGATTGTCGTTTAGATGATTCATCGTTAACAACCGTCCACGACTCCAACATTATTTTTGTTCTTTCAACAACCTTCTCCAATTTCGTGAAAGAAGATTCGGCAACATATATTGCCATAGATATACCCATAATAAGGTCATCATGTTGACCTCTTTGGTGGTCAGGTCTACCATTAATATAAATAAAGGTATTCATTTCATTGTACAACCTTACACTACGTATTTTAAACTTATGTCTTACATATTCCTCAAATGCTGCAATAATCTGTACGCGTTTATTATTAAAGTTTAATCCCGGTATTTTTTCTGCTGCCTTTGCGTTATAAGACCAAATACTTGATTGGTCAACACCTTCAACGTATAGATTTTTATACCCAAGTTCTTGTAGTTTTCTAACGGTTGTAATACCCATACCCCCTGTAATATCGACAACAACAAATGCATTATACATCATCCCCCATTTATAAGCAATCTCAGCAAGTGCGTCAGGTGGAATTTTTCCAACATACTCGAATACTTGTTCTCTATCATCAAAATCAATGATCTGAATGGATGAAAAGTCTTCACTATCCCCACGAGAAACGTCAACACCCATAATGTATTTATGTTCAGGAACTGGTTCTTTCCACATCCATAATGAATTACCCATTAATTTACCTGTCGGGTCCATAAGGGTATTATTTTTAATATATTCTAATTGGTTATTCTCAAATACGTTATCCCCCGAACCTAAAAACTCACAATTTAACTCTTGGTTAATTTTTCTCTTATCGTATTTAAGTTTCTTAACCATTTTCTCATACCAACTAGAACAAGGTTTGTAACCTTTTTTGAAGTACTCATCTAATTCGTTATAGTTTCTTTGGTATGGGTCAATATGTGCAAATGATATATGTTTACTATCATCGTGTTCTTCTTTATTTAAAAGATATTTAACTAAATCTTCTGTTGGAACCAAATATAAATCTTTTGAATATCTTGGATCTCGATACCAAAACATCTCAGAGATTTTGAAGTTATTCATTCCCTTTAATGCCTGATCGTATATCTCATAATAAATTGGATCATAACCATTCGGTGTTGAAACCACAATTACCTTACCCCCTGTGGATAAGGATGCCATACAAGCCGCCCAGAAATCACTATCAGCCTCAATAAAGGCCGCCTCATCAAATACAAGTATTGTAGGGGTAAAACCACGCAAGGCATCTTTTGATGTTGCCACCGCTTTTACCTCAGACCCATTTGTTAATTTATAATGTTTTTGTGAATTTTTATCGTTAGAGAATCCTGCACCAACCCAACTTGGCCATTGGTCCACGAAAGCTCGTATCTTATTCGCCATCTCCATAGATGTATCCAATTTGTTGGCAATAATAAGGATTTTTTCAGGTTGTGTTTTCTTTGCGAATACCAATCTCTTTGATATCCACGCACCTGTTACCGTAGATACACCTGCCTGACGATACTTTAATGCAATATTTTCCTCATAATCCTCATAATCTTTTAGTAATGATATCTGATCGGGAAATAACTCCAATGGGACATATTTTGAAACGGTGTTGTCGTATGTTTGTAGATATGTTTTTAATGCGTATGGAGTATCTTTCATACACTTCACATATTCCAACATTACTTGTTCTTTAGTTAATCCCATAAAGTTCTTTTTATATAAATATCAAAACCCCCAGTTATTTTCATAAAAGGGGGTTTTAAGTATTTTGTGATTAATTTAGAAACCTAATTTAGATAAGATATCATCATCTTCATCCTCATAGTCTTCATCGTCTCCATCACCTTTATATTTTTTATAATCTTCTTTTGCTCTAACTAACAATTCGTTGAACTTTCTTTTAGCCTTATCGTTATCACTTGGATTTTCAGAAACAACATTCGCCATTATTTCTTTAAGGAATTCCTCAGCAGGAACTGCGTAAAGTAATCTTTCAAAGAATGGTAGTAGATCTCTATTTTCAACATTTACTGTTAAGTCATCAGGTAAAAGGAATCTTAATTTTGTAATTAATTCACCTCCCACTCTAAATTGCATCTTTTCGTTTGAGAATACATCTGTTTGTCCCATTACATCTTGAGCTCTTTCTGGATCCATACCTCTCCATTGTTCTCTTGTTGGGATTGCGGCAAAACCTTTAACTAATTCATGTAATAATATAGGAAAAATAACTCCATTTGCAATTACCAAATCTTTATCCTCATCTTCACCATCTTCATCAACACCTGATGATCCAGCAGCATTTCCGCCCATTGAATCAATTAAATCTTCTTCAGTAAAATACATTAAATCATTTGCTGACATAATTTTATTATAAAGTGGATATAAACGTTCATCAATTTCATCTAATCTATCTTTAAAAGCTTGAAATGCAAATTGACCTTTTTTCCCTTTTCCTTGTATGATTGCATTAATGACATTTCTTTTTTCAACCTCAAGTTGGAACTCTTCTTGTGGTGTTAACTCATCCACATCAAATGAAAAATTTGAGGGAATTTCAAATTCAGGTTCCTCATCTTTTTCCATTTGGAATTGGTTTGGATTGATTCTTTTTTCATTTAAAAATGTTTCAACATTAATAAACTCAAATTTATACTTCGTTCCTACACCATTAGAATCTTCTTTTTCAATCATACCCTCATCAATTGCATCTTCTAAAGTTTTACTATATGGTAACCAACCTTCTTCTTTTGCAGCAATCTCTAAAGCTAAGTCTTTTAATGCGTCTTTTTTAGATCCTTCAATTCTCATTGCATCTTGTACGGCTCTCATTTGTTCTACTTGAATACCGTATTTAACTCTTGGGTCTGTAATGTTAATTCCTTTGTTTGGTCTACCTTCTGCATCAACTATACCATAGTAACGTTTAACGTAATCTACAATATCTTTAAATCTTTTGGATGTCATTTTTTCAACATCAGATGTTCCACCTCTAAACGCCTTATTTTTTCCGTATAAATTTTTCTCAGGATCCTCAATATTACTTTGAGTTCTTGGATGCATTCTTTCAGGATAATCACCGTAATCTACAGGTGCTTCAGTTACAATTTTTCTAATTAAACGTTTTATATCTTTTTCTCCCATTATTTCTTATTTAACGCCTGTTTAATTAAACCAATAAAATCCGTCTTCATTTCATCTTTGGTCTTTTTTTCTCCTCTTGGTTTTTCTTTTGTACCAGGGTTAGGGTTTTTGAATGGATTATCTCTTCTTTTAGGTGGAGTCTTAATTCCTGGTTCTTTTACAGGCGCTTCCTTCTCTTTAGTGTTTTCTTCCATTGTACCCATTACCGGCATACCCATTGTTGGTTTTTTCATACGTTTCATTTCAATTCCAGATTCTTTTGAAAACATAGTATTTTTTAACGGGTTTTTCAATATCATAGACGATTCTTGTGATTTTTCGTTAATTGTACGAATTAAGTCACCTTTACTCATTTTAGGATTAACATTCTTTTCTATTAACCTAACGATACTCTCTTCTATGAATTTTTCGTCAGATTCATTTTTTTCTTTTTTCTCAGGTGTAGTTTCGTAATTAGTTTCTTTAGAAAATTCTTTAGCCCATTTACACCATTTTTTTTCAGTTTTTGTTTTACCATTCCCACATCTTGAGTAGAATAATCTTTGTTGTGATTTTGATTCAAATTTTTCAAAAATACCCATACCATCTTCTGTGGCATCAGGATCATTAACAACATTTACGGTGTCATCATCTTCGGCAATTTCAGTTGCTTTAACCATACCAGATGGGTCAACTTTAATATTAACATTTCCAATATCGGCGCCTGTTGTCTTTGCAGTTTGAGCAGGAATCTCATAAGTCGTTGTCGTTTTTTTTGTGACTTCTTGTTCCTTAGTCTCTTCTTTTTTCCCTTTTGATTCATTCTCAAATTCCTTAAATAAATCACTGGCTTTTTTATTATATTTAGAACGATCAGCGTGTTTTGCGTATCCCTTAATTTTATCAATTAATTCCTCATCAGTCCAGTCATTAATATTTTCGTCAATATCTTTGATTTTTGAATGTGTTTTAATGAAATTTTTAATTTCATTTTTTAATTTAGAATCTTTTATTTTTACTTCTTTAGTTTTCTCTTTGAATAATTTTTCAGATAACACTCTTACTTGAGATTCATTTAATCTCGCAACAGTGTCAAACTTAAATCCGTGAGATAATAGATTTAAAACGTGATCTTTAGTTTTCATATACCACTTTTTTTTCAAATTCAAGAACGATATCTCGTTCATATAGTTTATCTTTAACATCTTGTTCTGAATCACCAAATTTAAAAACTAATCTTTTGGTGATGGAGAAATCAACATCATTATTTTCTTTTTCCCATCCTAACGCTAACACACCATCCATTGAGTCTATAACCGAAAAAACATCAGAGTCTTGTACCAACTCTAATGTTATTTCTCCGTTAGTTAAGATCCCAACTCGTTTGATATATTCAACATCAGGAGGAAGTGGGTAACCATTTGCAGGTTTTGACTCCCAATTTTCTCCCCAAACTTCTAACGTGTCTGAGAATATAAATTCATAAATGTTGTCTCCCTTATAATTTGGACCCATACCATTTATGTAAATTAAATTATTCATATAACTTGTCCGTTTGGTGTTATTCTAAATTCTTTAATACCTTCTTTAAAAACTAAATTTTTCTTAACGGTAGAACCTACTAAAATAGCTTTTGGATTTTGTTCCATAAACTTTAAAGATGCTCTTTCTTGTTTAATTGATTCTGATAATCTATAAACTTCTTTTTCGTTAATTTTTTTTAAATTTTGGTTTTGTTTTTCTTCTTTTAATAGTTTTTCATTTCTGTCAACCGCAAAATATTTTGATATGATTTTATCTACTTTAGACTCCATAAAAAGATCTTCAAAAGATTCTTCTTCATCATCATGTCGGTAGTTTCTAATCTTTCCTCTTGACCCGTGTTTTGGATAATCGTAATCATCTTCATATTCATCATATTCCTCGTCTTCAAATTCGTTCATTAAATTATCGGACATTTTTGATGTGTAAGCTGCTCCAAGATAGTCATTAAATGCTTCTCCAAAACTATTATAACCTTCACCCATTTCAGCATCAGGTTCTGTAACTTCATCTTCCATACCTTCACCTTCGGTATCCATTTCTTCACCTTCTAAACCTTCTTCCTCATCATCAATACCTTCTTCTTCTCCTTCTAATCTAGAAATAATATCCTCAACATCATCTTCTTCCAATGTTGTTAAATCAAGTGCGGATAAAATAGAATTAATAATATATTTTGTATCATTAGAACTCATTTCCTCTTCAGAAGAATATGTTCTAATTTTTTGAGCTAATTTACCCGTAAGTTTTTGTATTGTTTTAAATGTGATTTCTTCTTCTTTATCAACTGACATATCTTCCTCAGGTTCCATATCTTCTTCAGGTGCAGGAACATCTTCAGGTGCCGGTAGTAAAGCCGCATCAGGTGCAGGTGCCGGAGCCGCTGCGGGTGCCGGAGCAGGTGCCGGTTGTGTAGGTGCAGTTGGGTCTCCTTGTTCTTCCATCGGTTGTGGTGTGACAGGAGCCACCGCAGGTTCTGCAACCACAGGTGCCGCAGGTGCGACAGGTAATGTTGTTGTAGTCGTTACAGGCTCAACTTCTGTTTTTTTAGATACAGGAATTACGTATTTAGTGTCCTTTTTTTTTTCGCCCTCTTGTTCGAACAAAGAAGTACCACTGTCATTCCCATGTATCTGATTGAACTCTCTTGCCATCAGATTCATTTTTTTCAACGCTTGGGAATAAGATGAAAAATATTTTCTATTTTTCATTGGTTCGATATATTCAGAAGCAGATTCAGAAATTGTTTGTTTAATAATGTAACCTTGTCTTTCTTTAATAATTTCATATGTGTTACCATCAGCCAAAGACAATTTATATTCTGATGATTTGTCTTCATTTACTGGTGTTGGTATATTTTCATTGTATCTAGCAATTTCCATAATTCTACGGATCTTGTCCATACCTTCTAATTTCTCACTTCCAATAGGTTTTAATCCTCCCATAGTATATTTGTTTTTTAAATATTATTTTTTCTATATAAATATAGCAATATTTAGGTTTATTTATTGATTTACCAAATTATTGTTTCATGGATAATTTGTCATCTATGATTTTAGAGGACAAATCGTGTAGTTTCCCTATATACCCATTTCTTCTTAGAATCTTAAATACTAAGTTCTCTGTTGAGAACTCACCACCCTTTTCTAAACCACAAGTTCTAAATTTCTTTAACTTGTCTTTGTATTTTTGTATCATTTCCTTTGCGGTCTCAACATCATCATCTTGGATCGTATCAATTAATTCATCAATGATGTTCATCCATTGTTTTGATTTTTGTTTCAATAATTCCTTATCTATAGAAACGTCTTCCTTTTTAGGTTCGTTGGACCATTCATTAAATAACACAGAATATACTCCACTACTAAAATGACTTTCAGTTTCGTTTTGAACATATAATTCAACCTCATAATTAAACAATGTAATATCATGATTTTGATTAAAGATCATCTTCTTTAAATTAAAAAGTTTCTCGTAAAGTTCAATTTGGTTTTCTGGGTATTGGTTGAAGTCGGCAACTACGTGTAAATCGAAATCAGAATATTTTGACCAATTATAATTGGATAATGAACCTGTAAGTATTATATCAGTTACCACAATATCAACACCTAAAAAATCAATGAATTGGTATGCGATCTCAAGTAATCTTTCTCTTACTTCAGATTTCATCACATAGTCATCACTATCTTTTTCCCAAACTTTTGGGTTAAGGTCGTCTTGTATTTTAAAACTTTTAATTAATTCATTATCCATTATATATAAATACAACGTTATTATGATTTAACCTAATTTCTTAAACTTGTATTTTTTTGCGATTTGTAAATTAAAGTAATTACCCTGTGATGGAGCAGTTCTAAATTCTGTATATGATTGGTGAGGTACATTATCATATTCATACTTCACCCCATTTTTAAATTCTACCACCAATTTTTTTGTTGCGGTATCATATTCTGTTTTTGCCAAGTTAGAAGATTGAACCTCGTTCAATATCTTTGTTCCAACATATTCTTCTTTTAAGATTGCCATAATATTTTTTATTTTAAATATATTCCCATAAAATAAAAAATCCACCCTTTTGGGTGGATCTTATTACTTAAGTGATTTTATCTGATCACGGTATTCAATTGATTTCTCAAAATCTTGGTTTTTTATACTTTCATCTAATTTAGCCTGTAGCTCAGATATCTTTTCTTTGTTTACCTCCAAACTTTTTATTTTATCCCTTAATTCAACCGCTTCCTCAAAGTTTTGATCTTCAATTGCCAAATTTAATTTTTCTTTTAAATTACCCAACTCATCATCTTCACTTTTAGGTACCATATAGGTAATACTAAACGACCCATCTTTTGACTTATAAGTTTTTTTATTCCAATTACTATCATCAAAAAATGATGACCCAAAGTTCATTCGTTCTGAGAACATTTCATTAAAAATTTTATCAAAATCTCTAAAATTTAACATAATCTTTTTTTTTGTTGTTTATTATTTTATTTGTCCATTTTTTTACTAAATACGTGCCAAACCATAAAATATGACAAAATGTCAGTTAATATTTTTTTATCATGACAATTTGTCAAAATGTATACTTTTAGGTTTTGATTTATTATTTTTTAATAAAAACGAAAAGATATGATTGAATTTATGGACGAAAGTGATAAAGGTAAAAAAAAGACTGATGGTGGGACCCCGGTCTTAGATAACTTCAGTAAAGACTTAATTAAACTAGCAAGTGAGGGAAAATTAGATCCTGTTATTGGTCGTGAAAAAGAGATCTTTAGAATTGCTCAGGTATTATCTCGTAGAAAAAAGAATAACCCTATTATTATTGGTGAACCAGGGGCAGGTAAAACTGCAATTGTTGAAGGTCTAGCAATGATGATTCATAACGGTGAATGTCCTAAAAATTTATCAGATAAAAGAATTGTTTCTTTAGATATTAACTCCATTGTTGCGGGAACAAAATATAGAGGTCAATTTGAGGAAAGAATGAAAGTGATTATTGATGAGTTACAGGCATCCCCAAACATCATCATCTTTATTGATGAGATTCACACAATGGTCGGTGCTGGTAATAGTTCAGGATCATTGGATGCATCCAACATCTTTAAACCCGCATTATCTCGTGGGGAAATCCAATGTATTGGAGCAACAACATTAGACGAATACCGTAAACACTTTGAAAAGGACGGTGCTCTTGAGAGACGATTCCAAAAAATTATTGTGGACCCGTCTACAAAAGAAGAGACATTCCAAATCCTAAAACAGAGTAAAGACAAATATGAAGAACATCACAAAGTTAACTATACTGATGAATCATTAACATTATGTGTTGAGTTAGCCGATCGTTATATTACCGATCGTGAGTTCCCTGATAAAGCATTTGATATTTTAGATGAGGTTGGGTCAAGAATGCAAATTGACATTAAATTACCTGAAATTATTGAGAAACTAAAACAAGAGGCTCAAGACATTAAGAAAGAAAAAGTTGATGTTATCAAAAAACAAAACTACGAACAAGCGGCAGAATTAAGAGATAAGGAACGTAGAATTTTAGGTGAGTTGGAAAATGAAAAGAAAAAATTTGACGAGGAACTTAAAAATAGTAAACGTGGTATTCCTGAAGAATTGATTTACGAGGTTGTTTCAAACATGACTAAAATACCGGTAAGTAAAATAAACATTGATGAGAAAAACTCATTGGTTAATTTAGAGTCAACATTAAACTCTAA
>Ga0164293_10006209_pt1 | contig 10181 bp, 9 predicted proteins | sample GEODES118metaG_FD_111487 | JGI IMG/M metagenome (GOLD analysis project Ga0164293, IMG submission 111487) | Eutrophic lake water microbial communities from Lake Mendota, Wisconsin, USA - GEODES118 metaG | ecosystem: Environmental > Aquatic > Freshwater > Lake | place: USA: Lake Mendota, Wisconsin...
GGACGAGGTTCTCGCTTCGCAGGCGACAATGCTGAAGAAGGCAATTCCACCGGCTCAGCTGCAAGTCTTGAAAGAGACCTTTCGCAAGCATTGGGAGCAGTCGCGGCAGGCCTTTGCTGCGCGGCCAGGTTGTTCGTTAATGGTGGTCCAGCATCGCGAACTGTTGACTGCGCCAGACGTCGTCATCCAAGAGCTGGAAAGTTTTCTGGCGCCGGCAACTTTGCGGCGGGAAGAGATGCTGGCCGCGGTCGACCCGGCCCTTTATCGGAATCGCGCAAATTGACTGGAGACGGTCAAACAGAGAAGCGATTCAACTCCGCCCGCGTTTTCGACCCACGCGCACTTTCGCGACACTCCGTGAGTTAGCGCCTGCCCGCGCAAGCCAAAAGGCACCAAGCAAAGACACATCGCTTAATACATCGCGCGCTTTACACATCGAGATTTACAAATCGCGCATGCAAAAGGCCGGCAGTGGTTGCCGGCCTCAGACTTGTTCGAACTGCGGTTTCAGTCAAACCGCTTAGGCCTTTTTCGCATAAGCTGGCTTGGGTGGGGCGATGACTCCCATGGAAACACCGCTCTTGCGGGCAAAGCGTTCCTTCCGGCCATCTTCGAGGTACCGGTACCCGATCCGAGTCGGTTGGCCCGTCTTGGGGCACAAGACCATCAGCTTGGAAACATCAATCGGCAATTCCTTGTGCAGCCGACCGCCTTGGGGGTTCCGCTGACTTGGCTTGACGTGCTTGTGGACCTTGTTGATCCCTTCCACGACTGCTTTGTTTTTGGCGTGGTCAACCGAAATAACTTTGCCGGTCTGGCCAGCATCTTTGCCGCGCAGAACCTTGACTTGATCGCCAACGTGAATCTTCATCTTTTGCTCTCCGAAATTCGAATCCACGATGATGCTGGAAGCGGCTGACTTTGTCAAGTGAAAGCGAAAAAAGAGGCGTTTTATTCAGTTTTCAGGAAGCAACCGGGCGGCAAACCGACTTTTCACCCCGCCCGCAGGGCCCGTGCCGCCTGCAGTTCAGGCAAGGCGCCCGAGGCGCCCATCCCGGTGACCGAAATCGCCGCGACGGCCGTTCCCAGTCGAGCCGCATCGACCGGCGCCTCACCCAAGAGCAGGCCGGTGAGCAGCCCGGCGAAGAAGGCATCCCCTGCCCCTGTGGTATCGGCGACCGGAGCCGGGGGCTGGAGTGCGGGCAAATGTATCAGTTCACTGCCTTGTGGATTGAGCAGCACCCCGTCTGCCCCCAACTTCACCCCCAGCAGCCCCTCGGCACCCCAGCGGCGGTAGGCGCGAAGGCATTCAGCGGGCTCCGTGCATCCGGTCTGGTTACGAGCTTCGTTCCAACTCGGAAAATAAACATCGATTTGGGGCAGGCAGGCGCGAAGGGGATCGGCACTGCCACCCGAGCCAGCCGAATCGAGGGCCGTCCTAGTCCCGGCCGAACGGAGTTGGGCCAGTAAATCCGGCAGCCGATACTCCAACTTGGGGAGCAATGAGTAGTAGCCAACGTGGGCAAATCGGGCCGAGGACAAGAGCGGAAACTGTGCCTGCCAGAACGACTCATCCAGCGCTGCGCATGCTCCGGGACAGTGAGCAAAGCTCCGCTGCCCATCGACCGCAATCAAGACAACCGTGCTGCTGGTCGGCTGGCCGGGCAATTCGCGAACACCAGTCACATCGACCCCGCCAGCCAGCAGTCGCTGACGAATAATCTCGGCCCAGGAGTCAGGACCGACACCAGTCACTGCCGCCGTCCGGTTCCCCAGGCGAGCCAAGGCCAAGCCGCTGTTGGAGACAACTCCGCCGGTAGTCGCGGTGATCGGATCGACAATCACGAGCCGATCCCCGCCCAAGGGCTGCTGCAAATCCATTGGCTTGACCAGGATATCCACCGTGCAGGTACCGACAACAGCACAGTCGAACGCTTTTTCCATGAGTGCGGCCGGGATGAGAGCTGAGAGACAACGGAGCAGTAATTGCTTCGTTCGATATTAGGTGCCGGGTTCGGCTTCTGCCATCCCCCCTGATTCGCACTTGGTTCGCACTCTGCGTGGGGCATCTCGGGAGCGGGAGTGACCGTTATACTTACTCTCCTGCCTCAGCTGATCTGCAGGCGATAACCCCAATTCATCTGGCTTTCGTTCATGTTCAAAACTCTCGACCAAAAACTGGCCCGGATCGCGGCCGACTCTTCCTGCCGCGACTTTATTCTGGCCGATGCCAAGGATGCGGACATGGGTTTCGGAATTTCCGCTCCCGGGCCGGCCACCCGGGCTTCGCGCCCCGGCCGCCGCTACCGAAGTCTTCCCGAGTTTCGGGACTCGATTCGCGAAATTGTCCGACAAGGCTTGGTTGACATCATGTTGATGAGCGCCAGCACCAGTGAGCTTTTGACGATCGAAGAACGGCTGTTCGAAAACAGTTCGGTAACTCCGGCGGCCCGAGCCAATGACACCACTGATATCTGGTGCGGACAGACCGGTCACTACAAACACCAGCCTTCACTCCCGTTTCAATCGACGACGATTGATCAAATTCAGTCGGGCCATTGGAATTGTGCTCCGGCCGATCGCCAACAAGGAGCCAACCTGGGACTGTACTCGATCACCTTCAACAATCACGCCGAGCGGGATTCGGCAGCGCTGGCGTGTTACAAGGCCTTTCGGCTGGAGGCGGAAACCAAGGGCTTCCGGCACTTCCTCGAAGTCTTCGAACCGAATGCACTGGGGGAAGCTGCGGTGAGCGATGTGGGAGCGTATGTCAACGACTGCATCGTCCGGGCGTTGGCCGGCGTGACCCGCGGAAGTCGGCCCATCTTCCTCAAGATTCCCTATTTCGGGCCGGCGGCAATGGAGGACCTGGCTGCCTACGACCCAACCTTGGTGATCGGTGTCTTGGGCGGCTCAGCCGGGACAACCCGGGATGCCTTCCAACTGTTACATGATGCGCGGAAACATGGCGCCCGAGCAGCCTTGTTCGGTCGGAAAATCAATTTGGCCGAAGACCAACTCTCCTTCGTGCGCTATTTGCGACTGCTGGCCGATGGCGAGATTGAGCCGAGCGAAGCGGTTCGGGCTTATCACGCCGACCTCGAGCGACTCGGGGTCTCACCCACCCGCTCCTTGGATAAAGACCTTGAATTGACCGCGGCTCGCTGAAGCTGGCTCCGGTCATCCTGCGCCGATCATCTGGCTCCCGATTTGGGCAAGGGCAACTTGTCCAGCGGTTCCGATTGCTCCAGTCATTCCGATCGCAGCGAAGCCCTTCTCTAAACCTATCCCAACCTCCCCGCCGCGGAGGTAGATCTCCGGGACACTCACTTCCGAAGTAAACCTAGAGTTTTCTTTCAGGGCAGCTGCGCTGCGCGCAGCCCCAACCAGCACAGGATGCACCGCTTGCCGTTGCCAGTCGTCACCTATGGCGCGAAGCATCTGCCTGCCTTTGATTCGACCTGCACTTTAAAGGCGCCCTCGCGTGGCGTGTATCTCCTGATGTCAGCTCCACAAAAGCTCACTCGACGTTCGCAGGCAAGTCGGCCCCAACTTTGGGAGTCACACGCGTTGCTGGAACTCCGCCAATTGTTGGCGATAACTGTGAGCTTCGACCCATCCAGCAGTCTGCTGACAATTACTGGGAGTAGCGGCGGTGACACGGCTACTGTGGTGGCTGCTGCGGGAAATCAGATTCAGGTCACAGGCAGCGGGATCAGCGCACAGTATTTTGATGCCTATTTCATTCAGAGGATCGACTTCCTGGGCTACGGCGGACATGATCGGTTTGAAAGCAGCACCAGTATTCCAGTGCGCGCCTTTGGCCATGCCGGGGATGACTACCTCTCGGGCGGAAGCGGTAATGATGACCTCCGCGGCGGGCCGGGAAATGACGAACTCCGTGGCAACGGCGGCAGCGACACGTTAATGGGGAGCGAGAACAATGATCAACTCTACGGCGGCGAGGGCAACGATACCCTGACGGGGTTCACCGGCAATGACACGCTGTATGGAGGACTCGGGAACGACTCGCTGTACGGTCAAGCGGGTGACGACTTCGTGTACGGTGGTGAAGGCAACGACAACGTTCGAGGCAACACCGGTGCCGATCGGCTTTACGGTGGTGCTGGCAACGACTACATCATGGGCGACACCGAGAATGACGAGCTCTTCGGTGAGGCCGGTGACGACGAATTGTTTGCCTGGTGGGGAGACGACCTTCTGGAGGGCGGGGAAGGCGATGACGATCTGTATGCCCACAATGGCAACGATACCTGTCGCGGTGGAGCAGGAGTTGATCTCGTCCGTGGCGGAGCCGGTTCCGATACCATTCACGGCGATGAGGGAAATGACAGGCTGTTTGGCGAGGGCGGCAATGATTTGCTCCGAGGGGGAATTGGAGTCGATCTGCTGCGTGGCGGGGATGGCAGCGACTCGCTGCATGGAGGCGAGGTCGGAACCGGCGATACGCTCTACGGTGATGGGGGCTTCGACCGGTTCCTGCAGCAGGGCAGCGATCAAGTAGCTGACAAGGCGGCCGAGGATGCGATCATTCGCTTCGAGGACGCCACCTCGGGCTGGACAGATCGGGAAATCGAAGTGATTGACCAAGGCCTCGGTTTACTGGTGGCCGAGACCGGGAACAATGCCCTGCTCAGGGATTCGCTCGACCCGCGTGATCTGGGGTTTTACAAGTATGCTGATTTGGAAGGCGCAGCAGCCCTCAACAGCCTTGCGATCTACGAGGAACAAGAATGGAATTATCAGACCGGACAATGGGAGACGGTTAGATATTCTTACGAGCGCGAGCTGCATTTTGCCGACTGGGACGAAAGCTCAACCTGGTACAACTCGCAATACTCATTAGTGGCCATCCATGAGTTGGCCCATAGTTGGGATAGCGAATTGGAACTGGCTACGCTCTCGTCGGAAGCCGCCGGGCTGTGGGGCGAGTTTATAGGCCTGAGCGATTGGCGGAATGTCAATCCGAACCAGCCGGGCAGCTTCACCCAATCACTCGACGGAAACCATTGGTATGCCAACTCCAGCGTGTTTGCCGAGAACTATGGACGCACCAATCCGCGCGAAGACTTCGCGACCTGCTGGGAGTACTACTTTGATTCCAGCGCCAATCCCGGACTAGCCAGTGGCTTGGCACCGAAAATGGCCGTGATTTCCGAGATCCTCGCCCACCTCTCTGGCTGAGCGACGATATTTCAGTCCGGCCTGAAAGGCGCAACTCGCGCCCTGTTCGTAACCGGCTCAACACGTCCCGCTTACGAAAACTGCTGACGAAACTGATTGGAGCCTTCGCCCGAACCCAACTCGGAGAGAGCAGGCACCTTGGTGAACAGGTAGTGGGCAACAAACCATTCTTCACCCTGTCGAAAGCCGAATAGTTCCGCGCAGGCGAGAAAAAACATGCGCCAGCGGTGGAACCAGCGGGTCCCCTCTCCCGCTCCATAGGTTTGCTCGAACAGCGCAATGATCTCCGGCTGGTGCTGGTACATGTTCTTTAACCAGAGATTGCTGGTCCGTTCATAGTGTCGCCCATCCCAACGCCACTGTCGTCGCACGGCCAGATACTGGTCGTAGCGCGAGAAAAGTTGCTCATTGGGCATCATGCCGCCGGAGAAAAAGTACTTGCCCATCCAATTTGCTGCGCCATCAGTTTCAAACGGATATGCAAATTCGCGATGGCAGAAAATGTGGACAAACAGCTTTGCATCCGGACGCATCCAGGTGGATACTCTCCGGAGCAGCTCGCGATGATTCCGCATGTGCTCAAACATCTCAACTGAGACTACGCGATCAAACTGGCGGTCGAGTTCCAGCCGGTTCATATCACAGGTAATGACCTCCAGGTTGCGTTCGATCCCCCGCTGACGGGCTTGCTGCAGGATATATTCGCGCTGCGTGCGTGAATTGGAAACGGCCGTGATGCGGCTCTGGGGAAAGTGCTTGGCCATCCAGAGGGTGAGTGAACCCCACCCGCAACCGAGTTCCAGTACGTCCTGACCATCCTCGAGTTCCGCCCGCTGGCAGGTTGTCTCCAATGCGCTTCGTTCGCCGCTGGCAAGGTCGGCGGTAAAGCTCTCGAAATGGCAGCTGCTGTACTTTTTGTGCGGACCGAGAACCAGCTCATAAAAGGCGGTCGGGACTTCGTAATGCTGTTCGTTTGCCTTCTCGGACAAGGGGGCGAGGGGCGCCGCTTCGGACTGCAGCAGAAAATCGATGGTTCGCTGTTGCCTCTCGTCAGGAGTGCCGCGATTCAGTTCGGCCAGCCGCTGTTCCAGCAGCTTGCGAATTCCGGCCCGCTCCAGATTCTCTGGCACCCAGCCTCGTTCAATGGCGCCGATTGCCAAACTGGTCAACATTTCTTTCAGCATTGTTTTTTGCCGACACAAAAGGTCGGAGTCAGTTGTCTTGAGGGATATCCTGGCCCGATTGCCCGGCTTGTAAGTTGCACGTAGAGGTGCGCCCTGACGGGCGCTTGCAAGGCGTGTAACTCAGCCGATGGTTTTCGAATTGCTCCGGCGAAACCAGGGAAAAAAGGGACTGGTGGTTTGCTGATAGCGCCGATAGGCCTCACCGCGGCTTTTCAGTGATTGAGCTTCTGTGGGTGGAATACCGGTCACCCGGGTAATCAGATACCACATCGTCAGTGGCCCCAGCAGAGTCACCGCGCCCCAGGGCCAATTGCTGAGGGCAAAACAGACGTAAGCCCACCAGTGAAGCCATTCAAAAAAGTAATTGGGATGCCTCGAATACCGCCACAAGCCGCGCTCGCAAACCTGCCCCCGGTTTTCCGGGCGGCTGCGAAAGCGGGAAAGTTGCCAATCGGCGATACTCTCCCCGGTGATGCTCAAGATGCCCACTGCCAACCCGATCCAATCGAGCAGGTTGAGCGGCTGGGGGTTGCGGAGTGCGATGAGGATGGGCAAGGCGAATAAAACAACGCCGACTGCCTGGAGTTGATAGAAACGAAACATCTTCCAAGCGGCAGCTGGCCCCCATTGCTGCTTGAGCGTGGTGTATCGTCCATCTTCAGGTTGGGTCAGGACCCGAACCAAGACATAACCGGCAAGTCGCACGGCCCAGACCAAAACGACCGCCAGCACCATCCACTGACGACTGGCTTGGCCAGGGCTGAGGGCGGCAAACCCCGCTGACAGCAAGCCGACACCGGCGGCCCAAGCAACGTCAACAATCCCGGCATCGCCGGTGCGCAATTGGACTAACCAAAGCAAGGCCATCAGGCCGGCGACCGCAAGCCAGCCCAAGATCACCAGTTCGAAGCCGCTCATGGATTTACGGCCGCATCTGGCGGTCCGGCCTCGGAAGTCCGATCGACCCGGACCGAATTGTGACTGGCAAGATTGGTCGTCGTCACGCGTGGACTGGCGAGTCGTTCCAGGTTAGCGCCATGGTCTACACGGCACTGGCGATGGGCCCAGAGCAGATGGACAAGATTGATCTGTCGTTCATCGAATCCTGCCTCGCAATAGGCGAGGTAATAGTCCCACATCCGGATGAACCGTTCGTCGTAACCGAGACTTCGGACCTTGTCGAGTTGCTGGTGAAACCGCTGCCGCCAACGCCGCAGGGTTTCGGCGTAATGGGGGGCGTAGTCATTGAGTTGCACCAGCCGCATGCTCGCCGAATCAGCCGCGCATTGCACCAGTCTGGTAATGCTGGGCAAACTTCCACCCGGGAAGATGTATTTGCAGATAAAGTCGACGCTTCGCAAATGCTCGCGATAACGCTGATCAACAATGGTGATGGCTTGGAGCAAAAGCAGTCCATCTGGCTTGAGCAGCGAATTGCATTTCTCAAAAAACGTTTCGTAATAATGATCGCCCACCGCCTCGATCATCTCGACGGAAATGATCTTATCGTACTTGCCCTCGAGTAAGCGGTAGTCGCGGTCGAGGACGGTCACTCGATCGACAAGCCCCTCAGTCTCCACCCGGCGACAGGCCCAGTTGTATTGCTCGCGGGAAATGGTGGTGGTCGTAACGCGACAGCCAAAGTGCTTTGCGGCGTAGCAGGCGAGCGATCCCCAGCCGGTCCCGATTTCGAGCAAATGATCGTCCGGTCCCAAGTCGAGCATTCGGCAAAGGCGATCCATCTTGTTAAGTTGACCGCGATGGAGACTCTCCCGGCTATGTGTTTCACCCGCCGCGCCAACAGACAGATCGCTGAACACCGCGCTGGAGTAGTTCATCGTGGGGTCGAGAAACAGTTCGAAGAAATCGTTGCCCAAATCGTAGTGTTCGCGAATGTTTTGCTTGGCTTGCCGCGGACTGTTGCGGCGAAGCCAATGGCCCCAGCGTTCCCACGATTTACGCCAGCGGCCGAAGCCGCGATCGAAATCGTCAGCCAGGTCGAGGTTGCGGGTCATCAGGCGGACCAGACCGGTGAGGTCACTGCAGGACCAGTCTCCATCCATCAAGCTCTCGGCTGCACCCAGACCACCACCCCACAGGACTCGTCCATAAAAGGCAGGACGATGAACTTGGATCTCGATCGGCGGCAAGGGCTGCCCTGAGTCGTCAGTTGCAGCGGCTCCAAACAGATGCCGGCCCGAAGCATCCTGAATGGCCAGTTGGCCGGAACGCAGCCGCCGGACGATTCCAAAAATGAAGCGGCGAAAGAGGCGATTGGAGAAACTCAACTGCTCGGCAGGTTTGACGGGCGTAGGGAGCATCATGAAATTTTTACCGGTGGACGAGGTTCGGGACGAGACGATGGCAGTGCATTCGGGGGAACCACTCGAGTGTCAGCTAAATCCCGCATTTCAGAGTCAGCTGATAACTCGATTCGTTCACCCGACCGGCGTTTAGGCGAGCCTTTCCCAATTTGCTGATTGCCGTGGGGTTGCCCCTTGGCCGGATGGGGTACGAAGGGAATTCGCTTCCACCACAGCCGCAAGGCTTGCCAGTAAATTTGGGCGAAGACTCGAAAGGTGCTGAGCGGAAATGCGAGGAGAATGCGAAGCAGGTTGAAGGTGGTGACCGGCCGCCGTTCCAGTTGCATTGTGACGTCAAAAATGGTCCGGCCTTGACGGCGGTTGGCGATGTCGACCGATAGCCTCGGTCCCGGTGGCGGCACATGCCACAGATATTCCATTTCCAGGTTCATGAACGGGCTGACATGAAAAACCTTGGGGACAGCCCGGGCAGCGGTCAATTTGCGGGCAAACTCGGCCGGTTGCAGCACATAGCAATGCCGCTGACCCCAGGGTGTATTGTTGACCTCGGCGACAATGAAATCCGGCTCGGCTGCGTCCGGGTTCCGAAAGCAGTAGTAGAAAGAAACCGGATTAAAAACGAAGCCAAAATGACGGAGCTGGGTCAACAGCCGAATCGAGCCCTGGAACGATTCTCCAGTTTGAGTTTGAATCTCGCGCCGGACACTTTCCGCCAGTGGTTCGCTGGAATCGCCAAAATGATCTGCGCGATGAAAACGAAACGGAGCCGGGCGACTGGTCGACCAGAGCCAACGACCGGCAAAGACCTGGTCGAGCTCGGCCAGGTCGAGATAAATCAGGTAGATTCGATTGCGAAAGGCGTGGGTTGGCTCTTCCAGTCGGCGGTGTCGGACTCGGCCGGCATAGATGCAGCTGAACATGTTCTTCGATCCAGATAACGACAAACCGCCAGGGCACTGTTGACACCATCCTCATGGAAGCCGTTCCCCCAGTAGGCTCCGCAAAAAGAGGTTCGGTTAGGCCCAATCAACTCGCCATGACGACGCTGGTTTTCCCGGCGTTTCGCAGTAAAGACAGGGTGATGGTAAACGATGCTGCGAATCACGCGACTGGGGTCGATCCGATCGCCACAATTGAGGCTAACGCAAAACGTCTCGGGACTGACGACACCCTGGAGGAGGTTCATATTGTAGGTGACTGTTGCTTTGGCCGCTTGATCGGAGGCCGAGCCACTCGCTGGGATATGATAGTTCCAACAGGCCCAAGCCCGACGACTGCGCGGGAGCAAGCGAGTGTCCGTGTGCAGAACCGCCAAGTTCTTTTCATAGGGAAAGCCGCTGAGCACTTCGCGCTCAGTCGCTGAAGCGGTCTCACCCAAGATTGCCAGAGCTTGGTCGCTATGGCAGGCCAAGATGAGATGGTCGAAGGTCTCCGGTTGCTGGCTGCCGCGGGTACGAATCTGGATCCC
>Ga0164293_10006210_pt1 | contig 10178 bp, 10 predicted proteins | sample GEODES118metaG_FD_111487 | JGI IMG/M metagenome (GOLD analysis project Ga0164293, IMG submission 111487) | Eutrophic lake water microbial communities from Lake Mendota, Wisconsin, USA - GEODES118 metaG | ecosystem: Environmental > Aquatic > Freshwater > Lake | place: USA: Lake Mendota...
AATGAATGGATGGGCATGGTGCGCCAATGGCAAGAGCTGACCTATGAAAGCCGCTATTCCGAAAGCTATTCCGACAGCCTGCCCGATTTCGTCGCGCTGGCCGAAGCTTATGGCTGGAAAGGCATTCGGTGCGCTGACCCGGCCAAGCTCGATGATGCCATCGCCGAGATGCTGGCGCATGACGGGCCAGTGATGTGCGATTGCCGTGTGCTCAAAACGGCGAACTGTTTCCCGATGATCCCATCGGGCGCAGCGCATACGGACATGATCCTACACGCGGGTCAGGTTTCGGGCACGATGGATGACGAAGCAAAGGCCCTCGTATAATGCATATCAAGCAAGAACTTACCGAACGGCATGTGCTGACGCTCACCGTCGATAATGAAGCAGGCACGCTGGCGCGGATCGCGGGCATGTTTACGTCGCGCGGCTATAACATCGACAGTCTTACCGTAGCAGACATCAGCGAAGACCATACAACTAGCCGGATCACCATCGTCACCAAAGGCCCACCGCCAGTGATTGATCAGATTATCGCCCAATGCGAGCGGCTGATCCCGGTGCATAAGGTCACCGACCTCACCGAAGCTGGGCCGCATGTCGAGCGGGAATTGGCACTGGTCAAAGTCAATGGCACCGGTGACCAACGTGTGGAGGCCATGCGCCTTGCCGACATTTATCGCGCACGCGTCATTGATGCGACCGTCAACAGTTTCATTTTTGAAATCACGGGTGGCCCTGAAAAAATCGACACATTTGTTAGTCTGATGCGCGAAGTTGGGCTGGTCGAAGTTGGCCGCACCGGCATCGTCGGTCTGATGCGAGGAGCAGACGCGAGTTAACCGCTATATCACTACCCTAAACGCCTTTGGCCAAAGGTAACTGTTAATATTGCGCCGTTGAAAGTAAGGCCCTGAAACACGTTCGGGGTGACGGCAACGAAGAAGGACGGAAGAATGAAAGTATATTATGACGCAGATTGCGACTTGGGCCTGATCAAAGACAAGAAGGTCGCGATACTAGGCTATGGTAGCCAGGGCCATGCGCATGCGCAAAACCTGCGCGACAGCGGCGTGGCCGATATTGCTATCGCATTGCGCGCAGGTTCTGCAACAGCCAAAAAAGCAGAAGCTGCTGGTTTCAAGGTTTTGGCCAATGCAGACGCGGCCGCTTGGGCCGACATCCTCATGGTATTGGCACCGGATGAGCATCAGGCTGCAATTTATGCGGATGATCTGCACACACATATGAAACCAGGCGCGGCTTTGGCCTTTGCCCATGGTCTCAACATCCATTTCGGCCTGATTGAGCCACGCGCCGACATTGACGTGATCATGATCGCGCCAAAGGGCCCCGGTCACACCGTCCGCAGCGAATATCAAAAAGGCGGCGGCGTGCCCTGCCTGATTGCTGTTGCACAGAATTCCAGCGGCAATGCCCATGACATTGCGCTTGCTTATGCCAGCGGCGTTGGCGGCGGACGCAGCGGCATCATCGAAACCAACTTCCGTGAAGAATGCGAGACCGATTTGTTCGGTGAACAGGCGGTTTTGTGCGGCGGTATCACGCACCTCATTCAGGCTGGCTTTGAGACATTGACCGAAGCTGGCTATGCGCCGGAAATGGCCTATTTCGAGTGCCTGCATGAAACCAAGTTGATTGTGGACCTCTTGTATGAAGGCGGCATTGCCAACATGCGTTATTCGATTTCGAACACCGCAGAATATGGCGACATTACCACAGGTCCGCGGATCATTACTGACGAAACCAAGGCAGAAATGAAGCGCGTTCTCGCGGATATTCAATCGGGTCGTTTCGTCAAGAATTTCGTGCTCGATAACCGCGCTGGGCAACCAGAGTTGAAGGCGGCACGCAAGGCCGCTGCGGCGCACCCCATTGAAGCAACGGGCGCGAAGTTGCGCGCGATGATGCCTTGGATCGCAAAGAATAAGCTGGTGGATCAGGCGAAGAACTAATCGTTTTTTCCTAGCTTGACACATTTGGGGGAGGCATCGACACTGATGCTTCCCCCTTTTGCTATCTGGAGCAGACTTATGCGTAAGCTTTTATGTGCCCTTCCCCTCTTATTTGCCGTCCCCTTGATCGCGCAGAGCGCACCGCAAATGCCCGGAACGATGGACGTTGCCCGCATTACTGCTGGAACCTACAACACCGACCCCAGCCATACACTCATCGGCTGGCGCGTGAGCCATTTTGGCTTCAACGATTATTTCGGTATTTTTGGCGATGCGACAGGAACGCTGATACTTGATCCAGCTAATCCGAATGCCGCCATGGTGGATATCACTATTCCAGTCGGCAAGGTGACGACTGCAAGTGCTGGCCTGACGGGGCATCTGCTGCGCGCTGGCAAGGACGGCGGTAAGGCCGACTTTTTTGGCCCTGCCCCAGCTGATGCTAAATTCGTTTCAACGCGTGTCGTGACATCTGGCACCACCGCCAAAATCACCGGCGACCTAACACTGAATGGTGTGACCAAGCCCGTCGTTCTGGACGCCAAATTTTCAGGCGCGGGCAATAATCCGTTTAACAAAAAAGCAACCATCGGGTTTCATGCGACGGCTGTCATCAAACGCAGCGCATTTGGCATAAACTACGCCGTTCCGCTGATTTCAGATGATGTAACGTTGGACATCAGCGTCGCGTTTGAAAAGGCCAGCTAAGGCGCAATGATAGGAGGCCCATGCCCTCATCTCTGTGCCTCGGTGGCTCTGGCCGAAAAAATGCCAAGTGCCCTTGCCTTGCACCAAAATCTATACAGAATAGCGGCTTATCTCTCCCGCCTGTGGAAAAAATTTGACCATTATAACAAATAATGACATTTTAGTAATTCGGTCCAGAAAATAGTTAGTCAGAAAGGGAAACCTATGATTGAATTATGTGAAACCGAAATAAATGCGATATCTGGCGGTTACGTCTATGAAACTGATGACATTGGCGGAGTAATGTCATCGCTCGCATCGCAATGGCGTCCACGAGACCTTGGGAAAGATCACCTAACAGCCTATAAAATCAAACAGGCTCGAGAGGCTAATCCCGATTCGCCCACCTGGTACGCCGACTTGTTTGGCTTATAAATTCTCATTTTAGATTCCGTTTCCTGAAGTCATGTCAAATGGCTTCAGGGAATGTGCGAACTTGGGAGCGTTCAATGCGCTATGCGTTTCGTGGAACAGCTTTACTGTTTCTTTTGCTCGGAAATACCCCGCCGGATCAAAAACCGACTGACATAATTGTCACTGCGCCATCACGTGCGCCTAAAGAACTCAAAAAACAAACACTGAATTTCGTAAGAACAGTTTCAGATACAGCGGAACAAATACAATTCTCCCGCCGTGATGATCCGTTTTGCGTTAAGATTGCGGGGATTGACCCAGCATATCATGGCTTAATACGAAAAAAAATTCGCGATGCTGCGAGAGTCGCAAATTCACAAAAAGAAGCTCCGGAAGGATGCAAACCTAATATAGTTGTTATATTTTCAAACAACGGCGATGCGCTGATGGAGGCTTTGAAACACAAATATCCCGCCCTAATCAACGCGCAACCAATCCGAAAAATTGATGAGCTTATGCAGTCAAAAAAGCCTGTACGATGGTGGTACGCGACCAAAATAGAGGGCGCCAACGGTGAACCCGTTATAGATGGTAGAGTATTAAGATATACTGCCAGCTTGATTTCGAGCGGCGTTGAAATTGATCTGACGTCTACAGTTGTCATTGTCGATATAAATCAGTCCAATGGATATCCATTGGAATCTGTGGCGAGTTACATCTCCATGGTCGCATTTGCGCAGATTAATGGCACAACGCAGGAAGCCGCCATTAGTACATCAATCTTGGGCATGTTCAACGATACGAGGCCACGAATTACGGCGCTTCGGAACCTGACTATCTGGGACCGTGCGTATTTACATGCGCTGTATAAAATTGCTCCAGACAGGCCTATTTGGCAGCAACGCAAACGCCTTAGGGGTGCAATGTTGGAATATATCCAAGAGAACTAAGCGGCCTGCCCCTTAAAGGCTTTTATGGCCGATAATTCAGGTCCTTGGGAACCCCGCATTTACGCTTAAAAATCGCATCACGTGAGATCGCGCGGGGCTCGGCTTACTTACCCCAAATAGCGCGCATCAAGGCTAGCTTTCGCTGCGCGATATTCGGCTTCAAGCTGGTCAACGAATTGCGCGACGGTTTGGACTTCCTTGATTGCGCCAATGCCTTGGCCTGAACCCCAAATGTCTTTCCAGGCCTTGGCCTCGCTATTTCCGCCAGAGCCGAAGTTCATGGTCGAAATATCGCCCTTCGGCAAATTGTTCGGGTCCATCCCTGCCCGCTCAATCGACTGACGCAGATAGTTTCCGCTGACGCCCGTGAAGAGGTCGGAATATACAATGTCGGCGGCTTTCGCCTCGACGATATTGTCCTTGTAACCATCAACTGCGTTCGCTTCCTTGGTCGCGATAAACGCACTGCCGATATAGCCAAAATCTGCCCCCATGGCCTGCGCCGCAAGGATCGAGGCGCCATGCGCGATAGAACCGGACAGAGCGACGGGGCCGTCAAACCATTCACGGATTTCGCGCATCAACGCGAAAGGCGATGTCACGCCCGCATGGCCGCCAGCACCCGCAGCTACGGGAATGAGGCCGTCGGCGCCCTTTTCAATCGCTTTGTGCGCGAAACGGTCGTTGATGACGTCATGGAACGCAATCCCGCCCCAGCTATGGACGGCTTGGTTGAGTTCTTCCTGCGCGCCAAGCGAAGTGATTGTGATCGGCACCTGCCATTTGGCGCAGACGGCGAGATCCTCCTGCAGCCGGTTATTCGACTTATGGACAATTTGGTTCACCGCATAAGGCGCGGCAGGACGGTCTGGATTGTCACGATTATGCGCAGACAGTTCTTCTGTGATCTGATGCAGCCATTCGTCCAACTGGCTTGCAGGGCGGGCATTCAGCGCCGGAAACGACCCAACCACGCCAGACTTACACTGCGCGATGACCAATTCTGGCCCAGACACGATGAACAGCGGTGAGCCGATCACGGGAAGCCGAAGATTATCGAAAATTGCCGGAAGTGCCATATGTCGAATCCCTTGTTAATTCATCAGTTAAATGCGGGTTAGCCACAGCCTATCGCGGCTGTCAAATGCCCCTTTTTGAAGGGGCGGTTCCGTAGGGTAAGCTTGTGCAACAACCTTATAAAAAGTGCATCTTTGGCGCGCCCCGACTGACTAAACCCCGTTCGCAGCGCTTAGAATGGCTTTGACGGACGCTGTGGCCACATCCCGACTAATGCCGACACCAAATAATATTGGGCCATCACCCACGCGGCATTCGACATACGCCGCAGCACGGGCATCGGTGCCATGGCCAATGGCGTGCTCGCTATAGTCAATGATGTCCAGCGGACCGCCGAGTGCGTCTTGCAATGCGTCGGCAAGGCTGGAAATCAGGCCGTTGCCACGGCCACTAACGCTTTGCTCGACGCCATCAATGCGGATATTACCTGCAAAGATACGCTCGTCCTTTTGCCGTTGGCTTTGGGCTTCGTGGAAATCGATTAATCGGAACCGGCCATCCCCCTTAAGATGGTAGCGCTTTTCAAACGCGTCCCAAATGTCGGCACTTGTCAGCTCGCGCCCGGTCGTGTCGGACAATTCCTGCACGGTGGTGGAAAAATTAGCCTGCATCCGTTTAGGCAGTTTTAAGCCTTGGTCTTGCTCAATCACCCAAGCCACACCGCCCTTACCGCTTTGCGAATTCACACGGATGACGGCTTCATAATTGCGACCCAAATCGGCGGGATCAATTGGCAAATAAGGAACGCGCCAAATTTCGTCATTCTGCCGTTCGTGCGCCGCGAACCCTTTTTTGATCGCGTCCTGATGCGATCCTGAAAAGGCGGTGAATACCAATTCGCCGGCGTAGGGATGCCGCGGGTGTACGGGCAATTGGTTGCAATATTCGACGGTCTGAATAACCTCATCAATGTCGCTGAAATCGAGGCCGGGGTGCAGACCTTGGGTATACATGTTCAACGCCAGCGTCACCAAATCGACATTGCCCGTGCGCTCTCCATTGCCAAACAGGCACCCTTCAATACGGTCGCCACCAGCTAACAAGCCCAATTCAGCCGCTGCGATACCGCTGCCTCGGTCATTGTGCGGATGCAGGCTGATAACCACATGATCCCGCGCGCTAATATGGCGACACATCCATTCGATTTGATCGGCGTAAACGTTGGGCATGGCGGCCTCAATCGTTGCGGGCAAATTGAGGATCAATGGTTTTGCCGCTGTGGGCTGCAACACGTCCATCACCGCTTCGCACACCTCAAGGCTGAATTCTAGCTCAGCCGTCGAGAAGGTTTCGGGGCTATATTCAAAATGCCAATCGGTTTGCGGATATTTGGCCGCTTGCTCTTTCAGGATATTGGCGCCCTCGATAGCAATCGCCTTGACGCCCGCTTTGTCGAGGTTGAAGACGATGTCGCGCCAGGCTGGGCTAACCGCATTGTAGACATGTACGATTGCGCGCGGCGCGCCGGCCATGCTCTCGAACGTTTTTTCAATCAGGTCGCGCCGGGACTGCGTCAGGCTTTGAATTGTCACGTCATCCGGAATGCACCCGCTGTCGACCAGCCCGCGAATAAAATCAAAATCAGTGGCGCCGGAACTTGGAAAGCCAACCTCAATCTCTTTCACGCCGACCTTCAGCAACAGATCAAAAAAGCGTTTCTTCTTCTCTGAACCCATTGGGTCAATAAGCGCTTGGTTTCCATCGCGCAGGTCGGTGGAAAGCCAACGCGGCGCACGATCTATGGTTCGCGTCGGCCATATACGGTCGGGTAGATCCACTTGAGGAAAAGGTCGGTATTTACGTGATGGGTCGGAAAGCATCATGATAATTGGCAACTTCGCTGAAACGCCCAGCTTAGGGGCTAAATTTGGCGGGGATGTGGCCCTTAGGCGGGTTGCCGAATAGGATCGACAAAACAGGCACGCCTAAGGGCGTGTAAGTCGTAATAAGAGAAGCGAAAGGGCGTTGCGCGATTTCATAACGACTTGGCGATAGCCAATTCGTGCAACATTCGTCCAGTCTTAAAATGCGTTACGGTTATTTTGTTACCGTCACACATCAAATTTCGACCTGGCTGCCCAACTCTACGACGCGATTGCTTGGTAATTTGAAAAACTCCATCGCATTGGCAGCATTACGCAGCATCCAGGAGAAAATCTTTTCTCGCCAAATCGCCATTCCGGGCATTTTGGAAGCGATCAATGTCTGACGCGACAGGAAGAAGCTGGTATGCATCATGTCAAATTTGGGACCGCATAAATCAACCAAATCGAGGGTTGCTGGCACATTGGTCTCTTCTAAAAAGCCAAAGCGCATTTTGACGCGGTAAAAACCTTCACCCAAATCCTTAGAGATAATTCGGTCCGTGCTGACGACATAAGGCACATCCTCAATCTGCACCGTCAAAATGATGACGCGCTCGTGCAGAATGCGGTTGTGTTTAATATTATGTAGTAAAGCCGAAGGCACGCCGCTTGCCGCCGATGCCATAAATATCGCCGTGCCTGGAACACGTGTCGCGCTATGGGCGGCAGATTTTATGAAAATCTCCATGGGCATTGTGCTTTCCGCCATGCGTTCGCGCATCAAAGCGCGACCACGCGACCACGTCGTCAATAATGTAAAAATCACTAAACCAATGACCAAGGGTACCCATCCGCCCGATGGCACCTTCAACAAATTGGCACCCAAATAGGCAAAGTCGACGATGAAGAACAAAGCCAGGATTGGTAGCGCCTTCCACTTTGGCCATTTCCATAGCGACAGCAGGACGACCGCAATCAAACAGGTGTCGATGAACATCGCGCCGGTCACCGCTATACCATAAGCGGCGGCAAGGTTGGACGATGACTGGAAGAATAAAACCAGCAGTAAGACCATTACTGCAAGGCCCCAGTTAATCGCCGGAATGTAAATCTGACCGGCTGCTTTCTCACTGGTATGCAAAATGCTGAGCCGTGGCATGAAGCCCAATTGAATGGCTTGCTGCGTCAACGAAAACGCTCCGGAAATAACGGCTTGGCTGGCAATAATCGCCGCCATGATGGTGAGAAAAATCACCGGGGTGCTGATCAACTCTGGCACCATCAGGAAGAACGGATCGCGAATGGCAATCTGCGCTTCTTCTTGCGTCATGGACAATATCATTGCCCCCTGCCCCATATAATTCAGCATAAGTGCAGGCAGCACGAAGAACAGCCAGCTAAACTTAATGGGCCGCCGTCCGAAATGCCCCATATCAGCGTAAAGCGCTTCTGCACCTGTTACAGCCAGCACAACCGTGCCCATCGCCACAAAGGCACGAAAACCGTCAATATAGAAAAAATAGAACGCATTCATGGGGTTCAAAACGTCGAAGATAATCAACGGCATCTTGGTCAAATGCATTAACCCCAAGCCTGCCAGTGTCGCAAAATACACCAGCATGATTGGCCCGAACCAAGCTCCCACCTTCGCCGTGCCGCGTGATTGAAACGCAAACAACGCCCCAATAATCACGACAGATATCGGCAATATCCAGGCGCTAAAGCCTTGATTCACATATTTCAAACCTTCGGCCGCCGACAAAATCGACATCGCTGGCGTAATCATGGAATCGCCATAAAACAGCGCCGTTGCAAACACCCCGAGCATCACAAAAGGCGCAGTCCATTTCGCGCCAGCCGTCTGCCGGTTGATGAGTGCCAAAAGGGCAAGGCTTCCGCCCTCGCCCTTGTTGTCGGCTTTCATGATGGTGAAGACATATTTGAACGTCACCACAATCATCATCGACCAGAACACAAGGCTCAATACACCTTTAATATGCATCGGGTCGGGGGTTATCGGGTGATGGCCAGCAAAGGTTTCACGGAACGCGTAAATCGGACTGGTGCCGATGTCGCCGAAGACCACACCAACGGTGCCTAAGCATAAAGCCAGCAGCGAGCCTTTTGGGGCGTGGCTGTGATGATGATCCTGGTCACTGTGGCCAAAATCGTCTGCTTGCGGTCCAACCATAATGCTTCCCCGGCTTTCGTCCCAAATGCCATGTTTCCCGTGGCTGGGGCGCGGGCAATAGCATGGAGCACGGCCCTTCACAACACAGCAATATGAAGACGAAATACTATAAAAATATAACAATTACAGATATTTAATTGACATAACTTATTTTGCTTGTGCGGCTTGCGCTTGCAAGGCTTTCGCCGCCTGAAGCTGCGACTCAATCCGCGTTTTCCATTTGGCAGTGGGTGTCGCCAGTGAAACGGTTTTCTCCCAAAGCAAAATAGCCCCATCAAGGTCACCAGCAAACAAGCGCGCTAACCCCGCAAAATAATAAGGCGCAGGATATTTAGGGCGGATCGCCCGCGCTTTATCAAATGCCAGTTGCGCCGCCGGCGACATTTGCCCCTCACTTGCAAGCATCAATTGCAGTCCAAGCGCGGACCATAGATCGGCATTCTGCGGATCCTTGCGTAAGCCTGATTGAATATAAGAGGCCGACAAAGGATAATCGCCTTGTTTGGCAAAGGAATCAGCCGTTACGAGCCAACGCTTCGCACTGCCAAAACTCTCGTCCATATCCGCACGAATCTCGACCAACTGCGTTGCGCCAACGGCGCTGGCCTCAAGCGGCTGTGCGGGTGCTGGCGGTAAGGATGGACGCCCTTGTAACGCGTATCCAGCCATGCCCAACAGAACCGCCGTGGCAGCAACCTGCCACAATCCCTTTGAAGAACGCACGAAAAAAACCAACGCAAATAGGCTCAAAACCGATAGCAGCCCCAGTACAAACCAACCGTTCATGTGCGACTCCGAAACAAACCGCGGGCCACCCAAATTGAAGCTAGAAAAATGAAAAAAGGTGCGATCCAAAGCAAAAGTCCGGCGCCCTTCATATCTGGCTCAAAACTGACCCACTCACCGTACCGATCAATCATCCAGCTGCGTATGGCTTCTGGTTTCTCGCCAGCTGCAATTTGTTGCCGCACCTCGGCGCGCATCGTGCCTGCCATCGCGGCATCGCTATCGGCAATAGATTGCCCCTGACACTGAATGCAGCGCAGGCTATGCATCAAACGCATGGCTTGTGCCTCCT
>Ga0164293_10006211_pt1 | contig 10177 bp, 5 predicted proteins | sample GEODES118metaG_FD_111487 | JGI IMG/M metagenome (GOLD analysis project Ga0164293, IMG submission 111487) | Eutrophic lake water microbial communities from Lake Mendota, Wisconsin, USA - GEODES118 metaG | ecosystem: Environmental > Aquatic > Freshwater > Lake | place: USA: Lake Mendota, Wisconsin...
AGGTGCGAAGTTGATCTTTGGTGGGCCAGGTGCACCTGAAGGACTCACTTCTGGTTACTACGTAAACCCAACAGTGTTTTCCGAAGTGAAGAACTCAATGGCAATTGCTCAAGAAGAAATCTTTGGGCCAGTGTTGGTCATGATTCCTTACGACAGTGTGGACGATGCCGTGAACATTGCAAACGACAGCGTGTATGGACTTGCCGGCGCCGTGTTTTCCGCCGACAAAGACAAGGCCATTGGCATTGCTAAGCGCATGCGCACCGGTCAGGTGGAAGTCAACGGCGGAGCGTTTAACCCGAATGCTCCATTCGGTGGATACAAGCAGTCGGGAATCGGCCGCGAGTTGGGCGAGTACGGCTTCGAGGAGTTCCTGCAAATCAAGAGCTTGCAGCTGTAATTTTCCGAACTGAATAGTTCAAACATGCCAGATTCATGGTCGATCGTTGCTCAGAATTTGCCTAAGTATGCTCGCAACCCCATTCATACCGATCCTCGAATCGGGTGGCAGCAAGTTTGTGACAGTCAAAGTTAAAAAATAAAACTATTTTTTAACGGAGTTCAGCGCTTGAACGTGGTTCATGATGAGGTCGATTGATGAGTACTTCATTTTTAGATGCGGCTGCAGCGTTGCATCTGCAACAACAATTGATCCAATAATGTGAGCTGACTTGTCGGCATCTTCGTCACTAAGCGAAAATGCTTGGGCAAGGAAGCTTTTCGCTGCGTGCAATGCCGGAAATGCATCTTTCAGATCGTCAAAATGAGAACCATTTTGAATGAGCCAATTCACGAGCACAATTTCATGGCGGATTGATTCAAGAACCTTTCCTCCTTGGTCACCAAAATTTGATGATGTCAAAATGAGGTCTGAAATTTGCTGAGTTCGAGCATCGTGGACGGCGCGGAAGAGACCGACTTTGCCTCCGAACCATTCGGCCACAAACCTGTGATGGACGTCCGCCAGGGCTCCGATATCGCGGATCCCTAAATCGTCAGGGGGTGTGGTTTGGAGCAGTTTCTGCGCCGCTTCGAACAGTAATTGTTTGCCCTCTTCGCGGGTTCTCCGCGGTCTTTTAACCACATTCTTTCTTGCCACAGCGAAAGCGTACCCGAGCGATATTTAGTGTCCTGTGGTTACTAAAATGCACTTGTGGGGGATAACTCTCAGGAAGTTGGGTGGTATCGGACGGCCTTGGTTGTGTCGCGCCCTGTTCTCAGGCTTCTCGTCGTTATTGCCGTTGCGATTTCGTCGTTGCTGATTGATGGTCTCAGTTCACAAATCGCTGATGCTGCAGAAAGCCCAAAAGCATCCATACAAACCAAAGCACCCATGATCTCAATGTGTGTGGGAATGAACACTTCACTCTTGCGTGATCCGGGAAGTGGTGGTTGTAGGCCGAGTATGGAGTTCTCCATTCAATGGAGCGCTTCAAGTGTTGCTCCGCAAATGTGTATCAATACCTCAACTCGCTTTCTGTCTTTGGCAACTTCTGGTAAATGTTTGTTCAAAGGAACAGTTGCCGCAAAGCCAAATAGGCCAAACAAATTCTTTGCCTGTGCTCAAAACGAAACTGGATTTCTAAGATGGCCGATAACGGGGAAGTGTTTGACCACCAATACCCCTGTTCGGTATTTGGCAGTGCCTCTGGAGCCGAAAGCTCCAGCAACGACAACATTGGTTCCCTCTACAACTACGACAACTTCGACCTCAACAACGACGATTCCTGAACCTGTTTCGTATTCGCCTCCAACAGGAACCACTACTACTACAACTTCGTCAACTTCGACTTCATCGACAACATCAACCTCTACGACTGTGGCTTTGGCGGCTCCGGCGTTTACGTTGTCGTCGAGTTCTGAGTCGAAGGCACAAAACACTGCGATTACTGGTTACACGATTAGTTCGACTGGTGGTGTGATTACGAGTTATTCGATCAGTCCATCGGCGCCTGCTGGCACATCGTTTAACACTTCGACTGGGTTGTTGTCGGGTACACCAACAACTGTGCAGTCGGCTACGACGTATACGATCACGGCAACGAATGCGACGAGTTCTACTACGCAAACGTTTGCGTTGACAGTGACTTTGGCGGCTCCAGCGTTTACGTTGTCGTCTAGTTCTGAGTCGAAGGCACAAAACACTGCGATTACTGGTTACACGATTAGTTCGACGGGTGGTGCGATTGCGAGTTATTCGATTAGTCCGTCGGCGCCTGCTGGGACTTCGTTTAACACGTCGACTGGGTTGTTGTCGGGTACACCAACAACTGTGCAGTCGGCCACGGTTTATACGATTACGGCAACGAATGCGACGAGTTCTGCTACACAGACCTTTACGCTGACGGTGACCACACCAGCGTCATGCGCTAATGGTGGGGTATGTGTGTTGGGTAACACGGGGCCGGGTGGCGGAAAGGTGTTCTACGTGGCTACAACTACGTTTACATGTGGAGCAAATCTTGAGTTGACGTGCAAATACCTGGAAGCATCTCCAATTGCGTACGACTCGGAGACATGGGCTTTCAGCGCAACCAGTGCATTGGCTTGTTATGCAGTGGGCTCAACCACAGGAACAAGTGACTGTCGCTATAACAGCATTTACTCTGGTACGAGTTCAGAGCAGGGTAGCTCACGTACGGCTGCGTATGGAATTGGAAGAGGTCTTGCAAATACGAATCAGATCTATGCACGATTAACGACAGCAGGTGGCTCCTCGTCGGCTTCGTACGCAGCTGGAATTGCATATGACTATTCGACAACGGTCTCTGGAACTGCCTTCACAGACTGGTATTTGCCTAGTCAGGATGAACTAAGTCAGATGTGGACCAATAGATCAAGTATTGGTGGATTGCCAAATGCCGACTATTGGACTTCCACAGAGGCTGACCCGGACGACTTTAGGCACATGTTTGCTGGAACGTTCCACACAAATAGCGGTTCGAAGAGCGACTGGACGAGAAAAGTTCGCCCGATACGCGCCTTTGCATCAATTCCGTAAAGGCGATTGGTAACTCCGGTTGCGCGCTCGGAGGGACTCGAACCCCCAACCCTCTGATCCGAAGACAAGTCAGTAGCGAATGCTGGGGTCTGCGTTATCTGTATAGGTAGATGGGGTATGGGTTGGTGTCGGTGGTGGTATTGCCTGGTGTTACTCGGTCTGTGTGTTCTGTGACCCGGTTGTGACTCTGCTGGAATTGAGTTAAGCAAATTGAACGTACAGGAATCTGGGTTCATTTCTGAGTCAAATCATCTTCTAGGTCTAGCTTCTTCAAGAAAGAATAGACTTAGCTATATGGGTGGGTTGAAAACTAAAACAAGTCGTATGTCAATCTTGGCTTTGTTCGTTGCAAGTTTGCTGCTTTCGAGTTTCGTGGCTGCGCCGCTTCGTGCTGATTATGTTGAAGCAAGGAAATATCTAGGAGTTAAGGCTGGCATCTTACCTTTTTACAGCACTGGCGTTGATTACAGATTTGACGAAAATTCATACGCGAATTGCAGCCCATACGATGTTGAGCACCCATTCTTTGATAATGATGGACGAACGAAGCTTTTAAATGAGTGTTTGGAAAATCCAAGTTTGGATTTGATGATAAGAAATACCCTGAGTCCATGCAGTGCAGATATCACAGTTCCCTGTATTGAAGAGGTCTTAGCGCGCAATCCGAACACGGACTGGATACAAGGTAATTTCTCTGGATATTTTGATGACTACAGACAGGCTTCCTTTGGTGCGATACCTCAGTTTGAAACCAGCGAGCAACACGACCGAAATCTCTACACCTTTCCAGGATTGACAAACGATCTGAATCAGCTGTTTGTTGTTCAGCCATTGCGGAGAATTTATTTTAATCGTGGAATTTATGATGTTGAATATATGGACGTAAGTCTGCATGCTGTCAGAAAAACAGCAGATAAACATGATCAAAAGCAGAGATTCAATTTTACAGGCTCCTCTGAAGAGTACGGAAAAGAGATTCTTTCCTGCACTTACCCAAACATCTATCGGAGGGACTGTTGGGATTACGAAGATAATTCGTTGTCGAATCAATTCAAAGTTGTATTGCGACTGCCCAGGCTTCCATTTGGGTGGGTAACTGGACGCCTCTATTCGCCTGACATTAAATTTGAGTTGATTCCAGGTGGAGTAGCACAGCCGTACCGTGTGACATTGACTGGTAGTCCTATTCCAACACCAGTCATTGATAAAACCTACTTTTTGGATGAGCCCGAATCAGTGGGTATCTGTGCAGCATTCTCGCAAGAACTAAGGCTGCAAAGTAGATTTGGGTGCAATGTTCAAACTCAAATATCGCCTACACAAATTACGCAATATGAAAACCTAAAAAACAAGATACCTGAACTTGATTTTGCTACCAGGATTGTTGATGATTGGCATGTGTCTTTGACCTATCCAAAAAATGTTAAAAAAGATGTTGTTGACAAGGGCTGTCAAGCAAATACTCAAATTTTCAAAGGGTTCGTGAGCTCCAATGCTCTCACTTACGATCAATACCCAAAGTTTGATATGGCTCTTAATTCGTTGGACTATATGGTGGGTGGACCGCACTATATGCCCGACAAGTCAGTCTTTAGCGGTTTGTATTCGATGATGATTACTAGGGAATATGCAAGATGTATTTGGGGACTTTCCAGTCCTGTATTCAATGCTTCAGTGCAAGTGGTAGATCAAGACGGTGTTGTGAGCACCGCAGTTACAACAATTGGTGTTGACGATCAGTTTGTTCGTTTTTCTGCAACTGGCTTTACTTTTTCAACGAAGATTATGAAAGTGAAGTTTTTTAAGACAAAAAAAGAATTAGATCAATCAAAAAAGAAGATTATTAATTGTGTGAAGAATAAAAAAGTAAGCCGGTTTGTAGGCGTTAGATCCTGCCCTAAGGGTTTCAAAGTTAAGAAGTAGTCGGTGGTAATGGCGCTACCCAAAGTTACTGAGTCTGTGTAGTTTGTGGCCCCGTTGTGACCGTGCCGGCGAACGAGGATTTGGACTGTCAATAACGGATTGTCCAATATTCGTTTACGTTAAATGATGAATAGAAAAATCTCTGCCGCTGTTGTTGTATCGCTCTTCATTGTCGGTTTATGCACTTTTACCTCAAGTGCATCAGCGTCGTATATTGGCACCTCTTGCTTAAAGATTCATTCGAGCACGATGCAATAGTGAATTACTGTAGTGTCTTAGATATGGTACGAAAGGTTTTGGTTTACTCATTGATTGTTTTTGGGTTGACGTTTACAACACCAAATATTGCAAGGGCTGCCAGCTCGGGAGCAAAGTGCGCCAAATCAGGAAAGGTTGAAATCACGAAAGGTACTTCTTACACCTGCACAAAGGTTGGTAAGAACTTGAAATGGGTAAAAACCAGATCACAAGGTACCGGAGTAGAGGCGATTCTTGTTGTGGCGAACGCGAAAGAAGGGTCTGCCTGTGCATTGGTTGGATCAAAATCGCGTTTGCCAGGCGGTTATTTGGAGTGCCGTGCCATTTCTGGTGGTCTTAGAAAGTGGGTGAAGTTGTCAAATTCGCCATCTGCCATATCAATACCAGATGGTGGTGCAAATCTTGAAGAGTGCAAACTAAAGGAAGCACGAATTAATAAGTTCCAGAGTTGGAATGTTGGCTTTCCACGCGGTGGAGATGGAACATCAATGCTTTCAACAGCTGGTGTATCTAAGGTGCAACTGATTGCAGTCGATTTCCCAGATGCTGCAGGTACTGAATCCGAATTGAATATCGCCCAAGATCAGATTGCCGAATTCAATCGATGGTTTGATTTCACTTCCAATGGAACAAAGTCGTTCTCATGGCAGTTTCAAAAACGCTGGTTCCGAATGTCGAAGAATATTGGCGATTATGAACTTCGATACGGCGATAGAAATTCAACTCTTCCGATGGCTCAAGAAATGGTCAACATAAGTGATAGTTCAATTGACTATTCAAATTCCGATTTTGTGTTTGTGCTCCTGCCTAGGAGCAACCGTCTTCTAGTAGACGGAATTGGTGCAATTAATTGGCCAACTATTTCAAATGAAGGTCCTGTCACGAGCCTTTGGGGTGGCGGTGATTATTTCTATAGGAATAACTACAACATTTGGGAAGCTTGGGTTCATGAGATAGGACACACGATGGGACTGCCTGGTCATTCTCCGTGGTCAAATTTAAGCATGATGGCAAATCAAAACGGGAACTCGGTGATGTTGAACGTATGGGATACTTTTTTTGCAGGCTGGTACGGATCTGATGAGTTGTACTGCCTTCCAAGTACAGCAACCAGGTTCGAATCTAAATTGATCCCCCTTGAGCGTCTGCAGCGCGGTATGAGAGGGATTGTTATCCCCATTTCGTCGACCGAAGGTTTGGTGGTCGAATCGCATCGTGCGGAAGGATGGGGCAGTCGATTAGGGAACGGCAATTATGGAGTACTTGTCTATTACGTTGACACGACAAAGGACACAGATCGCTCTGGAGAGCAGCAGGGAATAGTTAAGGAAGCCTGGTCTAAATACATAACACCTCCTGTAACGAATAAGTTCAATCTTCTTCTCCAAGGAGATTCGGTTTCGTACAAAGGACTTACTGTGAAGGTTGTGGCGACTGGCGACAACGACACAGTTTTAATTACGCGTTAGAAAAACAATAACTTACTATTTTTCTTTAAACCTTTAGGGTATGTGCCTTTTGCCTTTTGCCTGAGTTTTAGTTGCACCATTTTTTACGCAAATCAGTCTTTTGAGTGATACTGAAAGTTTCGTTAGAGTAAGCGCGCTCGGACGGACTCGAACCGCCAACCTTCCGATTTGAAGACAAGTCAGCAGCGAGTGTTGGTGTCTGTCTGGTCTGTGGAGGTAATCATCCCTTGGCTCAGCGCATTTAGAGGCACCACTTTGGAAGACATTTACAGAAGACTTGACCTTGGTGTCTCCAAGGGGAAGTGAGCACACAATTACTAGACAAGAGGTTAAAGGTAGCAATTTTCCTTGATGTACTATTTGTGTCAGCATGTTTCCAAAAACTAGATTCCGACGGTTTTTTTCTTGCATCTTTTCAGTAGTTGTCGGAACATTGTTAACTAGTCAAGCTCAGGGAATAGCGGCCGGATATTCAGAAGAGCACTTTAGGAATACGATAGTTTCTAGTCTTCCGAACCTCACAGCATTAGATTTACCAAGCTCTATTTTCAATCCTGGGACTTCGAGAGAGGTTGGTATTCCAGGGTCTCCCTTGTATGACAACGCTTTGGGACCGTGCGATATAGCAACTCCGGTGAGCTGCATTGCTTCTGTCTGGGCGAAAGAGGCCAATGGGTCTTGGATACAAGGACAGTACCGAGGCATGATGTTTGAGCCCAATGACCAATGGTTACCAGACATTGCGAGAGACCTTGGCAGCCCCAGAACCAGCAATTTATTCATATTCCCTGGATTGAGTCATCTTGGTGGAAATTTATTTGCTGTAAATCCACAGCGACAGTATCGACCTAAAATTTCAACCGAGTGGCAGTGTAGAAACTACCGGCCGAAAGAAGAAACCTTTAAGGACTGTGTTTTACGCTATTCAAAAGTGTCGGAAGCGAATCAAGAAAAGCGTCATCTAAGTACAGAGATTTTTCCTGTAGAAGAGACTGCCGACCTAGACCGATGGGGTGACTATCTTCCTGTGACTGGCAGATCTACTTATGAGAGATGTGTGCAACGTCGATCACCATGTTGGCGTCAATCAGATACACAGGCTCCACTTGAGTTTCGGATAGAGCTCCTAACTGGATTCCAGCCTCCAGGTTGGTTGTCAGGTCGAATGGTGTATCCGTCAGTGAAAATTATGCCGACGGGCTCGCCTGAAAAGAATCGTAAGTATCGAGTAGTAATAGAGGGTCGACAAGCTGCTGTTCCGCAGATTGTGGCGAAATTCGACTTTGACAAATCGGATGAGCGAGTTGCTTATCAGAAGTTCGCCGAGCAGACAAGACTGTATTGTCCTGTCGAATTTTATGTTGATGCTCAAACTCCAAACGCTCTGTCAACGTGCTTTCAACCGCGTACAGAAATGTGGTCAAAGTGGGAGAAATGGCTGAGTCCAAGAACTGGAAATACGGTAGACCAGACCTATTTGAATAGATCCGATTATCAGGTTCATAATCTCATTCGTCCATCAGATATCGGCGCACTTGTTGAGGCGTGGCCGCAAGCTGATAGTGCATTTGAGGAGCGAAATCTATGGGGCTTCAGTTGGAATGGTAGTCCTTGGGAAGGCTGGTCGTTGCTGAAAGGACCAAAGTCAATTTCTCAACCACCAAATAAATGCGAAGATATCAATTTTTATGGAACCTCTTTCTCAAATAGCACAACGCAAAACTTCTACCTTCCTCAATGGAACGGAGAGTTGGCAGCTCTTGAAATGATTGTTGCGTCTCCTCACTTTTCGTCTAGGGGAACAGAAAATGTAGGTTTTTATGAGTTCTCCATCAGCGAAAAAATTGCGAGATGTGCTTGGGGGCTTGGTAATAAACCTTTATCGCTTTCTGCCACGATCATCGATGGAAGTGGATCTAGTACGGCGTCACTTGCCTCGGTCGCGACGAAAGATGGATTTCTTAAATTTAGCTTCACTGGATTTACTTACAGTGTGCCAAAACTTCAGATTCGAATTTCAGAAAAGAGTTCTGCAGTTTGCAAAAAGGGTAAGAGTCGCATTAATCTTCGCCAAAGTCGAGAAACCTGTCCTCGCGGTTGGGCCAAAGTTACTTCGTAGATTACGCAACGTTAAACGCAAAGGATTTGCTGTCTTATCTGGCGCGCTCGGACGGACTCGAACCGCCAACCCTCTGATCCGAAGTCAGATGCTCTATCCATTGAGCTACGAACGCTGGTCACTACATATTAGTGCCGAGGAAATCCCGTCAGTGTTGGTGAGAAACCAGACGAAGCATCCTCTTAGATCAAACTTTCGAAAATCCTTTAGGGCACTTGGGCTTGAGGCTTGTCACTTTTCTTACTGTCTTTCCTTTTTTGCAGGTAATTGACAGTTTTTTTGGTGAAACTGCAGACGTAGGGGTTATTGCGGTCACGCGTATCGTCGGGCTTGAAAATGTAAATCCTGATGCGATGATTCTCAATTCGTTCGAATTGACTGACACCGCTGTTGTTGCAGCCTTCGTCACGCCGGTCGTCGACTCAAACACTTCTGCAATGAACTGTGATTTTGAATTTAGATCTTTACCCCATAAACATGATGCGGTTGAGAGGGGCACGATTCCGTTGTATCGCCCTTCAAGTGGAGTTTTGCCGTCGGTGTCGTAATGCGGATTCGATACGTTTAGTTCGAGCCCATTAGTCGAACTAAATGTTGGTGAGTTAGGCGACCAGGTGTTGTCAGCAACTACCAGAGGAGGAAGATCGGCACACTTGCTGTAGGTGCCGCCTCGCCAATAACGACCGTCAAGAATTTGCATTTTGATGATGACATCGTTCCACGATGCTCTGCTATTCGGATCATTTTTCCAATCAACGCCTGGGCCCAACCCAACCGTTTTAAATGGGGTTCCTTCGATCGTTACGCGGTTTGCTCCGTTAGTGCTGAGTTTTTCGACTGTCACGCGGGTTTCATCAGTTTTTGAGACAACAACAGTTGGTAATAGCCATCTAGTTCTAACAGTCACTCTAAATTTGATTCCGGACTGAAGGTGACCTTGGCGCAAGCACATCCCAAAATAAGGACTGGATGGATTAGTGCTTTTCCATGTGCAGTTGTTGCTTCCACTTTCCCAAGGCATTACAAATCCGTCAATTGTTGATGCCGTGATGTTGATGTTGAGCATCGGCAAGCAAGGTTCGTTTGGTAGAAGCGGACTGCAGCGGGAATCTATTGTTCCCGGGCTAGCGATACGACCTGAGGTTGTAATTGTTGAATTTCCGTCTTCGTTAACCAAGCCAGGGATGTGCCACTCGCGATTGAACCAGCCGTACCAGTCGGAGGCGGGCTCATTCTTTACCCACTGTCCGTCAATCAAGGTGCTTCCAGGATCAGAAAGTCTTGGTGTTAGTTCAGCTGTGACCCAAGTGCCTCTGATAAGAGCACTTATCGATTCAAAACAGTCGAGCTGGATATCGGTCTCACATGGACCGACCTGTGAAAAAGATCCATCTGCTGGCACAACTG
>Ga0164293_10006213_pt1 | contig 10176 bp, 6 predicted proteins | sample GEODES118metaG_FD_111487 | JGI IMG/M metagenome (GOLD analysis project Ga0164293, IMG submission 111487) | Eutrophic lake water microbial communities from Lake Mendota, Wisconsin, USA - GEODES118 metaG | ecosystem: Environmental > Aquatic > Freshwater > Lake | place: USA: Lake Mendota, Wisconsin...
AGGGAAATCAAGGTTTGAAAGGAGACAAAGGTGACAAAGGAGACCAGGGAAATCAAGGTTTGAAAGGAGACAAAGGTGACAAAGGTGACCAGGGAAATCAAGGTTTCAAAGGAGACAAAGGTGACAAAGGAGACCAGGGAAATCAAGGTTTCAAAGGAGACCAGGGTAATAAAGGAGACCAGGGTTTCAAAGGAGACCAGGGTAATAAAGGAGACCAGGGTAATAAAGGAGACCAAGGTGATAGAGGATTTCAAGGTTTTAAAGGAGACCAAGGTGATAGAGGATTTCAAGGTTTTAAAGGAGACCAAGGTGCAGCGGGTGGATTTAGTACCGATTCAAATGCACAAGTAAACTCATTGGGAGTTGGTACCGGTGCAAGTGGAACAGCCGGAGAAATTAGAGCTACCAACAATATTACCGCATACTATTCGGACAAAAGATTAAAGAAAGATATAGAAAAGATATCGGATGCATTATCTAAATTAGAAAAAATAAATGGTGTATTCTATACTCAAAATGAATTAGCAGAAGAATTTGGATATAATGATTATTCTAAACAAGTCGGAGTAATTGCACAAGAAATACAAGAAGTATTACCTGAGGCAGTTGCATTTGCACCTTTTGACAGAGATGAAAATGACAATTCAAAATCAGGTGAAAATTATTTGACTGTTAGATATGAAAAAATAGTTCCACTTTTGATTGAGGCTATTAAAGAATTATTAAATAGAGTGGAAAATTTAGAAAAATCTTAGGAAAAACTTTTGTAATTTCAAATAAAAGTTGTATATTAAGGTTATGAAGAATATAAACAGTGAACACCCATACGAACATTGGTCGTTTTTGGATGTGAAAGATAAAACTGTATTAGATATGGGTTGTTCTTTTTATGATGCAACTTATAATCCAGGAATGTTGAGTAGTGCAGAATGGTTTGTACAAACTGGTGCAAACATTGTAATAGGTTTTGATGCAAACCCATACGAAGTCGACAAGTATAATGTAGTTTATAAAAACAATCCAAAATATAAAGTTTTTAAATTATTTGTAGATAGTTCGGAAAAAATAAAAGATTTACTGAAATATAATGCAGAAGTTATAAAATGTGATATAGAAGGAGGAGAAATTTATTTCAATGACATTACCAAAGAAGAAATGGAATGTGTACAACAGATTGGAATAGAATATCACGATGAAGCAACTAAACAAATGTGTGAATCTAAACTTTCCGAATGGGGGTTTGATTTTGTAGAACAATATAGTTTAATGTATATTGACACTAACAAACAGGGAGTATTTTGTGGTAAAAAAACAAAAGTCTTAAATAAGAAAAAAGCAAAAGTTCCAAAAGTCTTATATATTGGTGACGACAAACCTGAATTAAAATCCATTCAGTCGGAAACATACGAAGATACATCATTAGAAGTAAAATATTTAAAAAATGATATTGATGTAAATGAAGTAATTGCAAATTTCAAACCAGATTCAATAATTACAATAGGTGAAAGTGATAGTCAATATAAAAACTTATTTACGAATACTTTTGAAGTAAGAAAAAAATGGATACATTTATCGAAATCAGATGAGGATACCGGTACATTTGGATATAATTGTGCAATGACTCAAATCCTTAAACAGGATAATAGTAAATTAATATCATACTTTACACCAACATATAATACCGGAGTTAGATTATATGAAACATATCAATCTTTATTAAATCAAACGTATCAAAATTGGGAATGGGTTATAGTAGACGATTCAAATGATGATGGTAAAACATTGCAAATATCAAAAAACATAGCATCATTAGACCATAGAGTTAAAGTATATTCTTTTGAAGAAAAAAGTGGAAATATAATAGGTGAATCAAAATACAGAGCAGCTACTTTGTGTAGAGGATTTATATTAGCTGAATTAGACCACGATGATTTATTAACTCAAAAGTGTACTGAATATTTAATCAATGCAAGTCAAAAGTTTCCAGATGCAGGATTTTTTTATACGGATTCAGCAGAAATAAATCAATATTGGCAATCTCAAACATATGGAGAACCATTCGCATTGTGGTATGGTAAATATAGAAAATATAATTATAATGGCCGTATATGGGATGTTGCAATACAACCAAATATAAACCCAAAAACAATTAGACATATTGTAGGTGTACCAAATCACGTACGAGCTTGGAGAAGAGATGTGTATTTCCAAATCGGAGGCCACAATAGGGATTTATCTATTGCAGATGATTACGAATTGATTGTTAGAACTTTTTTACATACAAAAATGTGTAAAATTGCAGAATTGGGTTATATACAATTTATACATGATAGTGGTGATGCACAAAACTCACATGATATAGCCAGAGCCGATATACAAAGGAGAGTAAAAACTATTAGAGAACATTATAATGATGATATTGCAAATAGATTTGAAGAATTGGGTGTTGAAGATTATCCATATAAGTTAAATAAAATGGACACATTGGATGTTAAGAGCAGATTTGGTGATGATGAAAACTATGTAAATTATATATATAACCCATAATATAACAAAAATGATTGCAGTATTCGATGATTTTATAAAGGATAAAACATTATTAGAAGAAATAGAAAATGATAAAACATTTTTCCAAGACCCAGGTGTTTATTATTATTGGAAAGGTTGGTGGAATGATGAATCGAATACTATTAAGAAAAAATTAATAGAATATATTTGGAAATACAATTGTCCAATAAATAATTTATATACAATAGATGGATTTGAATATTGGACTGGTGTTCAAGAAGCTGACCCCAATGGTAGATTTAGAAATTATTTGGAAATGCATTACGATGATGATGTTCAATATAGAAAAGATACTGGTAATAGGATGTCTCCAACAATTGGATGTGTATATTATCCAATAGGTTCCGAATTTACGGGTGGTGCATTGAACATTTATACCAATGGTGAAGAAGCTCAACCGGAAGTTATACTTTGTAAACAAAATCGTTTAATAATTTTTGACGCAGGTAGTATTCCACATAGAGTAGACACAGTTTTGACAGGAACAAGAAGAGCAATTGCAATAAACTTATGGGATAGAGAACCATATTCATATACAAATGGGATTTTTAAAATAGAGTAATCTTATATTTATATAAAATAACATTATAAATGGCACTACCAGCAGCAGGACAACCAATATCATTCGCAAACATAAATACAGAATTAGGAAGAAGCTCTACCGCTCAAATTGGACTTTATGAAGCAGAAGTTGGTACATATGTTTTAACTAACCCATCTAGTTCAGCAAAACCAAACGCATCAACTCCAAATGCAATTGACGAATGGTATGGTTATAATCACAGTGAAGGTGTAATTAATATTAAGGTTATCTATGAGAGTGCATATAATGTAGGAAACATAACATCTTTGCAAATATTTGGAAGTGATTATTCGGGATACCCAGTTACCATAACATCAGGAACATTCCCATTAACCGCAGTTGGCCAATCTGTAACAGCAAGAACAGCACACTACGATGGTGAATATTCCTATGAGGTTCAAATTGATGATGGAAACGGTGGTTATTATAGTACATATCCAAATGTTTCATTTCAAATTAGACTTTACTATAATAATATAGGTAGTGTCATAGATAAACTGGTTGCAACACGAAATGGAACAGAAACTTTGTGCGGACCGTTGGAGTCAGCAACAGGTCCGGGAGCAACCGATTTCAACTTTAGTGCACTAAATCTAGGAGACAATATTGTAATTGAAGCTAAATCTGGAATTTGTCCATAGCTAGAAAAAATTTCTATTTATTAATTAACTTATTTAGTTTAGTTTGTATATTTATAAGGGTATAAGGAATTTCTTATGCTTTAAACTAAAAAAAAGAGTAAACTAAAATGGGACTTAAATTTAGACGCGGTAGTACCGCCCAACAATCCGGTTCATTGGCATTCGGAGAACCATATGTGAATACCACATTGGGAACATTAGTAGTCGGTGGAGCTACAGGTGACATCATACTATCATCAACAGGTACAGGAAGTACCGGAAATTTCGGAGCAATTTCGGGTTCTGGATTAGATATTACCGGAAATGCAAATGTTGCAGGTAATTTAACATTAGGTGGAAAATTAACAATAGGAGATGCATCATCTGATACTGTAAATGTAGTAGCATCTTTGAGTTCATCACTTATTCCATCGGTAACAAACGCATTTGACTTAGGTTCTGAAAATTATTTTTGGAGAGACCTTTATATATCAACAGGTTCAATCAAATTTGTTGGAGCAACAGGAACGGTAGTGGGTACACTATCTAACGCAGCTAATGGAATGATATTGGATTCTGGTATAGTAGCAAATGGTAATAGTTCATTTGGTACATCATCATTAGCAATAACATCGGTAACTGGTTCATTAGCAGTTAACGGCAGAATAATAGCAAACTCTATTACAGGTGCAATAGCAGCAACAAACGGAGTAATTAGTGGTTCGTCTCAAGTTGAATTCAATACTATAAACAACAATCCATTCTCACAAAGTGCTACTTCTGTAACGGTTTCTAAAAATATTATACCAACTACATTAACATTGGATTTGGGTAGTGCGGAAAAACCATTTAAAGATTTATATTTATCATCGGCATCATTGTACATCGATGGTACTCAAGTTTTATCATCGACTGCAGCTGAATTAATATTTTCAACCGATACAGGACAATCTATTAAATTTAATGAATTAGGTACAGACAATATTATATTACAGACGGTTGACGGAGACATTGAATTAAAATCTTCAGGTGGTGGTGATGTATTATTAGACCCTACTAATGGTTTGGTTGCAGTAAGAGGTACACTTCAAATTCAAGACGGACATAGAATAACTTCATCAGGAGCTACTTCAATTCTTTTTGGAAATGATGTAATTGTATCCGGTTCAATTACCACAACAGGTAATATAAATGGTGTAAATTTATCAACATTTAGTTCTTCAATCAACACAACTATTAAGAATAAGTTGGATGCGGATGGTGTTATTAGTGGTTCATCTCAAATAACATTGAGTGGAACTACTGGATTTTCAGCATATTCAACATCAGTAGATAGTAGAATTACAACCGAAAAAGGTAGAGTAGATGCAATTTTATCAGCATCAGCTGCAGATAAAGATTCATTTGCAGAAATAGTTGAATTAATTAATTCGGTTGATACAACAAACGACCAATCATTTGCATCATTCTATACTGCAAGTGTTGGTAGATTAAATAATTTAGAATTAACTTCTGCAAGTGTAAACATTTCAGTAAGTAATCTAAATACATATACTGGTTCTAATGATACAACCAATACAACACAAAACACAAGATTAACTGCATTAGAAGCATCTGCATCTACTGCATTATCTACAAATAATACACAAGCTACTTCAATAAGTAATTTAAACTCAGCAACCGCAAGTTTATTAATTGAAACGGCAAATTTAGAATCATTCAGTTCATCTGCATTAACAAGATTATCGGCATTAGAAGTTGAAACATCTAATTTAGAATCATTCACATCTTCAATCAACACAACTATTAAGAGTAAGTTGGATGCAGATGGTGTAATTAGTGGTTCAGCACAATTAACTACAACATTTGATGCTAGATACTTAAATACGGGTGGTGATTCAGTAGTTTCTGGTTCATCTCAAATCGCATTTAGTGGTGTAACCGGTACCGTTTCAAACGCACAATTGGCAAATAGTGCAATTACAATTGCAGGTACATCTACATCATTAGGTGGAACTATTTCAGCAGCAACAATTGGTAACGCAATTGGAGCATTTAGTGGTTCAGCACAAGTAGCACACGATTCAACAACTGGATATTCTGCAAACAGACACATCGACCATACCGCAGTATCAATTTCAGCAGGTAGTGGTTTAAGTGGTGGTGGTGACATAAGTGCAACTAGAACACTTTCTATCGCATCTGGTGGTGTTACAAATGATATGTTAGCTGGTTCAATTGCAAACGCTAAATTAACCAACTCTACCATTTCTGGTATCGCTTTAGGTTCTAACTTAGCAACTTTAACAATTGGTACAGGATTAAGTGGAACATCTTACAATGGTTCGACTGGCGTAACAATTGCAAATACCGGTGTAACTTCAAACGTTGCAGGAACGGGTATTTCAGTAAATAGTGGAACTGGTGCAGTAACAATCACAAATACCGGTGTAACTTCAAATGTTGCAGGAACGGGTGTAACTGTAAGTGGAGGAACCGGAGCAGTAACTATCTCAATCGGACAAGCAGTAGCAACTACATCAAACGTAAGATTTGGTTCAATCGGAGTTGGTATGGATGCAAGTGGAACATCTGGTAGAATTGATGCAGCAAATGATGTTGTAGCATTCTCATCTTCGGATATAAGATTTAAAGAAAATATCAAACCAATTGAAAACGCATTGGATAAGATTTCTAAGATTAGTGGTAACACTTACGATTGGAAAGAAGAAAACAAAATTGAGCACGGATACGAAGGAAATGATGTGGGTGTAATCGCACAAGAAATTGAAGCAGTATTACCTCAATTAGTTCAAACAAGAGAAAGTGGATATAAAGCGGTTAAATACGATAAATTAGTAGCATTATTAATTGAAGGTATTAAAGAACAACAAATCCAAATCGATAATTTAACTATACAAGTAGAAGAATTAAAGAAACAAAAAGGTTTATAATTAATGTATGATGTATACTACACCACCGCTGGAGGACCCTGGTTCAACAGTGGTGCTGATATATGGGTAACTAATTGGATAAAAGAAGTGGCACCTAACTTAGAAGTTAAGCCACTTCTTATTTTCCATAGAAAGAAACCAGATAATTACGAAGAATTTCCGATTGATATTGACCACATTTGGACAACATCAGAAGATGAAATAATAAGTCATTTAAACGATGCAAGAAAGATACACATATTGCATGGACATTATACTCCTACAAGAGCAATTCATCAAAATTTAGAAAAAATTGACTCTATTGTATTTCACAATCTAACAAAGATTTCATTAATTGCACAACAACAAAAAGATGAATATCTTCATTGGTATGGTAACTGGGAATATGAAAATGAATTAATAAACAAAATCAAAAATAAAGTTTGGGTAGGATTATATCATTTTCCATATGAAACGGAAAATTTATATCATATCCCAAATTGTTATGAATTTAAACAAAATAAAGAACTTTCAAACTCAGTAGAATTAGGATATGCAGCAAGAGTTGAAGGTAGAAAGAATGTTGAATATATGGATGGGCTGGGTGGATTCATTTCTACAAATTCAGAAACATTTAACAAATATTATAAGAAAAAATATGGATACAAATTTGAAAAAGCAAAAGTTTACAAGTTTGATTACAAATATAAGGAAAGGTTCTACGAACTTGATTGGGGAATATCTCATTCTTGCTTTGAATTTGAACCATTCGGATACGGAATTTTTGAAGCAGTGGATTGGGGTAAACTTCCAATACTACATGAAAAATGGCACGTACCACTTGATTATAAATACAAAGCGAATGATGCGATATCGTTTAGAGAGACCTACGAAAAAATATGTGAAGATGATTATGAAACCCGTAAAGCAGAGTTTGAAAAACTTAAAAAATGGATGAGTGAAAACTTTTCAAACAAAGATGTATGGAAAGATAAACTTTTAGATATTTATAACCGAGAATAACACTTTACACAATGGCAAGAACAAATTTATCGTTAGGTAATTTATATAGAGCAACAGTTGGTTCGGATAGAACTACACAAGCTTCATCTTTAAATGCAAGAAACGCATCAGCAGGAACAGCAGCATCAATGTTAGAATTTGCCGTTGATTCTATAACAATAAACCAACCAACTTTTACATATATAGTAGAAAGTACATCGGAAACAGCTACCTTCTCATTTGGTTCAGCGGGTTCTTTACATGGAACAAGAGTTGGTAGTGTAGCAGCAAACTACTCTGTAACTTTTGATAATGCAAACTTTTCGGTAGGAACTCCAACATTAGGAGCATCTCCATCGTTTCCAATAACACCTGCAGCAATTAACGCATCTAATTATTCTGAAGCAGAATCCATATTATCAATGAGATATGCGGACGGGTATAATTTAGCAGCAACTAACTATAATTCTACAACAACAAAAAAATTATACGCAGTAGATGTTTATAATACAATTAACCAACCTGACTTTTGTCTATTGTTTGGTACACAAATAGAATTAGCAAATGGTACAATGGTAAATGTTGAAGATTTGAATGTTGGAGATGAAATTAAATCTTGGGTACCTGCAGGATTACCTGATGAAACACAAGACCCTGAGAGTGACCAAGTTGAATGGAGATTTTATCATTCAGAAATTTTATCAGGTTCTGCACAAAATGTAACAGTTAGTGATTTAACTTTCAATTTTGCAGAAGGATATTTCTCACTTAATAATGGTTTAATTAAAGCAACGGAAACGCATCCATTATACGTTTGGGATAATGAAGTTAGTAAATATAAGTTTAAGAATGTAGGCGACATATTACCTGGAGACAGATTGATAATGCAAGATGAAACCGAAGTTGAAGTTTTTAATATAGAAATAGTAAGAGAAGATGTTGAAATTGTAACCGTAAATGTGGAAAATGCCGATGTGTATATTTCAAATGGTTTAATTTCACACAACAAAGGAACAACTACACAACCTTCTATACCTGCAAGTGGTTTAAGGATGTATTTAGACCCATCTAAAGCAGCATCAACAGGAGGAACTACAACCGCAGACTGGTTGGATTTAACTGGATACAATACAGGTCTTAGACCTGCGGGTGTTTCAAACGCAGCAGGAATAAGTGGTGGAAACCCTACATATAATGATGGTTCTGGTAGAATTAATAAGTCTTGGTCATTAGCTACTAATACTTTTTGGTATAAGGATGGTACAACAAACATTAATGGTGGATATACGCAATTTAATACATCGGCATATTCAGTAATAGCTTGGGTTAGATTCACATCACATCCTGGAAATAGCTACTTGAATTTCTTTAATAAACAAACGGGTACTTCAAGTGCAGATAGATTAATATCTTTATATTTAAATTCAAACGGTAGTGGTACATATTTTATTCACGATGGAACAAGTATTCAGTATAATAGTAGTACATTCTCATTATCTACAAATGTTTGGTATATGGTTTCTTATACCGCAGCATTGAATGGTACAAACGTTGGATATTTGGATAAAACATCACAAGGAACGAAGTCAAATGGTTCATTAGATTATACAACATCTGGATTAATTACAGTTGGTGGTAATTTTAGAGAAAATAATTATTATTTCAATGGACAATTAGGACCAGTATTATTTTACAATAGACAATTGAATTCGACAGAAATCGGACAAGTATATGATTATTTCTCACCAACCTACAAATAAAAAATTGTTGTTTTGGATTGAAATACTATATTTATAAGGAGAATTAATAAATTTAAATTAAAGCATATAAAATGGCAGAAAAAATGGTATCACCAGGTGTTTTCACAAAAGAAAACGACCTTTCATTCTTACAACAAGGTGTAGCAGAAATAGGCGCAGCATTCATTGGCCCTTTCTTAGAAGGCCCATTGGTTCCAACAATCGTAAATTCACAAGCTGAATTCGAACAATTATTTGGAGCAGCTGATGGAACATATTATACTCCATTGGCAGTACAAAATTATTTAAGAGAAGCAGGAACTGCAACTATTTGTAGAGTAGCTGGTGTTGGTGGATATACTGCATACAACCCTTTACTATTAACAGTAGCTTCTTCGTCCGTATCCGCTTCGGTTGGTATTTTATTCCCAACGGATAAAAATACATTAACAACTGGATTGAGTGGTTCAGCCGCAACTACTGTAACTGGTAGTTTAGGAAGTGGAGATTTTACAATCTTTATTACAGGTTCAACTAATTTTAGTGGAACATCTTCATTGGATAATTCTGATGTAAATGATATTGAATCTACATTTGGTACATCTCCATTGGGTTCTAAAGGTGCATATGTATATGGTTTCTTTAAAAATCATAACGTTCCATTTGTAGGAGCTACATCATCTTCTTTAACAATATTGGATGACCAATTATTTACATTTGATGCACAAGAA
>Ga0164293_10006214_pt1 | contig 10176 bp, 19 predicted proteins | sample GEODES118metaG_FD_111487 | JGI IMG/M metagenome (GOLD analysis project Ga0164293, IMG submission 111487) | Eutrophic lake water microbial communities from Lake Mendota, Wisconsin, USA - GEODES118 metaG | ecosystem: Environmental > Aquatic > Freshwater > Lake | place: USA: Lake Mendota...
CGTAGAAATACTAACGTATAGATTTACGGCATAACATGAGAGGTGTAAATGGCTACTGAAGAAAATCTAGAATCTATTGATATAAACCATGATGGAATTTTAGATAAAAAGGAATATACTATCTACGAACAACGAGCAAAAAATAGAAGAAGAATGGCATGGGTAGCGTTAATTTCACTCATTGTCACAGCATTTTCTATTATGTTTGTTGTCCCAGAATCAAGGATTGAACGAATCAGTTCTGCATTGGAATTGTACTGGATTGCATTAGGTGGCGTAGTGGGCGCATACGTTGGCATAAGTTCATGGACAAGACGAGGATAACATGATGTATATAAAATATTGTATTTTTATAATTTTACTACTGGCAGGATGCAATCAAGCATTTAGATACCCATGCCAAGATCCGGGGAATTGGAATACCCCACAATGCAAAAAACCAATATGTGAAGTGAATCGAGATTGCCCTGAACTAATTTTTAATAAGGATTTGAAAAGATGAAAAATAGCGAAAAATCAAAAGTATCTAAGCCCGGTGAGAGATATACTGAATCGGAGTTAATGGTTAGACTTAAAGTGTTTATTGGTGCTTGTTTAGCATTTACGTTAATTGGCATTATTTTTGTAGTGTTATATAGTATTATTTTTGTTACTCAGCCGCTAGATGCAATAAGTCCCATTGATAGTAAATTTTTTGAACTTATTATTCCCGTGGCAACATTTTTATGCGGAACATTAAGCGGTATTATGCTTGCAGGTACAGGTAGAGAAGCAGCAATGGCAGGTGCAGAAATGCAAAGATCTGCATTTCAAGCAGAAATTAATAATCGGGCCGAAGCAGAAGAAGAAGCTGCGGAGGAACTAAAAAGCTAAAAAGAAAAAGGAATGTCGTGGATCCAATCACCGCCTTTGCGATGGCGCAAGGGGCATTAAAAGCAATAAGATCAGGTGTGGAGTTCTATAAAGAATGTCAAGCAGCAGCGGCAGATGTATCAGAAATTACAATGGAGGTGTCCGGAAATATTGGAAAGTTTCTAGATGCCAAAGGAGTAGTACAAGAAGCCGCTGCTCAAGCAAAAAAGGAAAGTGAAGACAGCGATGACCCGTCTAAGGTTAATTCTCAAGCGTTGAATAATGTTATGATGCAGATGCAACTTGAGCAAGCCGAAGTAGAATTGCGAGAAATGTTGATTTATCAAACACCTGGATTGGGTGATATATGGAGTAGATTTAGTGCGGAAAGACAGCGATTGTCTGACCTTATAGAAGAAAAACGAGACCGAGCAGAAAAAGAACAAAAAGAAGCGCGAGCTGTAGCTATGGCTAAAGCTGCTAGACGAAGAAGAAAATTACAAGCATTACTTAATGATAGTTCATGGGTTGCAACAATATTACTTGCAATAGTTTTGTACGTGGGTTGTATGTATTTGATCGTACAGGATAGGATACAGCAAAATCCAGAATTAGGCACTTGCTTTATACCTAAAGGTAGTCCAACGTATGATTGGTATTCAACTTTACGATGGGTAGATTGCACCTAGGAAAAAAATGAGCGAAGAAGAAAAGACACCAGAATCAGAAGAGTTTAAGAAACAACTCCAAGCATTAAAACCAAAAAAGAAGATGTCCGTATCTAGGGATTTATTAGAGGGAGCTAATAGTTATGACAGTAAACTATTAGCCATAAAAATGGTTGCAGATAGAGAACTTCTAAAAACTGTAAAACTTTTTAAAGATATGTTGAAAAAAGATCATATACATACTAAGAAGGAACCCGAACCTCCACCGCCACCTGTAGCACCACCTAAGCCTAAGAAAAAATTCTTTAATCAAGATTAGGCTCATAATGAAGGATTGTCATGAAAAAACTATTAGCAATTATTCTATTAGCGTTCGCAACAATTACATTCGCAGCAAATGAATTTAAATTTCATTTTATTGAAGAGAACGGTGATTACACTATAGCATATACTAATTTGGATTGGGAATTTGTTGCAAAAGAATCCACTTATCAGTTATATTTAAATAAGGGCGGATTTGCTAAGTCCGATGAAATGCTTAAGATGCATAGTATGATTGTATTTAACAATGAGGTAAAATACGAACAGATTCCCGTACCAATTAAGAAAATTTATAGTTTTGGTTTAGTTGAATGTGATTCTGCTAAGTTATATCTAATAACAGATTTCTTTACAGATGCAGACAATAAAATAGTATGGATACAACGGCATCAAATGGGGGAGTATGTAACAAATTTAGATATACCTAATACGCCCCGCGAGCAAGTCTTTATCACAGTATGCGGTAAAGAAGTTATTTGATACTAAAACTAGGGCGGTGCCCTAGTTCTTAGTTTAATTTTTTACTATATTTAAAGTAGATGTATTTGGTATTGTTGCCTTATCTGCAGCCGAGGTTACAATTTGAATTGCAGAACCAAATAGAGATGTATATTGATTCAATACATCTTCATCCAACTCAGCTTCCCAAACTATATGTTTAGATTCAATTTGTACTTCGTGACCTTTGGTATATCCAGCATAGGGGATTAATGCCATTGAATGCTGATCGGGTGTAGATTTAGATTGAATAAGCATAATCGCACAAGGTCTTTTTACAAAAATTTTAGATCCTCGCTTAGTACATTCACCCACAATTTCTTCACTCGTTATTAACTTAAGTAATCTAATCATAATATCCTTTCAGTTGCGGGGGTTTCCCCCCGCATGTATTTAATAAAAACTATTTTTGCGAGCCATATCATATTGCTTCGCTAACCGCTCTACATCCGAAACATCTTTTGGATTATTACTAAGAATAAAGTTTTCTAAATCTGAATTATACCGATGCTTCAATGAAAAAAGATTACAAACTTTTTTAATCAATTGCATTAGTATCCTCCAATAACAATTCTTTCTTAGACTTTTTTCCGTTAGAAGATGTAGGTTCATTTGCATCTTTAACTTCAATCTTTTTAGGTTTCTTATGCTCGGGGATAATACGTTCTAGTACAATCTTAAGCATACCATTAAAAAGTTCTGCATCTTTAATTTCAATTTGTTCATTCAATGCGAATGTACGAGTAAAGTTGCGTGCAGCGATTCCTTTAAACAAATAATCGTTATTATCTTCAGAGGTATTTCCTTTGACAATAAGTACATCATCTGCGAATTCAATCTCAATATCCTGTTTACCAAAACCGGCAACCGCTAATTCAATAGCATAAGTATTCTCACCGGTTTTCTTAATATTATATGGAGGATAATTTGGTACATTTTTCGCCAGGTCATCGTGAAACTTTGCCATGCGATTAAACTGTTGATCATAACCAACAAAAAACTTCTCAACATCTTTATATGCTGGGCCAAAAATGAAATTACTAAAAGCAGGAGTCGTCATATGTTACTCCTTATATGGTTTAGTTTTAGTTGCTGGTTGATCTAACCAAGCTTTCATACCTGCTTGAACCCAATCAATATTAAATGGATTAATTACTTCTTCAATTTTACTTTGAGTTATTTTTTTATTTAGATGACCAAAAGATTCTTTCACTGATGTAACTACTGCGTGCGAAAATACAGTCTGCGCATCCACAAAATCGTTGAGTGGTTTTGCAAGGTCTTTGTCTGTTACATATTTAGAAATGAATTGGCGTTTGCCGTTTTGAACTGTGTCGATAAAAATATCGGCTGTAATCATAAGTGCTCCTATTAAGCGAGTTAAAGAAAGTGCTACCCCGAAGGCATAGCTATCCTGCTTACTGAATACAGGGACACCCTATCGTTGTGCCAGCTTAATTCACGCTCCGTACCAAAGCGGTCCTAAGGTGAAGTCTTTACGTTCCCATCCCGAGGAAAGCGGTATTACCTATTTGCAATGTACATTGTGATTTCGAACCCGAAACGCAAATCGATTGCCGATGGTGTTGTCCACATATTGTTCTCCTAATATTTATAAAAAGTACTGCTAATGAAGATCAGGTTATTGAAGATGCTGCAGCAAGATTCAACGTGAGATCAATGTGTAATATATTATTTATATCCCATTGGCATCTTTTTCTTGCCAATGTTATACTTTGTTTCTAGTGTCCAATCATCTTTCTCTTTATGCGAAATAACTTTTATCTGAGAAAGAGGGGCGTAATTTACAAAATTGTGAGGATTATTAATTTCTACTAATCCCCAATCCACTAACAATTTAGCAATGGTATTTCGTCGTTGTAAATCATTTTCAGAAAGATCTGCAATTTTTCCATCTAATGCGAATAGTTCTTTAAAATGTACAATGAAATATCTACCTTGCTTATGCAATATGTGGCATGATTGGTATAGTGTTTTATCTTTTCTTGAAGCTACTCCTATACGAGTTAAGGTTTCTCTTACCTTAAGAAAATCATCGGGCTCTGTTAAAATTACTTCTAACGGATTGTATCCCGGAAAATTTATTGAAATGATGTCAGTACTCATTCTTACCGCCCCTTGTTAAGCTTTTCTTCATTTTATCAAGAACCGACTCATTTAGAAGGGGGAGTACTTGTTTGGCTTTTTCTGTGCTATAGCCATAGTATTCTTTTACTACTTCCAATTCATCGATTTTATCGACCTTTATCCATTTATTGAATCTTTTTCTAGGTCTAACAATATTTATGAGAAAGTGAAATTGAAGAATTTTATCCAAATGAGGGCGGGAATTCATCTCATTTGCGGGTATAACGGTATCGTGTCCATAGGATAATCCCTTGTTTATAATAAAGGGATTGTATTGTTTTTCGGACCATTCATCTACGATCAAATCTTGCTTAGAATGATGTATAGAATTAATAAAATCAAAGGGAGAAATTGCGGGAGATTTATACGGAACTTCCTCAATTTTTTCAACGGGCTTACCGAATAAACTCATAACATCCTCACATATGCTACTGCATCTATTGTTACTATCAATAGGTAATTTGCAATCATACCTGTTGACCCCCTAGTCCAAGCTGACCAAGCAAAAAGCATACATTGAATCATGAACAACGGATAAAGATATATGAAAGGAGGATTAGGTAAAGTATACCCCATCCACATAGTACAGCCGATACTTAATGCCCACGCAAGTAGCTCAATACTAAAACGAAGAGGGTGAGATTTCCAATCTTCTTTTATCCAAATGAATATATTTTCAAAGGGATTTATCATTATTTAAATTCTACCGCTGCCATAATCTCAGTTAAACATGCTACCAAATTAATTTCTTGGTCTGCACAAAATGCGGACTTATATTGATAATCTGCTAGCAGCAATACTAACTGAGGTATTTGTATAACCTCATCGCATAAAACATCATATAGTTTTCTAAAAATAGTTTGCGGATCATTGTCGATATTATTAACAACCCACGTTCGCATCTTCTTCCAATCCTTATCTTTTAAAGATGCAATCAACTCTTGAAGATTAGTCTCACCTAAACTTACAAAGATACCCTCATCAATTTTTCCAGATGCACCATAACGCTGAAGTTCATTTAGAACTCTGCGATAATCCGGAAAATGCTTTTCAATTACCTTTGCAACAACTTTGCCATCAGCCTCAACTTTTTCAATGCTGAGAATTTCATTTACTCGCTTAAAAAATGCTGAGGCAATTTTAGGTTTATCTGCTTTCGGTAATTTAAATTCAATGACTGCTGCTCTAGAATGCAGAGGAGGAATGATTCTATTTTTAAAATTACAAGTAAGAATAAATCTACAATTAGATGAAAATTCTTCCATAAATGCTCGGAGAGCAGGTTGTGTAGAATTTGGATTTAAATAATCTGCTTCATCTAATATAACAACTTTTGGCTTACCGCTAAAAGAAACAGTAGATGCAAATTGTTTAATTTTTGTACGAAGAACATCAATACCCGATTCTTCTGATCCATTAATGATGATATAATCTGTTTGTAGCTCTTCGCACAAAGCACGGGCAACTGTCGTTTTGCCCATGCCTGCGCCGCCGCATAATAACATATTTTGTATCTCTCCTTTTGCTAGCATTTCCAGAAAAATAGTTTTCTGACTAGCAGGAAGAATACAATCTTCTAATTTCCTCGGGCGATATTTCTCAACCCAAAGAAATTCATTTTCACGATAATCCATAACAACTCCATATTATAATAGGCGTACAGCAACATTAAACTACCGAGTCGGGTTCCATTGCAATAAAATATTCAATTGCTTTAGTAGCATGTTTAAATTGGAATGCTTTCTTTTTAGAGATAGTAACATTATATGCGTCGGGAATAATTTTAAAATTCTCAACTGCCATATGGCATTCAAAAGTATGTTCACTATCTCCGATTGATTTTTTATACGTATTTGCTGTGTCGTTTTTCTTATCGCCAATATTAAGTGTTACTTTACCTTCTTTGCCGGAAATTGTGATAGTTGGCGCGCCTGTAATTGCAGCAGCCTTCATAATCATCTGTACATCATCTGCGGAAAGTGTAAATTCGTAATGCGAATCTAACTCAATGCTCTTTTCTGGTGCAGCAACAATGACGCTTGGGCTAGCATAGAAATACTCAAATTTACCATTGCCCTTAGAGATAGTCAAACTCTTTTCACCAAAATTGACTTCTTGATTTTCCATAACAGTTAAAAGCGCAAGCAATGAGTTCAAATCATAAATTGCTACTTCGAGAGGAAATTCTTCAGTTACATCTGCCTTACTAAAAATATTTTTACCGGTACTAATAGTCGAAAGCGTTTTACCTTTTCGAATCATTAGATTGGAATTAATAGAAGCGAAGTTCTTTAGAATATCAATTGTTTCTTTACTTATTTGCATTATTTAGTCTCCTTAGTTTCAATGTCATGCACATATAACAGCATCAATGCATAGTGTAACACCTTTAGCAAGTCTTGTCTATTCCTTCCTGCTTTTTTTCCGTACCTTTGGACATATTTCATTACATTGCCCGCAGTAAATCCTACGCCATGTCCGTTATCAATAATAAATTCTGTTGCTTGATATTTGTTTAGGGCGTAGTGTTGATTGTATGTCGCATCAACATATGCCTGAAAATCTTTCAACAGATCACCCTCATTAAACTTATATTCTATTTCTTGCGCCACGGATAATAATCTCCATATTTTTGCTCCATCTTAGCATTTCCCCACAAAAAGAATTCCTTTTGTACCGAATCTTGCCTGTTTCCTACTCTATAATTTAACGTATATCTACCGTTGGTGTTATATTTAAAATTATATTCTATCAGAATTTGCATAATAAGTCTATCGACTTCTGGCTGTTCCTCAGGATGTCTTGCTCGTCTATACCATAAAGGAGAAATTTGAATAGCAATTGCGGTAGGTAAGAAATACGCACCAACATCTACAAAGAGTTCTTCTTCGTTGATGCAAGTCGGCCACAGCCCAAGATTTTCGCAATCATCAGTACAAATAAAATCACCATTGCTACCATAAATTTTCCTTAAAGAAAAGGCCCAATCATTGCCCTCATCTATTGTATCAATTAAACTTTGGACGTGAGATGAGTCAATCCAATTATCTTCATCTAAGTACATTATATAATCAGTATTACATAGATAAGGAATAGAACCATAAATCCTATGCCCATTATACCCATCCGCCCCAGTATTTTCCGGAAGACATAAAACTGTTCTTTCTTCGTTCGGATTAATTGCTAAAATTTTGTTTGCTTTTTCCGCATACTGTTGCCCATCTATAACAACGAAGTGATTGATGTTTTTATATGTTTGTTTCTTAACTGATTGCAAACATTGTTCTAAGTAATCTGTACCGGTTGTAGGTGTAATTATTGTAACTCGTTTAGTCATATTGTATAACCTTTACATCACTAGGAATTCTAATAGCAATTCCACCGTCTTTTGGTTTTCTTGCATCATGAAAAAATACGTTATCAGAATTTACTTTTCCATGGCATAGTAATTGGAAAACTAAATTATGTAACCCGCTGTTTATTATATGTACTTCTTTGGCGTTACAGATAGTATCAATATAATCTAATACGTCATCTGTATCTGTTTTATTAACCACAAATCTAGGTAAGGTTGATTCTATCTTTAAATCAAATGCTTTATAAGAGCTCACATTATGCACAAAAATATAATCTTTTCCCTTTGCCGCAACAACTTGCTCATATAATTTTTTTGATCCAGATAAATCCGAGGGAAATTGAAAGTATGCAAATTCATCATCAACATCTAATCCTACTTGTTCATAGAAAGATTCCTCAAATCTATTGAAATCGGTATGCTCAAACCCAACACGTACTAGATCTTTTTGTGTATTTGCGGCATACCGATATGGATCTTCTGAATCATTTTTAATCGGGATAATTTTTATGTTAGGAAAATCCATGTATAAGTGATTGATAGTTTTATACAAATGCTCTTTGCAGAACAAATCCACTTCCCCATACTTATCAGCTAATTGATGAACAAGACCATTGCACATGAAATGGTCACCTAACCCTGTATGATGTAATAATGCGATACCCATTTTAACCCTATACTAAAGCGCCGGGATATACTGGAGATTCATCTTCTGAATATGTTTGACCAATAAAGTCCATACCAATACTTTCATATGTTTCTCGCATCCAAGCAGTTTCCTTGATACCATAAATTTTACAATTATCTTTTAACACCGGCCATACAACATCTCGCAAATAAAATTGATCCACCAAATAAGAATGCGTATACCAATATTGTTCCATAGGTTTATGCAAATTTATATGAAGTCCATTTTTAATACCCCACATACCTGCCAGCATTGGAAACTCGTAGTGATTAATATGATCTCGTATTACGCACATTTTTTCTTTACTAAGTAACCAATCATCTACAATGCGTTTTTCTCTTTCCGATAACCGAGAATCACAATCTCTAGATATAACAATTGTATCTTCGAGCATATCAAAAAATCGCCAAAATGCTCCAAATGATCCATCGGCAATTCGTACTAATTCTACATTATTAAATTCGTTTAAAATTTTAATGTAGGTTGAAGGTACGGTATCATTATAATAAAAAATACATATCCATTCTGGAAAAATTGTTTTAGCTAATTGTGCATTGCGTATTGCTCCGGCACAATATTTAGGATTATTACCCCAAAGACTAAACGCTATAATTTTTTTCATGCCGGCGTCTGATAATATTTGGTTAAATTTTCCCGATCACCTTTGATGTATCGAAACGCTTCTTGAAGATCCTCGGGCAAAGTATCATATAACTGTTGCATTTCTTTTTCTGCTTGGTTAGTATCATATCCTGTACCTAGCGGATGCTGAATTGTATGATTGTAGTCTCGTATTACGGGTCGCTGATTAATAAAACATAAGCTAGGTAATATAATATCCCAAGACCAACCCATCTTATATTGTTCAAGATTTAGATTACGTTCTTTGTAGAGTTTTAAAATATCTCTATGGATGAACCAACAAGTGCAATCTGTGTTTGCTACAATTTTTAATCCGTCAATCGGAAAATATAAACTATTAATATCTGTTCTGCTAGAGTCATACCATGTATAATCTACATTAGGTGCATAAATGCCCCAATCTGACATCTCAAAATATTTGTTTGCATCGTCATATAGTTTAGGCCAGTCATTATATGATGCATCACCTTGTATATGAAATAATACTTCATTGTCGGTCTCTAAAAATAATTCAACTGCTTTGGCAAATTGCGCACCAAAATAAGCATCATTCCCAATGTGATGCCATTCAGGAATATCGTTGTAGATTTCGTCGCTGTTAATAATAACAGGATTGAAATCTTTTAATTGTAGTTCTTTGTTATACGTATTGTCGTATTGGCCTACCCAATTAAAAATGAAGGTTTGTATTTTCATTCTTCTCTCATGTCAATTTTATTATAAACTACCGATTCAAACCAATTTAAGAAATTATTTAGCATAACATAATCTCTAGGTATATTTCCAGCAAAAGGACTTGCTGCTAGGATTCTATTATATAGGTCATCGTCGTTATCAATCATCTTAACATAATCTACTACTGCATCTAAATCATAGAAATTATTTACATTGATAAAGGATAGCGGATTAAAATCTGCAGTTATTGTTGGGCTACCCCAGTAAATAGGGATAGTCTTTGCATAATATGCATGTAGAATTTTCTCTGTCACATAACCCGGATTCGC
>Ga0164293_10006215_pt1 | contig 10175 bp, 13 predicted proteins | sample GEODES118metaG_FD_111487 | JGI IMG/M metagenome (GOLD analysis project Ga0164293, IMG submission 111487) | Eutrophic lake water microbial communities from Lake Mendota, Wisconsin, USA - GEODES118 metaG | ecosystem: Environmental > Aquatic > Freshwater > Lake | place: USA: Lake Mendota...
GAACACCGACGTCCCATCCGACTGCGTCATCCACTGCTTGAACAGCTCAAACAGCGGATGTGTGCACGGGAAATCAGGTCCCTCGGGGAACATGTCCCAGAACATCGACGTGGCAAACCGACAGAGGTCGAACGACGGGTTCGGCGCAATGTGCGGATGCTCTTGGACGAAATAGGGATCCATGTTGTACTGGCCACCCGCCTCGTCCTCGGGGTGGAACTGGCTGCTCACAAACTGACGAGGCTCCTTCATACCCACCAGCCGAACCGACACAATGGCCCGATCAAAGTCGATGATCTTGATCAGGTAACCGTACGTCGGAATGCGGTAGCACGTCCCATTGTGCTTGTAATACAGGAACTCTTGGGTCGTCGGCACATACATCACGTTGTTTCCGTGGAGGTCGTTGTGCGTGAACCCAAAGTTGCGCTGCGCATACGCCAGAGCCAGAACAACCTGCGCAACCCAAGCAGCGTGCTTCTCGGGTTCGGGGTGAGCCTTCACGAGCTGGTAGAAGGTGCCTTCGCACTTCTCCATGACTGTCGTCATCACCGGCACATCCTTGAACACCGCCCACGCAAACGGTTCCTCTTCCTCATCCGAGTCGGCTGCGGAGTCAGCAGAACCCTCGCTGCAGTCGCAGGACATGATCTCGAAGACGTCTGAGTCGCCATCCGAGTCATCGCCCACTGAGCCTGAGACGTAGCTCGCCGAATTCTCCTCCGATGACGGAGGGCCATCGACGTGGTCGGCATTGATGTCCTCGACGTCAAGGGCAACATCTTCGTCACCCACGACCAGCTGCTTGGGCGTCTCAGGAGTCCGCATCTTGAGTTCGAACGTCTTGCCCAGATTATTGGCAAACCAATGACGCTCGGACAGCTCCTCATAGTCGTCCGAAATGTCAACCGTGTGCTGCGTGGCTAGTCCCGCATAAACACCATAGACCTTCGGGAAATTGGGACAGCCCGACTCCGACAGTGCGATGGAGGACAGAGCACCGACATACGCTGCGGTATGCGGGCTCTGGAGCTTCTCCTGCATCTCCTCGGCTACATCGGCGGGCTTGGGAAGACCAAACACACCGTAGTCACCCCGCATCCACTTGAAGTGTGACAGGATCATCGTCGTCTTGCGATGGACCTCAACAGTCGAACCCTTGGCGGTCTTGATGTGATCTGCGTCTACCACCGAATCGATCTCTTCCGACAGCTTCACGCCGTAGTCTCGCAGACTGGATAGGGCCTCTGTCTTGAAGAGCTTCTCCAGAGGAGGAAAGAACCCCTGAACGTCCTTCATGTTCCATGCTGTGCCATCGACTCGAGGGACTCTGTGGAGTTTCCAGTGGGTGGCCACTGTCCGAAGATCCTTGCCCATTGTTCTTTGGTCTCGGCAATCCAAAACGAATTTACGACGCAGAGGGCTCTGATCTTACAATGGACTTCGAGACTGTTCTCAATGCTTACCTGATCGCCATAGTTCTGTACACCCTCTACCAATTCGTGCTACTGTGTCGCATAATTTCGAGGGTGTAGGTCAAGCATGGCGGGCGCAAACTTCACGCTGAAGAAGTTTGACATGAACATGATCAAGGACCGATGCGAGATGGATTCTCGCAAGTCCCCGATGATGGTGGTGATTGGTAAGAAAGACACGGGCAAGTCCTTCTTGGTGCGGGATATTCTCTTTCAGACGCAGCAGTATTTTCCCGTGGGAACCGTGATCTCCGCCACGGAGATTGCGAACGAGTTCTTCCAGAACATGGTTCCTTCCAAGCTCATCCATGACAAGTACAAGCCTGAGATTGTTCAGAATGTGATTCAACGACAGGCCAAGATCAAGCAACGGCGCAACGATGACAAGAAGGCTCGGGGCGGTTCGTCCAACATCGACCCCCGTGCGTTTCTGATTTTGGACGACTGTCTGTACGATGCCAAGTCGTGGATTAACGAGGAGTCCACTCGCTTCGTGTTCATGAACGGCCGTCATATCGACCTCATGACGATCATCACGATGCAGTATCCGCTGGGTATCACGCCCAACCTGCGCACGAACGTTGACTTCGTCTTCATTCTGCGTGAGAACATCCTAGGGAACCGTAGAAGAATCTACGAGAATTACGCAGGAATGTTTCCGACCTTTGAGATGTTTTGTGATTTCATGGACCAGTGTACGGAGAACTACGAGTGTCTGGTCATCTGCAACAACGTCTCATCCAATCGTCTGGAGGACCAAGTGTTCTGGTACAAGGCCGACGATCACCCACCGTTCCGACTGTGTGATGCGTCTCTCTGGGTCGACAACAAGCCGTTCCAGTCGGCAATGTTGATCAGCAATGAATTCGACCCAGCCAACTTCAAGAAGAACAAGGGACCCTCTATTTGGGTAAAGAAGGACGAACCCTCCCGCCGCGGCTAGCGCGGCTAGCTCGGCTAGTCTTCCGTCTCTTGACCTTCTTCTTTTTGGTCTTGCGTTTGCCTCCTGATGCTCCCGCCGCCCCGAACATGCTCATAATGCTCGTACCCTTGGTGGGAGGCGGCGTTTTGCGTCCAGTCGCTTTCCAGTACAAAATCGTTCGACTTCCTGGGAGTATGACCCTGCCTTCTGGCGCACGTATTCCGTGGATCTCTCGCATGATCGACGTCCGTACATACGAACGAGCGGCCGAAGGAACTCTGGAAAGCATCGGCATTGATACTGTCGAGGCTATGACATTATCACCCAGATCTCTCAGGAAGTACTGCGCAGAAGGATTCGGATCCTCGTCTGAAGTAGATGTATACCGAACTTCGAAATACACGTCCTGAGTGTCTTCGATTTGACTCAAAATCTCAGGAGTAAGATCCGTGCCTGCGGGGGTTAGAAGTGCAAAAAGATGACCTACTTCGTTCTCGGCAACATACCAAGCACCATTGATACGAACAACCGAAGCCGAATGAATTGTGTGTGGTTCTGGTATGACGGGGTTTTCCTCGCTTTCAATTTCAATGAGGAATAGGTTCATCGCAATAGGTTCATCCGAACTAAAAAGACTGAGAGTCTTTCCAACGGAGAAACTTCCATATCCCGCTATCTCCGTCGGCAAGAACTCGGTCAAGATCCACCGAAGCATTCGTTCCATGTGCTCTTTTCCAGCTTCATCATACACATCTAGGTTTGACCGAGCTCGGGGATCGATGATTTCGACTCCTCCGAGCGGCCCTACTCTCGGTCTCGCATACCGCAGAACTCGGGCAAGTGACATGCCAAGATTGCTACAGACTTCGGAGGGCGTCGTACCATGCGACTCGTCCGATACACTGAAACTCTTCCCACGAACAGTGGATTCCATCGCTTCTTCCGTGTCCAGAATACGGAGGACTCGTGCACCAATCGTTATAAGAAATGCAGCCGCAAGTTTCCGAGCATCCGTTCGCAGAAGTTCGGGGTTGAGTTCTTCGTCGGGGATGTTGACCACACCCTTCGGCGCCTTCGAGAAGAACCAAGACCACATTGCCTGTCGTATTCCATCGGCATAGAACAGTACGACGATCACAGAATCAATTGCACATTGTCCACTCGTCTGTGATGGGCTTGAGAGTCTTCCCTCTCGAAACATGGACTCTATCGCTTCAGGGGTCTTGAGGACTTGCGCCTCGTAGAAGATCCGACCCCCTTTCTGCTTCCCCATTGTTTAGACCGCCGAGAATAACGTTTGCCTCCTGCTGGTGGTCCTCTTTGGACTGTGACATAGACTCGTCCCGAGTTCAGAACGATCGCTCGGAAGACCCATGCAGCGTCTCTCTTAGGCTCTGCGGCTTCTCTCCGAACTAGCGGAAGTGCTACCGGAGGTCCTTCTTCTTCTCGGAAGTGTTCGGCAGAAGGAAGTGTCTCAATGAACTGCGAGAGAGTGATCCGTGGACGATCTTCGGCCAAAAGTTCTGCGATTGCTCCCATCTCCTCGGGCTCTCCGGCACCCGCGGCCGCAGGACCAGACGCACGACTGGTCGGAGGCGCACGTGCTCGAACGGCAGGTCGATCGATCATTTCTTTGGGCGGAAACAGTCCGGATGCTTCTCTCATGATGTAGATGGCTTTTGTACCTGGGCGGGTAATCGGTTGTGTCTGCGCAACAATGACCGACCAATCCGCAGTGCTGCGAAGGTTATAGACTATCTGGGTTTCATCTCGACCGGAGACAGGAGACCGGATAAGTTCAAGGAACGTATAGTCAATCTCCGCCTGCCGAACACTTGACTTTCCCGGAGGGTCTCCGGGCTTCTGGAGCAGAAGAAGAAAGCCAACGTTGTCGTCCGAGACATACCATTGGTCAAACACTCGGATTAGCGCAACGGCGTGAGAATCTGTGTTACTAGGGTCGTCCTCGTTGAAGCGCACGGTCGGGTCTTCTAGACTCATGGTCTGGAAGATTGTGGTTGTCATTGCAAGAAGGGTCTCGCTTGCCGAGTTGAACCGATGACGTGCGTTGAACTTGAATTTTTTATTGATGTTCGAAACCGCCCACCGCACAACGTCCAAGAGAACTTGCTGGTTGCTAGACGCCAGTGACGTTTGGACTCCCTTTTGGATCGGGATATCAAACCGCAAGGCAGCCGATGTAAGAATCGCACAGAGTTCTCCAGGAGCGAGATTGTGGGTCTCGATCGTTTCTGTGAAGCTTTCGTGGCGCCGTCTCTTCTCCTCACGCTTTCGAATCGTCTCATGTGGATTTTCCAAGATCCGCAGAACTCTCGCTGCACCCGCAGCAAGCATGATACTGACTCTGCGCATGACACGAGCGTTTTTATCGGCAGCATCTGGTGAAATCGGAGTCCTTTCCATATCGAGATACCTATCTTCGACATACACTGCGGGGGTTCGGTCTACCGGAAGGGGTTGAACGAAGTGAGTGAAGACGAGGTCCCATATCATGTCTCGAATACGATCCGCATAGAACAGGATCGTAATGATCATATCCGTGCTGCAGTACCCATGTGTCTGCTTTGGGATTGGAAGCCGTCCGATTCCCGCAGCCGTGGGAGTCAGAACTCTATCGAAGACAAGTTCGATATCCTCCGCCGATCGAATGTCTCGAAGAGCGTATTCGATAAACCCACCCTTTTGACGCCCCATTGTATTCACTTACGAAGAATCTCGCAGCACACCCTTCTCCGTCGGGTGAACCGGAACGGCAACTGAGTCCTCGAGAGCCGGAGCGCCACCACCCGCCGCAGCCGCCGCATTCTGCTTCTTGCGGCGCTCGTTCTCCTCCTTCTGCGCCTTGATCTTGGCCTCACGCTCCTCAGCGAAGAAGATCTCCTTGTTCGCCTCGTTCTCCTTGTACTTCCGCATCAGCTCGTTGAGCTCCTTCTCGGCATACTCGACCTCCGGCATCAGGTGCTCCGACGGGTCCCACGGCAGCCAAGCACCGACCTTGCCGATGTAGAGGTTGTCCTTCGGGTACTTGCGCTGGAAGACCTTCGCCATGATCTGGGCCTCCTCCACCGTCGGGAAGCAGCGGCGAACCTTGACACCCCGCACATTGGACCGGAACTCCACGGAGTTGTCGAACCGCTCCTGCAGGTCCTTCTCGTGCTTCAGCAGGAAGACCTGATACTGCTCCGGCAGGTCCGTCGCTCGGATCTCGGCATCCCGAACCTTGGCAAACTCAGTCGCATCCGCCAGCAGATCGTCGACCTTGATGCCATACTTCTTGGACAGGAACGCCACAAAGTGCTCCAGTCCCTTGACCTTCCAGTCGTAGTCCATGAACTTGATGAACTCCTCGAAGAAGAACTGATCCTTCTGCTTGATCACCTTCTCGGGCGACAGGAAGGAAACAATGCAGTACTTCTGCGTCGGGATCTCGGGGTCCTCGTCCAGATAATCGATCACGGTGCCATCGTCCTCGTGCTTCGGAAGCTCAGTGCGGGGCATTTACTGTATCACGAGGAGGAACTGAAAGTTGTTTCTACGCACACTCATAAATGTATGACCTTGCGACAAGTTCTCTCCTCTTTGTCGTTCTTGTGCCCGGCGTGGTCCTGTCGCTTGGCTCAGGAATCACGGCGGCCATTGTTCACGGCATTGTCTTCTACGTGATCCAGCGGTTCATCTCCCAGTATATCCCGTGGTGGATCATCTGGGCGGGTGCGATCTTTGCGATCGGCTGGAAGTTCTTCGGTGGGACGTCGAACTATTCGGGATACGGGTATTAAATCCGGAGGAGCCAGACAGCAGCCGCTCCCGCCGCCTGAGCGAGGATGTTCTGGACCGCAGCGGTCGTGCCGATCTTGTTGGACAGATAGGCCCAGAGAGTCACGGCGGGATTGAGCTGCGCCTTGGAGCTCAGAAGTAGGCCGAGGAACAGAGCTCCCGCAACTGCAATGGGAGTTCCAATCATGGAAACGGCTGCAACGAGAAGACCCGTGCCCAGAAACTCGACCAGTAGAGGATTCAGCATTTACAAGGGGAGTCTCAAAAAATCTTCGCTCTCTCTCAACAAACACGATGGACTCTTCTTCCAAGCCGAAGCCGACTCCGGCGGGTATTGATATGGGCGACCTTGTGATGCGCCTTGTGAAGTATATTCTGGAGGGCGTTGCCGTTGCGGTTGCGGCGTTCGTCCTGCCGGGCAAGACCCTCAAGTGGCAGGAGATTGCGATGATCGGCCTGACGGCGGCGGCGACCTTCGCTATCCTCGACATCTATGCGCCGTCGGTTGGCTCCGGTGCTCGCACGGGTGCGGGCTTCGGTATCGGCGCCCACCTCGTTGGCTTCCCTTAAGTCTTCAGGACTCCCGATGCTATCGATACAATCGTCGTCGTAATGCCAACTGCGAAGTTGTTCTGAGTGGTGTGCATTACCGTCAACAGAAACGAACACACTGGACTGGCCGTCGTCACAATGGACGCCGGAATGTCCCAGACCGTATGAGGCGTGCAGAAGTAGTTGAAGGCCAACGATGAACTCAGATGAGCTCCGTAGTTCAGACCCACAGCAATGGCTGCTGCCTTTAACGCAGCGAGGGCCATTTTGAGAGGAGGCGAGGGTATTTTCCAATGTACATGGTGCGTTACAATGGCAAATGGTTTTCTATCCGACCTCGTCCGTTCGAACCCGAACGCATGACGACGGACATTGCTTGGCTGCAAATCAAGGAGGGTCTGTCTCCCGCCGAGGCTTACCGCACTTGGTTTGAAAACCAGCGCAAAATTTCCCGTCTTCTTCAACAATGAAGGTTCTTATCCTGACGCTGATGTTCGCCATTCTCGCAGTCCTGATCTACCAGTTCTGGAAGCCTTACCGGAAGGAAGCCAAGCAGGAGATTCCCAAGGACACGGCGTATCTCCACTTCTTCTACACGGAGTGGTGTGGTCACTCCCAGAAGGCGCAGCCCGAGTGGCAGAAGATCGAGGATACTCTGCGTGAGACGCCGTATTTCGGGACCACGAAGGTCATCGCCAAGAAGGTCGACTGCGATGAGGACAAGGACACCTGCGACACGTACGAGGTCGACGGCTTCCCCACCATCAAACTAGAAGCGGTGGATGGCATCCGAGAGTTCGGTAAGAAGGTTACACATGAGAATCTGCTCACGTTCCTTCGAAGTGAGCTTGGTAAGGAAAGCAAAACCCTGTGAGTATCCCGATAGGATGAGACGCTCCTTGTCGGTCTGTGTCACGTCGTGAATCGCATGGACCTTGTCCTCAAGGAACCACAGCGCATACGGTGACTTGGGTGGGTGTCTGGCCCCCACGTACATCTGCTTGACCAGTTCCATGATGTTTCCCTCTTCGATGTCTCTGGGACGAATCGGGTTCTCGGGATAGCCTACGATGAAGGTGAGGCAGTCTCGAGGCAGATATTCGTCAAGGTAATACATGTAGACGCCACCGTCCAGATAGACGTTGCCGTAGACAATCTGAGGCTGGAAGAACAGCGGAATGCACGCAGATGCCTTGAGTGCCGTGAGAATGGGGACTCTGCCCGTGAAGAACACCGGACGCTTGGTCGTGAAGTTGGAAGCCCCAATGTAGAGCTTCTGCGGCGCATCGGAAATCACCTTGCCTCGCAGATCAACGCCGTGTTTGGAGAAAGCGGAAACCAGCGCCTTCTCCACGCAGTCCATTGGCAGGAGACCGCACTTGGTCGTGAGGTTCAGGACCGACTTGATCTTCATCTCGGGAAGAAGCACGTCGAAGTTCATGGTCTCTTCCATCATGGACTGAATCTGCTCGAGACTCAGTCGAAAGGCTAGGGCAGTGGCGATGAAGGCCCCGATGGAATAGCCATAGATGCCATCCGGGAACTCGAGGGTGTCCTGAAATTCCAGCAGGGCTTTCAGACCACCCACGTGCAGACAGCCTCGCATACCACCGCCTCCGAAAGCGATCGAGCGAAACAACTGGGGCATAATTCTGTCCCTTTGTAGTAAGGTATGTTGAAAGCGAAAGACGTTTGGGACGAACAAGAGTCCAGACGGGAGCAGCGTATGGCGGCGATGCGTCCTGTCCTAGCCCAGTTCCATGCGAAGATCCGCAAGCAGGCGATTCACTCGCCCAATGCGCCCTACATTGTGACCGAAATTCCCGAGTTTGTCTTCGGCTATCCACTGTATCAACTCGGCGAGGCGAGAGACTACCTCATCAAGACGCTGACCGCTTCAGGGTTCCAAGTCTGGCCCGTGAACGAAAAGTATCTGCTGATCTCGTGGGTGAAGAATGCGGGTCGCACGGCGGGAACCTATCGCCCACCCCTCATCACCAACTACCGACCGCAAGTGTACGATCCAATTGCCCTTGGAAGTATGTTGAGATAGGGTAGATGTATCGACGGGACTCGAACTATCTGCTCGCCTTCACGGGAGGTCTGAGCTACCTGTTCAATGCCTACGTCGCTTACCAGTTTGGATCAGTCTCCACAGCCTTCGCCTCGCTAGGTCTTGCCTTGAGTTCTATTTGGTTTCACATTGCCCGAGACGATACGTCTTTCTGGATGGACCAGATGTTCGTCCATGCCTATGGAAGTATTGCTCTGAAGGAGAGCTGGGACAGGGGATTCATCGAGCTCGGTCTCGTCATACTCGGCATGCTCTTCTCAACGCTGCTCTACTACGCAGGACAGATGGGCAACTGCTATACCTTCCACCCCGAGCTTGAGGTAGCAACGGCGTACCATGCCTCTCTTCATATGGGCAGTGCGATTCTGGTCTCAAGCGTCTTGGCGGGTTCCAACGTTCTGCTCCTCACCGACGTGCGTTAAAAACGGATACCTTCCGTTCAGGGGAGAGAGCACCATGGACTGTGGACATGAGTCAGTGGAAATCGACGATGGCGAGCGTATTTGCATGTGCTGCGGCGCAATGCTTGGGAGCTATATTGATGAAGGCGCAGAATGGCGTGTCTACGCCAACACCGAAGATGATCCGTCCCGTACTGGCACCATTACATCCGAACTCCTTCCAAACTCGTCGTATGGCTCAATGATGTTGCGAAAGAGAATTCCCGGTCAGTCGGCGGAGTCAAAGTCCGTCATGAAGTTGTCCCAGTGGCTGTACTCGTCTCACGGCGAGCGGTCGTGGATGGGCATCTTCAATATCATTCAGGACACCTGCGGACGCGCATGTCTCCCGAAGGCGATTGTGATGGATGCGTGTGGAATGTTCAAGAATGTCGTGGACTCGCAGAAGACTCGAGGCGAGACTCGACGGGCGATGATGGCGGCGGCAGTGTTCACCGCCTGTCGGCAGAATGATGCGGCTCGGTCTCATGAGGAGATTGCCGAGATGTTCAACGTCGGCATTCGGGCCCTGTGCAAAGCTCTGGCGAACTTCGAGAACGAGAGCGCTTCGGTGCTGAATACCCAGCTGGGCATCGCCGAGCGGATGTGCTCGGATCTGGGTGTCTCCGACACGGAGCGGGACAAGGTCATCCTGCGGCTGCATCAGCTACCCGAGATGGAACATACGCCCAAGACGATTGTGGCGGGTGTTCTCTCGGTTGTGCTGGGTGGTCAGATTGCCCGAGTGTCGGAGGTCTCGGGTGTGTCTACGGTGTCAATTCGAAAGATTGTGGAGAAGCTCAAGCCGGCGTAGTCTCCTCGGCGGGCTCTGGTGCCGGAGCAGGCTCGGGAATAGGGTCGGGATCTACGTCTTCAATTACTTCAAATCCAAGATCGGTCATTTGCGATTTCAC
>Ga0164293_10006216_pt1 | contig 10174 bp, 9 predicted proteins | sample GEODES118metaG_FD_111487 | JGI IMG/M metagenome (GOLD analysis project Ga0164293, IMG submission 111487) | Eutrophic lake water microbial communities from Lake Mendota, Wisconsin, USA - GEODES118 metaG | ecosystem: Environmental > Aquatic > Freshwater > Lake | place: USA: Lake Mendota, Wisconsin...
CGCATTCAAGATGACGATGTCGCGCGCTGCGCCAGCTTCGTTGTTCAAAACACCTCGCAAAACGGCTTGCGATTCTTCGGGCGTTTCGACGCGAAGCGCGCGGTGGCTGGCCATGGCCATGCCAAAGTCTTCGGGGTGAATTTCATATTCAGTGAGGTGGCCATCTTTCAGTTCACCTACCAAGGTGGATGCGCCCAAGCTCACTTCGTCCATGCCATCGCGGCCGTAGACCACCAGCGCATGCTCGGCACCCAAGCGTTGCAAGGCACGAATTTGAATGCCCACCAAATCGGAGTGAAACACACCCATCAAAATATTGGGTGCACCTGCGGGATTTGTCAGCGGCCCCAAGATATTGAAGATGGTTCTGACGCCCAACTCCTTGCGCAAAGCCGCTACATTTTTCATGGCGGGATGGTGGTTGGGTGCAAACATAAAACCAATTCCCACCTCTTTCACGCACTGTGCAATTTTCTCTGGCGACAAATTGATGTTGGCACCCAAGCTTTCTAGCACATCGGCACTGCCCGATTTGCTGCTCACGCTGCGACCGCCATGCTTGGCTGTCTTTGCGCCCGCAGCAGCAGCCACAAACATAGAGCAAGTTGAAATATTGAAGGTGTGCGAGCCATCACCGCCGGTGCCCACAATGTCAACCAAGTGACGCGTATCGGGCACGTTGACCTTGGTTGAAAATTCCCGCATCACTTGAGCAGCTGCGGTAATTTCGCCAATGGTTTCTTTCTTCACGCGCAAACCTGTAATGAGCGCGGCTGTCATGAGAGGCGACAACTCACCATTCATGATCATGCGCATGACGTGCAACATTTCATCGTGAAAAATTTCACGGTGCTCGATGGTTCTTTGCAAGGCTTCCTGTGGCGTGATGGGCATGATGGTCTCTGTTTTTAAATTCAAGAAAATGGCAATGGTGCTGAGGCCTTGACAATCAAGCGCCGAAGAACTGGCGTATGACCGCAATGGCACGGTCAACACCGGCACGGTCGACATCCAAGTGCGTGACAAATCGCAGGCGATACAAACCGTTCATGTCGATGCCTTCATTTTTAAGATGCGCTTGCAAGGCCACCCCGCGGGCTTTGGCATCACCCACCAAATCAACAAACAAAATATTGGTTTGAGGTGTTTCAATTTGCAACCCAGGGATGCCCGCCAAGCCTTGCGCCAAATGCGACATGAGTTGGTGGTCTTGCTCAAGCCGTGTGACATGGTGATCTAAAGCATAAGAAGCGGCCGCTGCCATGAAGCCCGCTTGACGCAAACCACCTCCCGCCATTTTTCGCAGCCGATGCGCTTTGGCAATGAACTCTTTGGAGCCGCACAAGGCCGATCCCATGGGCGCGCCCAAACCTTTGCTGAAGCAAACCGAGACACTGTCAAAACATTGCGTGATGTTTTTGACTTCATCGTAAGCTGATGTGCCCAATGCTGTCGCTTGTGCCACCGCTGCGTTGAACAAGCGGGCACCGTCGAGGTGACGGGCCAATCCTTTTTGCTTTGCAAAGCTGCTGAACTCGTTCAAATAACTTTGCGGCAGCACTTTGCCGCCCCATGTATTTTCCAAGCACAAGAGGGTGGTTATTGCAAAGTGCGCATCATCGGGTTTGATGGCGGCCTCTATGTCTTGCAATAACAAACTGCCATCGGCTTGTTGCGTCAGTGGCTGCGGCTGAACGCTGCCAAACACCGCGGCGCCACCACCTTCCCACCTGTAGCAGTGGGCCATCTGTCCCACGATGTATTCATCGCCCCGCTGGCAATGCGACAAGATGCCACACAAATTGCTTTGTGTGCCCGTGGACATGAAGAGGGCCGCTTCAAAGCCCAACATCTTGGCAACTTTTTCCTGCAACTCATTCACACTGGGGTCATCGCCATACACATCATCGCCCACCAAAGCTTGGGTCATGGCTTCACGCATGCCAGCGGTTGGCCGTGTGACGGTGTCGCTTCGAAGATCGACGCGCGCTGAAGTTATGGTGTTGTTCATGTCAGTGGTCTTCCAAGAAATTTTTCAGCATGGCATGACCATGCTCCGTGAGAATAGATTCGGGGTGAAACTGAACCCCTTCAATGGCCAAACTTTTGTGGCGCACACCCATGATTTCACCATCATCGGTCCAAGCCGTGATTTCCAAATCGGCCGGGCAGCTTGCACGATCAATGGCCAATGAGTGGTACCGATTGACTGTGAATTTTTCGGGCAAGTTTCTAAACACACCCTGCTGCGTGGTTTGAATGACACTGGTTTTGCCGTGCATCAATTCTTGTGCGCGCACAATCTTGCCACCCAATGCAGCGCCAATGCTTTGGTGGCCCAAACACACTCCCAAAATGGGCAGCTTACCGGCAAAGTGCTGAATGGCTGCCACGGAAATGCCGGCTTCTGCGGGTGAGCAAGGGCCCGGCGAGATGACCAAGCGGTCGGGCTTTCTTTGTGCAATGCCCTCAAGGTCAATTTCGTCGTTGCGAAAGACTTCAATGTCGGCACCGAGCTCGCCAAAGTATTGAACGATGTTGTAGGTGAAAGAGTCGTAGTTGTCGACCATCAACAATTTGATTTTTTTCATGTTGATTACTCCAAGCCTTCTTCCACCAACTCACTGGCACGCAACAAGGCGCGCGCTTTGTGCTCGGTTTCTTTCCACTCCAGCTCGGGCACAGAGTCGGCCACCACACCCGCCGCGGCCTGCACATACAACACTTGGTCTTTGATGATGCCTGTGCGAATGGCAATGGCCACATCCATGTCGCCTGCGTAGCTTAGGTAGCCGCAAGCACCGCCATACACACCGCGCTTGGTGGGTTCGAGTTTGTCGATGAGCTCCATGGCGTGAACTTTGGGTGCGCCAGTCAGTGTGCCCGCTGGAAACGTGGCCTTGAGCACATCCATGTTGGTCATGCCCTCTTTCAAAATGGCTTCGACATTGCTCACGATGTGCATCACATGGCTGTAGCGCTCTATCGCAAAGGCTTCGGTCACTTTCACAGAGCCTATTTTGGCAATGCGCCCAATGTCGTTGCGGGCCAGGTCAATCAGCATGACGTGCTCGGCGCGCTCTTTGGGATCGTTGACCAATTCGAGTTCGGCTGCTTTGTCTTTTTCGGGCGTTGCGCCGCGGGGTCTTGTGCCAGCCAAGGGCCGAATGGTCACTTTTACACCTTCTTCGGTTTGCTCTTGGCGCACCAAAATTTCTGGGCTGGCTCCCACAACGTGGAAGTCGCCAAAGTTGTAGAAGTACATGTAGGGGCTGGGGTTGAGTGACCTTAGCGCTCGGTACAAAGACAAGGGGCTTTCGGTATAGCGCTTTTTAATGCGCTGGCCCACTTGAACTTGCATGAAATCACCGGCCGCAATGAGCTCCTTGGCTTCCAACACCGCCTTCAAATAGTCTTCTTTTTTGAAATCACGTTCTGCCGGATAGGTTTGCGTTGAATTGACCACCGGTGCGCTGACTGAATACTTCAGTTGCTCTTTCAAATCACGCAAACGTTTTTTGGCTTTGGAATAAGCCTCAGGCATGCCTGGGTCTGCATAGACCATCAAATAAAGTTTGCCTGACAAGTTGTCAATCACGGCCAACTCTTCGCATTGCAGCAGCAAAATATCGGGCGTACCCAAGGTATCGGGCGGGCATGAGTTTTCGAGTTTTTTCTCGATGTACCGCACCGCGTCGTAGCCAAAGTAACCGGCCAAGCCGCCACAAAAGCGAGGCATGCCTGGCCTGAGGGCCACTTTGAATCGCTTTTGATATTGTTCAATGAAGTCGAGTGGGTTGCCGGCAGCGGTTTCAATCACCACGCCATCGGTCACAACTTCTGTGCGGGCAAGGTTTCCAAAGCCTCGGGCTTGTAAAAAAGTACGTGCCGGCAAGCCAATAAAGCTGTAGCGGCCAAAGCGCTCGCCGCCCACCACCGACTCCAGCAAGAAACTGTATTTGCCGCCATCTTTGTGATGAGCCAACTTCAAGTACAGCGAGAGCGGGGTTTCTAAATCGGCAAAGGCCTCTAGCATCAGAGGAATGCGGTTGAAGCCTTGTTGGGCGAGGCTTTTAAATTCTAATTCAGTGATCACGATCTGGGCTCCGTATGTTCAGCCGATTCATTCAAGGGGTTTTGGTCAAAAAACGAACCCCACTTTGGCAGCCAAGATGCTGCCGGTTCTAGGCAAATTTAGACTGGCTGACGCCAAGACCAGGCTCCCCGGCTCAAAATGGCCGGCAGCTGGACTGCAAAGAATGAATGAATCAAGATCATGAGGCTCACAGTGTACCAAAGCTCTAGCCGCTGCTCAATTCCTTGCGCATGGCTTGAATGACGGCGGCGTAATCGGGTTTGCCAAAAATAGCACTGCCAGCCACAAAGGTGTCGGCACCGGCATCGGCCACCCGGCGAATGTTGTCCACCTTCACGCCGCCATCGACTTCAAGACGGATGTCTTTTCCGGAGGCCTCAATCCATTTGCGTGCGAGTTCAATTTTACGCAATGCGCTCTCAATGAAACTCTGACCGCCAAAGCCAGGGTTGACCGACATGATCAAAATAAGGTCAATGTCTTCGATGACCCACTCCAATACGTCCAGGGACTCAGCGGGGTTGAACACCACGCCGGCTTTGCAGCCTTTTGACTTGATGGCTTGCACACTGCGGTGGACATGGGTGGACGCGTCGGGGTGGAAGCTGATGAGGTCGGCTCCTGCATCGGCAAAGGCGGCGGCCAAGGCGTCTACGGGTTGAACCATGAGGTGCACATCAATGGGCACGTCTTGGCCATCGGGTGTTTTGGCATGCGGCTTGAGGGCCTGACAAATCATGGGGCCAAAAGTGAGGTTGGGCACGTAATGGTTGTCCATCACGTCGTAGTGAATCCAGTCGGCGCCAGCGGCTATGACGTTGCGCACTTCTTCGCCCAAGCGGGCAAAATCGGCGGACAACAACGAGGGGGCAATGCGGTAGGTGGTCATGTCTTTATTGTCGCATTTTGCGCCCCTGTTGTTGAAGCGCTGCTTGAGGTTATGCTTGGGTTTATGGGCGAGTTTGATCTGATCGAAACCTACTTCAAGCGCCCCCCGCGCCATGCCGTGCTGGGGGTGGGAGACGATTGCGCCTTGCTGGCCGTGAAGTCGGGCCAGCAACTGGCCATTTCAAGCGACATGTTGGTTGAAGGCAGACACTTTTTACCGACCGTGAACCCTGCATATTTGGGGCACAAAGCCTTGGCCGTTAACTTAAGCGATTTAGCCGCTTGCGGTGCTCAGCCCAAGGCCTTCTTGCTGTCGCTGGCTTTGCCCCAAGTGGTGCCACAGTGGCTGTCTGAATTTTCAAAAGGCATGTGGGCATTGGCCGACGCCCACCATTGCGACCTCATTGGCGGCGACACCACACGCGGGCCCTTGAATATTTGCATCACCGTCTTGGGCGAGGTGCCACAAGCGATGGCTTTGCTGCGGGGCGGCGCCAAAGTAGGCGATGACATTTATGTCAGTGGTCATTTGGGCGATGCGCGTTTGGCCCTGGAAGTTTTTCGGGGCACTTTGAGTGTGCCGCAAGCTGTGTTTGAAGCCGCGCGTCTGCGCATGGACAAACCCACGCCCAGGGTCGAACTTGGTTTGGCGCTGCGCGGGATTGCCCACTCAGCGGTCGATGTCAGCGATGGCTTGCTAGGCGATTTGCAACACATCTTAAAAGCCAGCGGCGTGGGCGCAGAAATTGACACGCAGCAAGTGCTGAGCACCATGGCTTGTGGGCAGAGTTCTGGTTTAAAGCCAGATGATTTGCTGCGTTTGACTTTGGCCGGTGGCGATGATTACGAGCTTGTTTTCACGGCGCCTGAAAACCAACGCCAAGCCATTGCTTCTGCCAGCGAAAGTTCGGCCACCCCGGTTACTCGCATTGGCAAAATTACCGCACATCCACATCTGAGTTTGCTTGACAACAATGGCCATTCCCTGCCCCATTCGTTTGAATCTTTTGACCACTTCAAAACACCATGAGACCTGATGCCAGCTTCATGGTTCGCCATCCTGCGCACTGGATTGCCTTGGGTTTTGGCTCTGGACTTTCACCCAAGGCACCTGGCACCATGGGCACACTCTGGGCATGGCTCTGTTGGTGGGCGTTTCAAAATCATTTCACTGTGGGTGAACAGGCTGCCATCATTTTCTTGTCTAGCTTGCTTGGCATTTGGGCATGCAAAGTCACCGCCCACAATTTGGGCGTTTCCGACCCTGGTGCCATCGTCTGGGACGAGGTGGTGGCTTTTTGGTTGGTGCTGCTGGTGCTTTCACCTGCCGACTTTTCAACCCAACTGATGGCCTTTGCCTTGTTCAGATTTTTTGACGCAGCCAAGCCAGGCCCCGTGGCATGGGCCGACCAATTGTTCAAAGGCTTTGGATGGCGCGGCGCCTTTGGTATTTTCTTCGATGATTTTGTAGCGGCATTTTGTACGCTGCTGTGTTTTGCAATTTGGAGATCATGGTGACACCCCGCCTCGAAACACTTTGTACAGCACTTGCTCAAGTGTTGATAGCTCGCAAGCTCAGTATGGTCACAGCCGAGAGTTGCACGGGTGGCTTGATTGCCGCCAGTTGCACCCAATTGTCCGGGTCCAGTGCTTGGTTTGAACGTGGCTTCGTCACCTATTCCAATGCCGCCAAATCTGAGTTGCTGGGCGTGGCTCCTTCTCTCATTGAGGCGCAGGGTGCTGTGAGTGAGGAAGTTGCCAAAGCCATGGCTTTGGGTGCTTTAGCCCATTCACCTGCCCACATCAGTGTGGCCGTCACGGGCATTGCGGGCCCTACCGGTGGTAGTGATGCCAAGCCAGTGGGCACTGTTTGGTTGGCTTGGGCATGGCGTGACTTGCAGCAAAATCTGCACAGTGAAACCATGCTTCGACAATTTGAAGGAACGCGCTCTGAGGTTCGGGATGCAACGGCCGAATTGGCGCTGGCTCACCTCACTGAGTTAGTGGAAAAATTAGTGGGAAAGTTATTGGAAACGACAGGCAAAAAAATACCCACCTAAGTGAGTATTTTTTCAATTTACAACAAGACAGTGTCTTGTTTTAATTTGGTTGCGGGGGCCGGATTTGAACCAACGACCTTTGGGTTATGAGCCCAACGAGCTACCAGACTGCTCCACCCCGCGATAGATAAGAGAGTATACCTTGTTAGCCAGCTTTAATACTTAAGAATTTAAATTTAAAGCTGAATGACTTGGTGATTACGCTTCAGGTGCTTGATCGGCCACATCGGGACGATCAACCAATTCGACCAAAGCCATGGGTGCATTGTCGCCAACACGGTAACCCATTTTCAAGATGCGTGTGTAACCACCGGGGCGTGCGTTAAAGCGGGGGCCGAGGTCTGTGAACAACTTGGTGACGCTGTCGCGATCGCGCAGGCGATTGAAGGCCAAGCGGCGGTTGGCCACTGTGTCAACTTTGGCCAATGTGATCATGGGCTCGATGACTCGGCGCAATTCTTTGGCCTTTGGCACTGTGGTTTTGATGACTTCATGCTCAATGATGGAGTTCATCATGTTTTGAAGCATTGCCAAGCGGTGTGAGCTTGTGCGGTTTAATTTACGTAGTCCGTGTCCGTGACGCATGGTGCTAATCCTTTCTTTATTAATCAGGCAGCCGTATCAGGTACTGCCCGTGCACTGCCCACCTCTTTGGTGCAGGTGGGACTTTTTTAAACGCAGTTTGAGCTGCGTTTCAATTAACGCTTTTCTAAACCAGCGGGTGGCCAGCTTTCGAGCTTCATGCCCAATGTCAAACCACGTGAGGCCAAAACTTCTTTGATCTCGTTGAGTGACTTGCGACCCAAGTTAGGGGTCTTGAGCAATTCGTTTTCGGTGCGCTGAATGAGGTCACCGATGTAGTAAATGTTTTCTGCTTTGAGGCAGTTGGCAGAACGAACAGTGAGTTCGAGCTCGTCGACTGGGCGCAGCAAAATAGGATCGAAGCTGCTGGCACCACCGCGTTGTGCGGGTGCATCAAAAGCAGACAATTCGCTGCCTTCGAGCTGTGCAAACACAGCCAATTGCTCAACCAAAATCTTGGCAGAAGAACGCACTGCGTCTTCAGCGCTGATGGCACCGTTGGTTTCCATCTCGATGACCAATTTGTCGAGGTCGGTACGCTGCTCAACACGAGCGCTTTCAACAATGTAGCTCACACGCTTGACAGGTGAGAAAGATGCGTCGAGCACAATGCGGCCCACAGATTTTGTAGGCTCATCGGCAAAACGGCGCATAGAACCTGGCACATAGCCACGGCCTTTTTCAACCTTGATTTGCATGTCGAGTTTGCCGCCGTGTGACAGGTTGGCAATGATGTGTTCGGGGTTGATCACTTCGACGTCGTGCGGTGTTTGGATGTCAGCCGCTGTGACAGGGCCTTCGCCGTCTTTGCGCAAGCTCAATGTGACTTCATCGCGGTTGTGCAATTTGAAGACCACCCCTTTGAGGTTCAACAAAATGTTGACGACATCTTCTTGCACGCCGTCAATAGAAGAGTACTCGTGAACAACACCCGCTATAGTGACTTCAGTGGCGGAATAACCCACCATGGAAGACAACAAAACGCGGCGCAACGCATTGCCCAAAGTATGGCCGTAGCCACGCTCGAAGGGCTCAAGGGTCACCTTGGCGCGGTTAGGGCCAAGTTGTTCGACCTGGATAGCTTTTGGTTTCAACAGATTGGTTTGCATTCAGACTTCCTCTCAATACCCTCGGTACGTTACACCGGTAAGGCTGATGAAGCACCCAAACCGCATGCATCGCGGTAAGGGAACGATTGAAACAAGATGGGATTAGCGTGAATACAATTCAACGATCAAAGATTCGTTGATGTCAGCCGCAAATTCATCACGATCAGGCGCCTTCTTAAAGACACCCTCTACTTTTTCGATGTTGACTTCAACCCAAGCTGGCATGCCAACTTGTTGAGCCAATTGAAGTGCTTCCAAAACACGAATTTGTTTTTTGGATTTTTCACGCACTGCCACCACATCGCCAGCTTTGACGAGGTAGGAAGGAATGTTCACGGGGTGACCATTGACTGTGACCGCTTTGTGCGACACCAATTGGCGTGATTCAGCGCGAGTAGAGCCAAAGCCCATGCGATAAACAACGTTGTCCAAACGTGACTCAAGCAAGCTCAACAGGTTGGAGCCTGTATTGCCTTTGCGGCGATCGGCTTCAGTGAAATAGCGGCGGAACTGCTTCTCGAGCACGCCGTACATGCGTTTCACTTTTTGCTTTTCACGCAATTGCAGACCGTAGTCGGATGTGCGCTGACCCGAAGTGCGACCGTGTTGGCCGGGCTTGGTGTCAAATTTTGACTTGTCCGCAATAGAGCGACGAGCGCTCTTCAAGAACAGGTCAGTGCCTTCACGGCGGGATAGTTTGGCCTTAGGGCCTAGGTAACGTGCCACTTGATCTTCCTTTTCTGTCAACTACCGCATGAGACATGCGGGAGCCATTGCCAGCACGGCAATGGCGGTGGGCTTTGCTAATTAAATACGACGACGCTTTTGAGGGCGGCAACCGTTGTGCGGCATGGGTGTGACATCTGCAATCGAAGTGATACGGATGCCCAAGGCGCCCAATGCACGAACTGAAGATTCGCGACCTGGGCCGGGGCCTTTGATCTCGACGTCTAAGTTCTTGATGCCTTGTTCAATGGCAGCACGGCCAGCCACTTCGGAAGCAACCTGAGCTGCAAACGGTGTGGATTTACGTGAACCCTTGAAACCTTGACCACCAGAAGACGCCCATGACAAAGCATTGCCTTGGCGGTCTGTGATGGTGATGATGGTGTTGTTGAACGAGGCGTGCACGTGTGCAATGCCATCGGCAACGTTCTTGCGAACTTTTTTGCGCACGCGTTGTGCGGCGCTATTGGTTGGGGCTTTTGCCATAGTGGTCTCTCAATCCCTGTTATTTCTTCAAGCCGGCGGCGCCTTTGCGCGGACCCTTGCGAGTGCGTGCATTGGTGCGAGTACGCTGACCACGCATGGGCAAGCCACGGCGGTGGCGGAAACCACGGTAGCAACCAATGTCCATCAAACGCTTGATGTTCATGGTTGTTTCGCGACGCAAGTCACCTTCAATGGTGATCAATGCGATTTGATCGCGAATTTTTTCC
>Ga0164293_10006220_pt1 | contig 10169 bp, 10 predicted proteins | sample GEODES118metaG_FD_111487 | JGI IMG/M metagenome (GOLD analysis project Ga0164293, IMG submission 111487) | Eutrophic lake water microbial communities from Lake Mendota, Wisconsin, USA - GEODES118 metaG | ecosystem: Environmental > Aquatic > Freshwater > Lake | place: USA: Lake Mendota...
CCATGCTCAAACTTGTCGCCAGGCCAGCGCCTCGCCAGCGCGCAGCGGCTTGAGATCGGCTGCGCCAAATGGGTAGCGCTCGGGCGTGGTCCAACTCTCGCGGGACAAGGTGACGGTGCCGCTGTTGCGCGGCAGGCCATAAAAATCGGCACCATTGAAGCTGGCAAAGGCCTCCAGCCGGTGCAGGGCGCCGGCCTGCTCAAAAGCCTCGGCGTAGAGCTCGAGCGCGGCGTGTGCGGTGTAGCAGCCGGCGCAGCCCGTGGCATGCTCCTTGAGGTGCGCCGGATGCGGCGCGCTGTCCGTGCCCAGAAAAAACCGCCGGTTGCCACTGGTGGCGGCCTGCACCAGGGCCAGCCGATGCGTCTCGCGCTTGAGGACGGGCAGGCAGTAGTAATGGGGCCGAATACCGCCGGTGAAGATGGCGTTGCGGTTGTAGAGCAGGTGATGGGCGGTGATGGTGGCGCCGAGCCCCTCGCCCGCCTCGGTCACGTACTGCGCCGCCTCCATCGTGGTGATGTGCTCGAAGACGATTTTCAGGCCCGGAAAGTCGCGGCGCAGCGGGATCAAGTGCCGGTCGATAAAAACCGCCTCGCGGTCGAACAGGTCAATATCGGGGCTGGTGACCTCGCCGTGCACCAGCAGCAGCATGCCCACGCGCTGCATCGCCTCGAGGACGGGATAGATGTTTTTAAGGTCGGTCACGCCGGCGTCGCTGTTGGTGGTGGCACCGGCCGGGTACAGCTTGGCCGCCACCACGCCGGCGGCCTTGGCGCGCACGATCTCCTCGGGCGCCAATTTGTCCGTCAGGTACAGCGTCATCAGCGGCTCAAAGCTCACCCCCTGCGGCACGGCCGCCAGGATGCGATCGCGGTAGGCCAGCGCCTGCGCGGCCGTAGTCACCGGCGGCTTGAGGTTGGGCATGATGATGGCGCGGCCAAACTGGCGGGCGGTGTGCGGCACAACGGTAGACAGCACATCGCCATCGCGAACGTGCAGATGCCAGTCATCGGGGCGGGTGAGCGTGATCGTATTCATGGCCCGATTGTCTCAGCCCCTGCGGCCGCGCCGCCATGGCGGGCCTGCAAAAAATGCCACAAGGCCTGCGCCCCAGCCTTGGCGGGCCCCTTGATGGAGGGCCGGGCGCGGTACAGGCGCACCTGCAAGGACACCGACAGGTCGCCGCCCAGGCTGATGAGCTGACCGCCCGCAAGCTCCTTGGTGACCGCGCTTTGGGGCAGGAAGGCCAGGCCGTGGCCCGCAATCGCCATGGCCTTGAGCCCTTCGGCCATGTCGGTCTCGTAGACCTTGTCCAGATGCACCGCGGTCTTGGTCTGCAGCAGCAGGTGCTCGACCATGCGACCGAGGTAAGCACCGGCGGCATAGCCCAAATAAGGCACCGGCGCAGCCGGCCGCCCGGGCAGGCTCCAAAGCGGGTTGCCGTCGGGTGCGGGAGCCACACAGGGCAGGAGCAGTTCGCTGCCCAGCTCGATCATCTCGTAGCGCTGCGACTCCAGCCGGATCGGCTGGGCCTCATGGTGGTAGGCAATGAGCAGATCGCAGCCGCCCTCGACCAGCCTGAGCACGGCATCGTGCACATTGAGCGCGATCAGCCGGCTCTTGATGGGGCCAAAAGAGGCGCGCAAATCGCTGACCCAGGCCGGAAAAAACGCAAAGGCCAAGGTGTGCGGCACGGCAAACTCGATCATGTCCTGGGCGCCAGCCATGTGGCCACGCAGCATGGCGCGGGTGTTTTGCAGGCCTTGGAGCATCTCAAGTGCCTGCGCGTACAAGGTCTGGCCGGCCGCGGTCAGACTCGTGGGATAGGAGCTGCGATCGACCAAGTCGGTGCCGGCCCAGGCTTCGAGCGCCTGGATGCGCCGCGAAAACGCCGGCTGCGTGACATGGCGCAACTGGGCCGAGCGGCTAAAGCTTCGGGTCTCGGCCAGGCTGACGAAATCTTCGAGCCATTTGGTTTCCATGGCCGAAAATTATGACAGCCGCCTGCGGGTCACCTTCTCGATACCTTCTCGATACCTGGTGCCCCCTACCGGCAACCCGACTCTAGCCGGCAGCCGGCGCGACCGGGCCAGGCAGCGGCGCCGAGGTGTCGGCCTGCTCACTGCTTTCTTGCTGCAAGGCCCACATCTGCGCATAGCGCCCCTGCAGCGCCAGCAGCTGGGCATGGGTGCCTCGCTCGACGATCTGGCCGGCCTCCATCACCAAGATCTGATGGGCATCGACCACCGTCGAGAGCCGGTGGGCGATCACCAGGGTGGTCTTGTTTTGCGCGGCGCTGCGCAGCTCGGCCTGAATCGCGCGCTCGTTGGTGGAGTCAAGGGCCGAGGTGGCCTCGTCAAAAATGAGCACCGGCGGATTCTTGAGCAGGGTACGGGCAATGGCCACACGCTGCTTCTCGCCGCCCGACAGTTTCAGACCGCGCTCGCCGACCATGGTGTCATAGCCCTTGGGCGTGCCGGCAATGAAGTCATGGATGCGCGCGGCGCGGGCGGCCTCTTGAACCTGCGCGCTGCTGGCCCCGGGCTGCCCGTAGGCGATGTTGTAGGCCACCGTGTCGTTAAACAGCACCGTGTCTTGCGGCACGATGCCGATGGCCTGGCGCACGCTGGCCTGGGTGACCCGGGCGATGTCCTGCCCGGCAATGAGCACGCGCCCGCCGCCCTCGCGGTTGCTGACGTCATAGAAGCGGTAGAGCAGCCGCGCCAGGGTGGATTTGCCGGCACCGGAGGAGCCGACCACCGCCACCGTTTTGCCGGCAGGGATCTCGAAACTGACAGCCTGCAAGATGCGCCGATCACGGTCGTAGCCGAAGTCCACGTTCTCAAAACGCACGTCGACCTGGCCGGCCGGCAACTGCAGGTGGGGCGCCCCGGGCACGTCGGCGACCTCGCGCTCTTTCTCGAGCAGGCGAAACATCTTGTCGAGATCGGTCAGGCTCTGCTTGATCTCGCGGTAGATGACGCCCAGAAAGCCCAGCGGAATGTAGAGCTGGATCATGAAGGCGTTGACCATGACCAGATCGCCCAGAGTCATGCGCCCCTCAATCACGCCCTGCGTGGCGCGCCAGAGCATGGCCACCAGGGCCAACGCAATGATGAGCTGCTGCCCGGTGTTGAGCAAACTGAGCGTCGCCTGGCTCTTGATGGCTGCGCGCCGGTAACGCTCCAGACTCTCGTCGTAACGGCGCGCCTCAAACGCTTCGTTGTTGAAATACTTGACCGTCTCGTAGTTGAGCAGGGAGTCAATGGCCCGGCTGTGCGCCGAAGAGTCCAGCTCGTTCATCTGCCGGCGAAACTGGGTCCGCCATTCGGTCACGGTGACGGTAAACGCGATATAGAGCACCAAGGCGATCAGCGTGATGCCGGCAAACCAGACATCGAATTTGACGGCCAGCAAGGTCAGCACCAGCGCCACCTCGATGATTGTTGGCACGATGCTGTAGAGCGAATACGAAATGAGCGAATGCACCGCCCGCGTGCCGCGCTCGATATCGCGCGTCATGCCGCCGGTCTGGCGCTCGAGGTGAAAGCGCAGGCTCAGCGCATGCAGATGGTTGAACACCTCCAGCGAGATGCGCCGGGCCGCGCCTTCTGTGGCCTTGGAGAAGATGAGCTCGCGCAGCTCGGTGAACAAGGAGGTCGACAGGCGCAGCAGGCCATAGGCCACAAGCAGGCCCACCGGCACGACCAGCAGCGCGGCCGCCTCGCGCGTGGCCGGGTTCATGGTGTCGACCAGATTTTTCAGCAGCACCGGCACGCCCACATTGGCCAGCTTGGCCCCGATCATGAAGCCCAGCGCGGCGATCACCCGCCACTTGTACTGCCACAGGTAGGGCAGCAGCCGGCGCAAGGTGGCCCAGTCAGAGCGTGGCGCTGGACTGGCCGCCACCGGGGGATGGGGGTCTTGGACTGAAGCAGATCGGTGACGCATGCAGGCAACCTTGACGGACAATGCAGGTGGCGCAAGCGCTTGCTGCCGCCGTCCCGCCAAATCCAAGGATTGTGCCCATGTCTTTAGCCCAGCCGACCGACCACGGTACCGCGACCGGCGCGGCAATCGCGCCTTTTGCTGCGCCCAGCCAGGGCGAGCTGGTGATGAAGGTCATCCCGCTGCCGGCCGACGTCAACGCCAACGGCGACATTTTTGGTGGCTGGGTCATGGCCCAGGTCGACCTGGCCGGCTCGGTCTTGCCGGCGCGCCATGTCAAAGGCCGCATGGCCACGGTCGCGGTCAATCAGTTCATTTTCAAGCATCCGGTGCGGGTCGGGGACATCCTGTCGTTTTACGCCAGCATCCAGCGCATCGGCCGCACATCGATCACGGTGCAGGTCGAGGTGTTTGCCGAGCGCTACGATGCGCAAGGCCAGTACCTCAAGGTCACCGAGGCCAGCCTGACCTACGTGGCCATTGACGACAAGGGGCGCAGCCGCCCGATTCCGCGCTGACGGCGCGGCGGCAGGCCGCCAAGATCGGCTGCGTCGGGCCAAACCGGCGCCGGCTCAGCGCAGCTCAGGCGCCGGCTCCCGGCCCATGAGCATGGCCACCGCCTGCTCGGGCTTGAGGCGCCCATCGAGCAGCGCGACCACCGCCTGCGAGATCGGCATCTCGACGCCCAGCGTGCGGGCGCGCTCGACCACGGTGCGGGCGCAGTACACCCCCTCGGCCACATGGCCCAAGCGCTCGACCGCTTGCTGCAAGCCCATGCCCTGCGCCAGCATCAGGCCGACCTTGCGGTTGCGGCTCAAGTCACCGGTTGCGGTAAGCACCAGATCGCCCAGACCCGACAGGCCGGTGAAGGTGTCGGCGCGCGCGCCCAAAGCCACCCCCAGACGGGTGATTTCAGCCAGACCGCGCGTGATCAGGGCAGCGCGGGCGTTCAGGCCCAGAGCAAGGCCATCGCAAAAACCGGTGGCAATGGCCAGCACGTTCTTGACCGCGCCACCCACCTCGACACCGACGAGGTCGTCGTTGGCATACACGCGCAAGGTTGGGCCATGAAAAGCCTGCACCAGCGCCTGTCGCACCTCTTCGTGCTCGCTCGCAGCCACCAAGGCCGTGGGTCTGCCCTGGGCAACCTCCAGGGCAAAACTCGGGCCGCTGAGCACACCGCAGCGCAAATCGGGCGCGACCTGCGCCTGAATCTCGTGGACCATCAGCCCCGACGCGCCCGACGCGCCCGATGGGGACGTCGGCCGCTCGAAGCCCTTGGCCAGCCAGGCCACCGGCTGGCGTACAGCGCGCAAGGCGTGCAGCAACTCACGCGCAGCAGCGACCGGGCCGGCCAGCACCAGCAAATCTTGCTCGGCCAGGGCCGACGGCAAGTCGCCCATGCAGCAGTGCAGCGACGCAGGCAGTTGCACGCCTTCGAGGTAGCGCCCGTTGACGCGCTGCGCGTGCATGGCCTGCTGCAGCGCCGGATCTCGGGCCCAGAGGCTGACCTGGTGGCGCCCTTGCGCCGCAGCGTTGACCGCCAGGGCCGTGCCCCAGGCCCCTGCGCCGATGACGATGAGCTTCATGGCTGATGTCCTGCCGGCTGGCCGTTCAGCCCGGGCACCCGACGGGCTGACCGCTCAGACGGTCGACTTAGGCGGTCTGCGTGGCAGCCTGGGCCTGCTGCTCGAGCTGCTGCTGGTAGAGCATCTGGAAGTTGATCTCCGCCAGATGCACCGGCGGAAAGCCTGCGCGCTGAACCACATCGGCCACGTTGCCGCGCAGATAGGGGTAGAGGATCTGCGGGCAGGCCATGCCCAGCACCTGACCCATCTGCTCGCTGGGCAGGTTACGGATCTCAAAAATACCGGCCTGCTTGGCTTCGATCAGAAACACCGTCTTGTCGCCGATCTTGGTGTGCACCGTGGCCAGCACGGTCGCCTCAAAAATGCCCTCGGCCAACTGCTCGGAGCCGACTCCCAGCTGGATATCGACCTGAGGTTGTGTCTGATCGAGCAAGATCGCCGGCGAATTGGGCTGCTCGAGCGAGACATCCTTGAGATAGATGCGTTGAATCTGGAAAACGGGATCAGCTGCATCGGCCATGGCGGGTCCTGGAAAGTTGAAAAAACAAGCCGGCCCGCGGGCCGGCGACGTGGCGATTATGTCAGGGCAAAACGGGACATAAGCTGGCGGAGCGGAACACAACCGCAGCGGACCGGACCAGACCGAGCCAGCCCCCGGCCCAGGCGAGCGAAGCTCAGGCGGCCTTGCCTTGCAGCAAGTCGACCAGCGCACCGCGCGCGTCGAGCGCGATCAGGTCGTCGCAGCCGCCGACATGGGTCTGACCGATAAAAATCTGCGGCACGGTGCGCCGGCCGGTCAGGGCCATCATCTTTTCGCGCTCGCCCGGAATCTGGTCGATGCGAATTTCTTCCACCTGCTCGACCCCGCGGCGCTTGAGCAACTGCTTGGCCTGCTGGCAATACGGGCAGACGGCGGTGGTGTACATCTTGACGGCTTGCATCACAACTCCCTTGTTTTCAAGCCTCTAGCTTGCCACAAGCGGCGCAATTGTGCTGGCACACCCGGGCAGCAGACCCCAGACAGGGTCAGGCCTTGTCCAGCGGCAAACTGGCATCGCGCCAGGCCTTGAGCCCGCCGGCGATCGACTGCGCCTTCTCGTAGCCCAGCTTTTTGGCCTGACCGGCCGCCCGGGCGGCACGGGCACCGACCGGACACACCATGATGAGGAGCGTTGCCTTGTTCTTGACCAAAGCCGGCAGCTTTTCCTCCAGCTGGCCAAAGGGCAGGTTCTTGGAGCCCACCACATGACCGCCGACGTACTCATGGGGCTCGCTGACGTCGATCACCACCGCTTTTTCGCGGTTGATCAACTGCACGGCGGCAGCCGGGCTGAGGCTGCCGGCGCGCGCGCCGCCGGCAATCACGGGCCACAGCAGCAAGGCGCCGGAGCTCAGGGCCACGGAGATCAGCATCCAGTTGTCGAGCAGAAATTTCACATCGGTCCTTCGGTTCGTCCACAGGGCAAAGCCCAGGATTCTAAAATGCCGGGCTTGTACCGTGCCCGATCCCTGCTTTCCCCGCATTTTGGGCGCGCCAACCTGCCCCCCTGCCCCCACCTGTCCTTGACCCTTTGACCCACGCGCGAGCGCTCGCGCGCACCTGCCCATGTACAAGCTTGTGCTCATTCGCCACGGCGAATCGACCTGGAATCTGGAAAACCGCTTCACCGGCTGGACCGATGTCGACCTCACCCCCACCGGCCGGGAGCAGGCCATCGGCGCCGGCCGGCTGCTCAAGGCCGAGGGCTTTGACTTCGACCTGGCCTACACCAGCGTGCTCAAGCGCGCCACCCGCACCCTGTGGCATGTGCTCGACGAGATGGACCGCACCTGGCTGCCGGTGGTGCACAGCTGGCGCCTCAACGAGCGGCACTATGGCGCGCTGCAGGGCCTGAACAAGGCCGATATGGCCAAGCAGTATGGCGACGAGCAGGTGCTGGTCTGGCGACGCAGCTACGACACCCCACCGCCGGCGCTTGACCCGCAGGACCCCCGCTGCGAGCGCGGCGACCGCCGCTACGCCCGGCTCGAAGCCGGACAGGTGCCCCTGACCGAATGCCTGAAAGACACCGTCGCTCGGGTGCTGCCGTTCTGGAACGAGTCGATGGCGCCTGCCATCAAGAGCGGCAGGCGGGTGGTCGTGGCCGCGCACGGCAATTCGATCCGCGCGCTCGTCAAGTACCTCGACACCATTTCCGAAGCCGACATCGTCGGCCTGAACATTCCCAACGGCATTCCCCTGGTCTATGAACTCGACGACCAGCTGCGCCCGATCAGCCGGCGCTACCTGGGCGATGCGCAGGCCATTGCGCAAGCCACGGCGGCCGTGGCCGCGCAAGGCAAGGGCCGGTAGGCCCAGTGACGCCCCAGGGGCCGGGGGTGAGCCAATAGACTTACCAAGGCTTGCAGCTTTGCGCTTTTGCTGACACAAGCTCATCGCGGCGGGTGTATATTGCAGCTCAACTTTTGCGCACAGCACAGCCGCCCATCGGCCAGCGCCGGCGCCAACATCTTGACGAGGTCACTATGGGTCAAAAGCTCAGGATCGCAGGCTGGATCAGCCTGGGCGCGCTCGCCGGAGCGCTTACCACGGTGCAGCTGCAGGCCGTGGCCCGCAACAATTTCTCGCCGCTGCCGCTCGAGGAGCTGCAGCAGCTCGCGGCCGTCTTTAGCATGGTCAAGAGCGACTATGTGGAGCCTGTCGACGAGAAAAAGCTGATCACCGAGGCCATCTCGGGGATGGTGGCCAGCCTGGATCCGCACTCGGCCTATTTCGACAAAAAGACCTTCAAGGAGTTCCGCGAAGGCACCACCGGCCGATTTGTCGGCGTGGGCATCGAGATCAGCCAGGAAGACGGCCTGGTCAAGGTGGTCTCGCCAATTGAAGGATCGCCGGCCGACCGAGCCGGCCTCAAGCCCAACGACCTGATCACCAAGATCGACGACACGGTGGTCAAGGGCCTGTCGCTCAACGAGGCCGTCAAGCGCATGCGCGGCGAGCCCAACACCCGGGTGGTGCTGACGATCTTTCGCAAGGATGAGAACCGCACCTTCCCGGTGACCATCGTGCGCGAGGAAATCCGCACGCAATCGGTGCGCGCTCGTCTCATCGAGCCTGGCTACGCCTGGCTGCGTGTCTCCCAGTTCCAGGAACGCACCGTCGAAGACTTCGTCACCCGGCTCGAAGGCCTCTACAAACAGGATCCCAACCTCAAGGGGCTGGTGCTCGATTTGCGCAACGACCCAGGCGGCCTGCTCGATGCGGCGGTGGCGCTGTCGGCGGCCTTCCTGCCTGAAAACGTCACCGTTGTCTCCACCAACGGCCAGCTGGCTGAGAGCAAGTTCACCTACCGCGCATCGCCCCAGCACTACGTGCGCCGCGGCGCCGACCCGCTCAAGCGGCTGCCCGCTGCGGTCAAGTCCGTGCCGCTGGTGGTGCTGGTCAACGAAGGCTCGGCCTCGGCCAGCGAAATCGTCGCCGGCGCGCTGCAGGACCACAAGCGCGCCACCATCATGGGCAGCCAGACCTTTGGCAAGGGCTCGGTGCAGACCGTGCGCCCTCTGGGCCCCGACACCGGCCTGAAGATCACCACGGCGCGCTACTTCACGCCCAATGGCCGCTCCATCCAGGCCAAGGGCATCATGCCCGACGTGCTGGTTGACGAGACGGCCGAGGGCAGTCCGTTTGCCGCGCTGCGCTCGCGCGAAGCCGACCTGGAAAAACACCTGTCGGCCGGCGGCTCGCCAGAGGCAAAAGACCCGGCGCGTGAGAAGGCACGCGAGGAGGCGCTCAAGAAGCTCGAAGAAGCCTCGCGCAAGCCGGCCGATCAGAGGCGTCCGCCCGAATTTGGCAGCGACAAGGATTTCCAGCTCGCCCAGGCCATCAACCAGCTCAAAGGCCGGCCAGTGCTCGTGAGCAAGACACAGGCCCCGCGCGCCGAGCCCAAGAAAGAGAACTGATCGCCGCACCTGGCTGCGCCGCTGCAGGCGAGCGCCCCCCATGAACGACGATCAACTGCTGCGCTACTCGCGCCACATCCTGCTCGACGAGCTGGGCGTGGACGGCCAGCAGCGCTTGCTCGAGGCGCACGCCCTGATCATCGGCGCCGGCGGCCTGGGCTCTCCGGTCGGGCTCTATCTGGGCAGCGCCGGCGTCGGCCGCATCACGGTGGTCGACCACGATCGGGTCGATGCCACCAACTTGCAGCGGCAAATCGCCCACCGGCTCGATCGCATCGGCCAGTTCAAGGCCGAGTCGATGGCCGAGTCGATTGCGCAAATCAATCCCGATGTGCAACTGCGCTGCATCACCGAGCGCGCCGATGCAGCCCTGCTCGATCAACTCGTGGCCACGGCTGACGTGGTGCTCGACTGCACCGACAACTTTGCCACACGGCAGGCGATCAACCAAGCGTGCGTGCGCCATCGGGTGCCGCTGGTCTCGGGCGCGGCCATCGGATTTGATGCCCAGGTCAGCGTCTTTAACACCCGCCAGGCCGATTCGCCCTGCTACGCCTGCCTGTTCCCGCCCGATGCGCCGCCCGAGGAGGTGCGCTGTGCCACCATGGGGGTGTTTGCGCCGCTGGTGGGCATCGTCGGCAGCATACAGGCGGCCGAAGCGATCAAGCTGATCAC
>Ga0164293_10006221_pt1 | contig 10168 bp, 8 predicted proteins | sample GEODES118metaG_FD_111487 | JGI IMG/M metagenome (GOLD analysis project Ga0164293, IMG submission 111487) | Eutrophic lake water microbial communities from Lake Mendota, Wisconsin, USA - GEODES118 metaG | ecosystem: Environmental > Aquatic > Freshwater > Lake | place: USA: Lake Mendota, Wisconsin...
AGATTTTCCCATTGCTGCGGCTTCAATTTTGAAGACGCAAGGAGTTGTTGTAGAAGAGAGATGAGTACTTGCAAAAACGTCTTTGAGGCGATTCTGCGATATGGACATGACGAAGATTTCGTTCCGCACGAGGACAATGACTTCCTGCCTACCGATGCTCCTGCCGGTAGTCCGGAGAAGATCGAAGTTCTTCGCCGTCGGGTCGAATTGGGGCAACCACTTTGGCATTCTACAGACCGGGTCGACTACAGCGGTTTAACGGGAGCAATTCGTCCACGCGAATAGCTTCGACTATTAGGCTGGTTGTTACTATCGATTTACGCTTGACCCAGACGCCCCGTGATTTTCACGGGGCGTTTCTCATAATTATCGATCTAAGACTCGCATTCGATTTTTCCGAATCACTCGATTCTCGGCAAATCTTTTATATGCTGTGTATTCCAGCCAACACGAACTCGGCGCAGCTAGCTCGAACGGCTTCTTCGGATGACGCATCCACCTCGAATTCTTTCACCCGTGCGCCCTGGACACACTGAAAACGTTCGGAATAACTCCTGCCGAGAAGCAGGTCAACGACTTCGAGTCGCGCACCCTATCTAAAAACTTCGGGGATCTCGTCCAGACCGTGTTCCTCGACATACTTACCGAACACCACCCGGACCGACCGTTGAATGATGCTATCGCGCAATTACCGCTAGGTTATCTGATAACTTGCCATCAAATCCAATTCAAGCTTGCCCAAAGAGCTGCCATACGTCTGGGTTAAGTCACTGATTCGAAGAACTTGCAGGTCTTTCGCCGATTACGATACTCAGCCTCCGTGCCGATGCCTACCATCGTACAAAAATTAGAGACGGCGAATCATGCCGAAGTTCCTGGCGCCTGGTCGATGTAATTGCTTTTACGTACCTGAATTGGTGATCTGTTACATGAGATACGGGACAACGAAAGGGTCGTCGCCTCCCAAATTCACCCCTTGCTTACGGTTTCAAAATCTCGGTCCATTCATCCCTATGGGAAGGATGGTGAGTCTGAATGAACGGCCCGATGAGATACTTTACCCGATGCGATACTTTAATCGATGGCTAACTTTACCTGACCGGTTGTAAGAAGAAGGGTTAGCAGGAAGAAGAACGAGGATATCCAAATCAAAACGGGTTGAAGACCCGCGAATTTGTACATCCCTCTGTTAAAGAACATTGAACAAGCTGTCAATTTGCGTCTGAAACAGGTTCTTCCGCAATAAACGGAGATCGGGCAATCGGGGATCCTCATGCACGCTGAGATTAGGATGATCGATGTGGGGATTCCATTCATCGAGAAAATCAATCAACAACCGCATGATTGGACTCTTACCCTACCCTTCTCCCTAAGGAACAAAATGTCATTTTCTGAAAAAATCGCAAGGACAACCTCGGGTATCATCGAATCTTCATAGCTGACGGCTTCCTGGGAACAAAACCCGAATTTATCTTAACTTTCATAAGAGGTTCTCCTTCGTTCCACGTTTTACTTTCAGACTCAGGCACCCACTCTCAGGAAGGTCTTTTAGATTGCTTAATTAGAGAAACGACTCTCGGGTCGGTCATGTCTCAAGCCTAATTCACGAACGGACAACCTTGGACGCGTTGGCGGGACGTCGCTAAGCGTGATAACAACCCGAATACAGGATCATTTTGGTCGGGCTGCCAAGACCACGGTCCCTGTCTATCAGTCAGCAGAGGGAAAGCAAACTCCGTCAGCTACTCATACCATAGCAAAGATCGCATGAGATTGGGTATCGCGAAAGAAACACTAACCTAAACTTCTTCGCGGGCCGAATTTTCAATTGATTCGTCAACTGCTCCTTCGCGCAATTCCAACTCACCTTCCATACCTGCAGCGGGAAACCTTTCACGAAGTTCGGCTGCCCTGCGCCGAAGATCAAGAATGCTGCGCTTTGCCTGCTCATTTCCAGCAGCCCTCAGAAGTAGCTCGTGAGCATGGATGGCAAGTGATTCTGCGAAGAAGGGCTTTGATCTCTCGGCCTCTTTTATCAGCCCATCCGCTAGCTGAATTGCCAACTCCGAGTCAATCCGATCGACTGTAGCGGCCTCCCTTATCGCCAGAATCGCAAGTCTGCCGTCCCCCGCTCGGGCAAGTAACGGCAAACCTTTTTGCCAATCGCGCCTTACCAAGGCCCAATATCGACCGGCATCAAAAGCTAATTCCTGATCTATTTGCACCTGATCAGCGGCAGGTAACCTAGCGATCGCTTCAGCGTACCTTGCCGAATCGGCCAAGACACCACGCCACTCCTGGGCTGTGGCCAAAACCCCATCGTCGTGAGTACGTGCTGCCAATCCCTTCATCACTTCATGAAATCGTTTGGAACCTGCCACATCCCCTGATAAGAGATTTTCCCTCAGTTGCATATCAAGCCAGCCAGTGATATTCCGTAACGGCAAGCCATTTTCCAAGTATCTTTCGAGCCACTGCAGGAATAAATCTTCAACTTCACTCTCGGAAGCCTCCGACCACACTACCGCTTCGCGAATCACTTCAGTCACTTCGTCGTATCGCCGCGTTTGGACAGCAACCGATGCGGCCGACAACCAAGCGGCCCACGCCTCAGCCGAACCGAGGGTCGATTCTTTCGCAAGTTGGCGATAAGCGGACGTCGCCTTTAGTTCAGTCCCGATCCTGTTGATCGCCCTCGTCTCAACTTCTTGACGACACTTACAAATGTCACTGAACGGAGGAACCTGCCCCACAACTGGCAACAGCATACGTTCGTTCTGCCTGTCATTCCGGATCAAGCCTGAGTTTTCATCACGATGAACCGGATCGGGGATGCTCGGCTTGGGCAATGCGTCAGCCAACAACTCGGTAGGCACAATCGAATCGATCCGCAAAACATCCTCCTCAACGGAAGGAATTGATAACGGATCGGAATCACTAGGAGCAATCTGCTGCCCGCCCATGATGAGAAGCGTGCCTTGACCCATCGTCAGCTCATCTTCGAGAGTTTGGTCTTGTGAGAGACCAAATCCTTCATGCAGCGAACCGTCAACCGAATCCCCGACGGTGTCAGTCTGAACTGCCATACGTCCCTCGGAAGGAAGCTTAGCAGGTGCCGAGGCAACTAACCCGGCGGTAGGCCTAGCCCCTCCCCTCACCCGCCCAAAGACAGTAGCAACTAAAGCACTTAACCCAACCAAAATGATGAAACCGCAGGCCAAGGCAAACAAATGCGCGAGGCGAATGCTCCGGAAAGACTTACTCGACAAACGAGATATCGCCTGAGAGATTTTCCGCCTATTGGGGCTCAAAAGCTCTCTCAGCTTGCCGGGTTCGTCGACATCCAAAAAACCCTCAAAAGGGGCCGGACAACAATCCAAGAGGGACGGCGAATAGAAGAAAGCTGTAGCCCCTGTGCCGGAATACTCATCACGACCGCCAACGACCGATTCGCCGAAACGGAAAGGGTCGAACGCTCTCCTTTCCCGCCCAAGGCGAATCGCCTCATCTGTCAATTGTGCATGAACCCTTCCTAAAATCGCCCGCTGATGCGAGTCTAACCTTCGCCTCGGATCTAGCAATCGATAACCACTCGCCATCACTTCTGAAAGCTGCTGGGACTGGCGTGAGCGTGGCCCTACGAATGGTCGAGCGACGAGCGGCTGCACCGTTGTGGCCAGCGCTTGGCGAATGATCAACGGTCGGAATTCGGTCCCACGAAGACCCATCCGACGAAAATCGTCGGTGTCAGGAGGCAACAGCGGGGCATTCGATATCGCCCGAATTTCAAACTCTCGAATCAACATAAAACGACAAAATTTTTTCGGATAATCACGCTCTCCCTACACATCACAAACATCGAATGCATGCTTGAGAGATGCGATTGGGTCCGACCAAGTTGGTAGAAACTCCTGTGCTAAAAAACCCCGGTAACCCGTATCTCGGATCGCTCGGACTACCGCGGAATAGTTGATTTCCTGCTTATCGTCTAGTTCTCCACGCCCTGGATTCCCGGCCGTGTGATAATGCCCCACTAACGGGGCATAACGGCGTATATTCCTTATCAAGTCCCCGTGCATGATCTGCACATGGTAGATGTCAAACAGCAGTCGAAAATTCGGGGAATCGATCGCCTCCACCAACTCAACACACAGCCCCAGGTCATCACCCCAATAACCTGGATGCCCCTTCATCGGATGGGAGTTGTCTTTGCTGTTCAAATGTTCGAGGACCAAATTGATCCCTCGCGCTTCGGCATACGGGACAATTCTCCGCCAGCAAGACAAACAATTCTCCCTGGCGGCTTTATCACTTATCCCAGACTTTGACATGCCGGTGAACGTAATCACGCTAGGCGACTCAACTTGAACCGCTAGATCGATCGCCTCTTTCAGTTTTGCCTCAACGAAATCATGATTCGCAGGATCCAGCGGACCTCGCTGAAAACCATGGCTACTCACCAGAGAAATCTGCATACCCAACTTGCGAATCTCGGCATAAGACTCAACTGGCACCCCCTCGACCGCCACCAGGCCGATTTCCTTCGCCGCCTTCGCCAAATCAATAGCCCTCATCGGCTGAAAACACCAACCCATCACTGATTGTCGCATCTTGCGATCGGACGCCCCTCCAAAAGGAGACTGCGCTCGGACCGTTTCACCAAGCCAACAGGAAGTTGCCGAGGCCACCGACACGATCGCACCTTGCTGGAAGAACTCACGCCGCTTCATTGCTTACCCACCCTACCCCACAACCCCTGCGTGCCAAAAGCTCCACAACCACCCTGGTCCCACCACCCTGGTCCCACCACCCTGGTCCCACCGCCCTGACAAACCGGCTCGAAACTTCTCTGCTTACGATCCTAATCAGAATGAGTTCACCAGTTCGTGCAATTTCCGGGCCGGTCAAATCATTCAGCACAAATGAATTAGCCAGGGATTGAAATCGGTCAAAAGCGGCCGTTTGATCCGCTTCGCCACCGCGGACCACTCCAAAGGCCGCTTGCCGGAATCTCAAAATGCGACATCCTTCACCCGCTTTGAATCATTGTGAATTCATAACAGGACTTTCACCCCAACCTCGCCGCTACCAACGGTTCCTCTCCTAGTCCCCAAAAACGAGGGCGACCGCTCCGAAGAAGAAATATGATCATCCCCAGAAATAAAAATGGCTGGGACCGGCTTATCGGGTGAGCGTTCCCCAAAGGGTGTAAGCCGCCACAACGCAGATCGAAATCACACCGATGAACAAAAGGGCATCAACCAGAACAGGGGGACGCAATCTCGTATCGAGCCGACGGAAGCGGAAAAAAAGTGTCGCGACCGCGATCATAGGTAGTGTGGCAGCTTGGGCGATTCCGCCCAAACGAACCATCATCTGCGGGTCCCGGGCAAAAACATAAAAGAACAACGCCAGCGCCGGATAGAAAAGGCAAAACAGCTGTATCCTTCTGGCCCGCAACGCGGGGTCGTCGACACGGGTCCATCCGAGCAGGTTGAGAAAGTCGACCGTCAATCGGCTGTTGCCGGCACAAGAAAGATAAAGCGTCTTAAAGAGCACCGCCGCAGCGCCGATAAGAAAAAGGAGACGCGCCCACTGTCCAAAGGGCTCGACGTACATCTTCGAAAGCGTATCGATCAGGGCCGGACCCTGAGGCACCAGACCTTGCGGGTGCAATACGGCTGCACCCATGATATAAAACGCCACCGTCGAGATCGTAAAGATGATCATGCAAACGAACGCGTCAACATACATCACTCGAATCCAACCCCGGGCACGTCGCTCCCACTCCGGACTCCCATCGGGTTTCCCAACATAACGTGCGTATCCTTTTTCGAGACACCAATAGGGATAGTAAAACAACTCGGTTGCCCCCACGCCGGTGATCCCAAATACGGCAAAAGCGTCTGCAACACCATTAGGAGGGAGTTTAAAAAGGAAGCCTTCTCCGAACTCATCAGCCCGGATCGGATAGGGGGTTGCCCAGAGAGCGGAGGCGGCAGCAACCGTGATCAGAGTTACGCTAACGACGATCAGTGTTGTGAGCCACTCGATCCGACGATAACTCCCATGGTAAATCAGTCCGATCGTTATCAGGCAAGTCACGATCGCCCAAGGGAACTCATTCCGCGCACGGAAATAATCCGCCAGTCCCGGCGAAAAAAGTTGCAAGACTGACGAAAAACCGGCGGCTACTTGAGGAAACGCAAGATTCAGCGCTTGCCCGATCGAACCGGTCATTCCGCCAAGTTGAAAGACGGTGCAGAACAACATCGCAAACCACCACCACAAAAGCCAGTTGCCTGACCGACCAAACAATCTAATGTCTTGAAGCGCCCCCAACGTCGGCTTGCCCGATGAGATCGCATACCGACCGATTTCCGTTTGTACGAAAACTTTGATCACGCAACTGAACAATATCAGCCACATAAAAACGAAGCCGTGTTTCGCGCCCAACCCCGTCGTCAATAAAAGCTCACCCGACCCGACGATCGTTCCGGCAACAACGATCCCGGGTCCGATTTTTCGCAGCATCTCCCAGATCGTCGTCGGGGGCTCCTGAATGTCTTCAGGGGGTAACGCGTACGGGTCGTAGGTGATGATTTCGTCAGACATTCGGCTGCCTAATCGGCTTGTGAAAGGGATCGTTTGGTGAGAAAATCGATGACTCTTTCATCGAGAAATGCTCGCAGGGCCTGCGTCTGGACAAGACAATAAGCGGCTTTCAATCACTCGCCGCCGCGGTACGCTTCCGCGCCCTCTGCTGCGATCGCTCCGTCGCCGCGGAGGGGACATTTTTCGTCGGCATGGGCGCTTTAACCTGTTGGCGCCACCGATCCAGCCTATCCTTCAGTTGCTTTGCCTTTTCAGGTAGTGCCACGGCCAGATTTTGACTTTCGCCGATATCGTTCTTCAAATCGTAAAGCTCAAGCCTGCCATCTTCCAAAAACTCCATAAGCTTCCAGTCCCCCGCCTGAATCAGACTGACAGGTGTCGTCCGCCATTTGCCAGGACCTGCCCCGAGGTATCCGGGGAAGTGCTGGAAGATCGCATCCCGCTTTAGCTCGCCCGAAGGATCTTTAAACAACGATAACAGACTCTCGCCATCCAGGACTTGCCGGGGCTGAGGAGCCACCCCGACTTCGAGCAATGTCGGGAAGACATCGACATGAATCGTCGGCACGTCACATGTCTTGCCTCCGGGGACCATATTGGGCCAGCGAACGATGAACGGTTCTCGCGTCCCTCCTTCATACAAACTCCCTTTACCACTCCGCAGGGGAAAGTTGTCGGTGATATCGCCAGAGTCCTTCAATCCCTCTCTCACATAGCCGCCAACTCCACCATTGTCACTGGTGAAGATGACGATTGTCTTCTCCGTCAGCCGCAAGCGATCCAACGCCGCAACAATCCTTCCTACGCTTTCATCGACCGACCGGATCATTGCCGCATAAGTCGCGTTCTGATGCCCACCCGCTGGCGGTTTATCACGAAAGTGATCGACATTTACAGGCTTGGCTTCATGGGGCGAATGCACGCCAAAATGGGGCAAGTAGAGGAAGAACGGCCCGTCCCGATGCCTGTCAATGAAGGCGACTGCCTGATCCGTCAAAAAGTCTGCGAGATACTGACCCTTAGGATAGTCTACCGGCGGGACTGTCACAAAATCGAAATGCTTTCCCATCGATACAAGGGCTTCGTCAAACCCTCTCTTTCCGGGATGGTAGTCACCCGATTGCCCTAAATGCCACTTGCCAAACATCCCGGTTTTGTAACCGGCCGCCTTTAATTGCTTAGCGATGATGTCTCGGTCCAGCGGTAAATCCGTCACATTCTCTACCGGACGCAACGGGCGCTGCTGCCAATCAAAACGGTCGATCGATCCGACCGTGTAGACTCCCGTCCGCGCGCCATACTGACCGGTCATGATTGCGGCTCGTGTCGGGGCGCAATTTTGGCAGTGATGGTGGTTCAAAAATCGGACGCCTTCCGCCGCGAGCCGATCGATGTGTGGGGTCTCATAATACTTGCTGCCGTAACATGCCAAATCGGTGTATCCCAGGTCATCGGCCATGATGAAGATAATGTTGGGTCTGTCTTTTCGACCCGATGTCTCCTCGGCCAAAAGCCCCGACGGCATCAGCATCAAAAGAAGCACCACCCCAACGACCGACACCAAATATCGGGCACAGCGGCTGGAAAAAGAGCAGCCCGGTACGCGCCCAGAATCAAGCTCACAAAACAGATGCGTTTGGATCGAACGGATCATAGAGATCTGCCTAACTTGTGGCGGGGCCTAATTCTTCCGGAAAAGGATTGAAAAGCGTCCTGGCTGGAACTGAACGACAAGTTGGTCACCCGCATCCGGCCAGAATTCACAGCGATGATTCTAGATCCTGGCCAACCGCCTGGACAGCATAAGAGCCCCCTTCGATCTGGGCTCCTGCGTCTCGGGTCCGTTGTGTATCTCATACTCGCCGATTAAAACCGAAGGTCGCGTCAAAATCCCGTTCGAACTGGCGGTCGCTACGCTACGTGTGATATTCAAGTTGGGTGCATGTTTCTGATGAAGGCCCACGACTGCCGATGAACGCTCACCAAAGTGATCTTCTCACCGTTTGGCTCGGCCATCGCTTTGAAGGAAGAGGACGCCAGGATTTATTGGCCAAGCTTCGGTTTTTTATCCTCTACCTCGTTCTAGCAGCGACAGTGTTCGAATGGCAATTCGTCGCCGCAGAGCAATACGGCAGCGAAGCGGGGGGGGCGATGCTCGGGGTCGCTGGCAGTTCCGGCACCCTGGCCACGGTAGCGGGGCTGGCCCTGATGTCGAGCTTTCGCCGACCACTGATCATCAGCCGGATCCCAGGGATCCTCCTGGTACTCAATGCCGCATTCGGCTGGCAGATCGCGGCAACCTGGGGTCTTACGTCCTACTCCAAGCACCTGATGCTGGCAACGATGACACTGATGGCTTCGCTATTTCTCATCAATAATTCGATCGAAATCGCGGCCGTCCAAGGCTCCCCCGACCTGAAGTACCCCCGTATTCGAGCCTTCGGCAGCTACGGATACCTCGCCGGTGCCTTTTTGTCCCAAGCCTTTCCTGGGAGCCTTTCGTTGGTCATCTTGTCGCTGAACGTCGCTCTCCTGCTCTTACCGATGGTGACCAAAACGAATCAAGACAGCGCCCCAAACTTCCGACCAGAGATAGATAAAGACAGCCACCGCAACGCGACCTGGGCCATCGCCATTTCCGCCTTCTCGATCGCATTCATTGCTAAAGGTTTTGAAGTGATCGGACCGCTGCATCTTCGGACAACCACCCAGGATGGGTTGCGGTGGCTCGCGGTACTAATCTTTTTCGAGGCCCTCTTCCTTCGCTTCCTACATTTGACCAACACCCGCGCCGCTATCTTGGCGGCACCACTGATGTGGAGTTGCTGCTACGCCCTCTTCCTCGCCGGACTCTCCCCACTCGCCATTTTCTTTGCAATGTTCTTTGCCGCAGGGAACTGCCTCGCGCAGACCACGCTGCAATCACTGGTCGGCCAACTGTATTCCGGCTCCCCCACCGCCCAAGCGTTCCTGTCGAGCTGCAATGCCATCGGAGGCTTTATCGCATCTCTGGTACTAGCCGCATCGATCAACAGCGACCGGGTCGGGATCCTTGGAGTCAGTCTTATCGCTAGCCTGTTTGCGATCCCGATCGTGTTGACCACCATCCGCAGAATTCCGGTCGGCTAACCGCCTGCGAATAACTCCAGCTAGCCGATCGACGAAGCAGTGCCGGTCCATGGAATCCCCGAAGCCAACCGATTTGCCGGTAACGGGATACTGCATAGTTACACCTGCCAACTGACCACCGTTATACTTCTAGACCTCCTTCCCGTCCCCTACCTCATCTTTCCGAGGAAAACCCATGTGGCGCAAGTCGCTCTTGTTGATCATATCCGTCGCATTCCTTGCCTGCCCTCTCGCGGAGGGAGCCGATCAATCCAAACCCGTTCGAATGGGTGCAGGGATTATGACTTTCGATACCGTCCCCGGTTGGGGTTTACGGCCAGATGGTAACTCGGCGATCGGCCCCACCCACGGCGCGGTCGTCATCGACAAAGGCGGGAACATCTATACCAGTGCCCAAGCGGGTGTCTTTGTTTTTTCTCCTGAC
>Ga0164293_10006223_pt1 | contig 10165 bp, 8 predicted proteins | sample GEODES118metaG_FD_111487 | JGI IMG/M metagenome (GOLD analysis project Ga0164293, IMG submission 111487) | Eutrophic lake water microbial communities from Lake Mendota, Wisconsin, USA - GEODES118 metaG | ecosystem: Environmental > Aquatic > Freshwater > Lake | place: USA: Lake Mendota, Wisconsin...
TACTACTGCGATATTGGCATTCTCCTTGTACTCTTGCAAGTTCAACAAGATTTTAAGTTTAGATAAGTTGGGCATACCAAATGTGCCAACAAAATCTGCAACTGGTACCAAAAACTTGCCTTCAATGATGACTGAACGATCTTCTGCAACGCCATTGATTAAAGTTTCGTTAGCATCGCCGGTGATTTTAATTGTGTCAATACAGCCCAAGTCGTATGTGTGTCCTACTAAGTCTAGCAAGTGATCTCTCATTGTGTTTTCCTTTGATGATATTTAGATCTGTAATAGATAATTGTAATATTTTTATTGACCAATGTCAACTACTTTGGCCAAGCTTTGACCACCTCTAAGGGAGGTCATTTGCCCAGGTCTCTTCAGCTCGACCCAGGTTGTACTATTGCTCATTCGATATCGTTGTCTCACCTGATATCCCACCGAGTGAGCATGTGCTAAAACTGTTCGCCCGGGAGTATAACACATGAAATTGCGTTCAGTCATGGCTGTAGCTCCGGCATAGTCACAGTCGTTGAATGTAAATGCTAGAACACCGCCGGGTTTAAGTTTGCTGTAAATTTCAGTCAAATATTGATTGATAATTTCCTGCGGTTTATAGTCGAAAAAGTTATAAACCAAACAGAACCCAAATTGACTGTCGGGTAGATGTTCCAGTATAGCACCGTCCACACTTTCTGCAACGGTATAGGTACGCAATCGACGTTGATACTGATCGTTGAATCTCAACACAGCAGGCTCCAATAACTCTGGTATAGGTGCCACTAGATATAAAGGATCATGTCCCACAAGGTAAGTGATCCATTCTTCATGACCTGGATGTATAATCATACCAGCATGATGCCAATCGCCATGTGCTTGAATACGGGCAGTGATATAACTAGCCACTTCGGGTGTTATTTCAATGCGACGATTCAATATGTATTCAGCTGTGTCATGAATCATTTCTTGGCTGTACAGTCTATAACTTTCAGCGAAGTATGCTGGTTCCATTTGCTGTATCAAGTAAGAAATTTCTTCTTTGATATCTTCTACTGTGCGTTCAAAATGATCAATACTGCCCAGGACATTCTTGTAGTCTTGGCTCAATCGATCTACCAGGTGAGTAAATTCTACATCACTTGATTTGACTGTGTGCAACAACGGTGCCAGACGATCGTGAGCTATCAACACACCATTCAAGGGGGTAGCTTCATCTAATCGATTACGATAAGCAATTATATCACTTAGTTTCATTTAGAACTCAAACAAACTTTCAAACGTATTGCTAGTATTGGTTGCTGACGCTAGATCCCAATCCAGAACACCTAGTAAGTTATCAACTTTACCGTCAATAACTGTGGCTTCCATTTCAGAATCATTGAACGGCAGTTCTGTAAACCACTTGGGCAGATGCTTTTCGTCTGTGGGATATCCAATACTGGTCCATCCCAGAGGATTCTGACGCAGTTTACATACAATAGTTTTCATACCATCTGTAATGGCCAGACTGTAGTTATCCCCGTTCATGCGACGCATGTTGTTCCAGTTGATGGCTGCACGGACATGTCCTGGCATATTGGCTCGACCTTCTTTGTCTTCTTTCTTGCCGTACATGGTCAAGTTATTGACACGCTTGGGCGAACCTTTTTCCCAACCTGGTCGGTCTTTAAACAGGTACTTAAACTCACGGATCTTCTCTACAATAGGATCCTTGCTGGCACCGTTAAGAACATCATTGAGAATATCGCTAAGAAACTCTTGGATGACCTTAGGCGTATCAGTACGCTTGAGATCCAAGCCCATTACCTTAACTTTGCCAGGCTTGCCTGCTACATCATATCGTTTGCCATCCTTGTCGTAGAACAACACAGCATAACGTTTCTTAGTAATAAACAGGCCCTTACTGGCAACAATCTCACGACTACCTTGGATGATTGCACCCATCTCGCGTGGACAATGAAATGAACGTTCCATAAAACCAGGAAAGCTAAGGTTGACTTGTTCGGCAATACTGTTGTACAAGGCAATAACAGTATCCTTATCCCAGGTCATATGTCCCGCATCAATCTCTTTCTTCAACAGAGGATACGCTGAAAAATAACAACTGTCAGTATCGCCGTATATAATTGCAGCGCCTACATGGTCGTATTTCCCAGTAATGCATTCGTTAACATACGCATCCATGTGCCGAGCAATGGTCCGCCCGGTAAGGGTAGTAGATTGTCCAATGCGCTTATCAAAGAAACGACACCCAGGGTTAAGAATAGCACCATACAAACTGTTGAGGTTAATTTTCTTAACCAATTGCCGCTTGTCCCAGTATTCTTCTTGCTCATGATCGCCTGCTTCCTTTGCTGTGACTAAAGTGGCCTGCATCTCTTGTCGTTCTTTGTACCAACGTGCAAGTAATCCAGGAATGATGCCTTGTTTCTCGTATGTGAAGATAGTGCCATTGGCACTCATGATCCAAGGTTTGTTACTGTTGAATATGATAGGCCAAATCTCTGCTGCCGACATTACGGACGTCTCTCCGTTTTGCCAATCAATAGTGATTTCAAAGCCTTTATTTTGTTCCATGACTGCTGTGTACTCAAGTGTGGCAAACAGGCCTTCCCAAGCCAATGCAAAGCTCATGCCACTGGCCATACGTTCTACAATATAAGCATCGGTTGCAGTGGATCGCAGTTGACCAACAATGGTCTCCGGTCCCATGTTCAAGGCACGAATAGCCGACGGATACAAACTTTTAATATCAATTGATCCAATGTCTTGATGCAGTCCTTTCTTGGGATACGCAACATACGCACCGGCTGCTTGTGTGTTTTCTTTGTCGCCAAATGCTCGACGGTTCGGAACAACCATGCCACGAGAGTGTGCTTCGTTGATAATGGCCTGTTCAGTTACAGCAACCGCACCCATAACTGTTGGCAGCAATACTGTGTTTTCATGTGCAATTGTGTTGGCCAGATCTAAAAACTTTAGTTTCTTATCAATCTTGTTTAACAAGACGACGTCTTGTCTGTTATACTCAATAAAAGTTTTGAAGTTTTGATTATACAGTTGATCCAAGGTGCCTTCGTATGCTGTCTTGCTGCCCAATTCTTCGTACTCACCGATTGCATCCAAGCTGTAGCTATGACGTTCTTCGTATGTGTACTTGCGATACAGTTGCATATAGTCCAGATGCACACGACCTGATATGTCGTATGTCAGACTTTCTTTTCCGTAGCGTTCAAATGTACGTGGCTTAGGCAGCTGACCCCAAAGACAAAAGCGTCGAGTATCATCCTTGCTCAGTATGCGTGTGACACGGTTGACAGTATAAGGTATATCATAACCTTCGCTATTCCACCCCGACAGCACATCTGCATCGTCAATTAAGTTTAAGAAGGTATCAAGGAGATCTGCTTCCTTATCAAACATAAACGTGTTGTCAAACTCAGCTGCAATTTCGTTGGCAGTTTCCATGCTCATACTGTTAGGCGGGATGGCCAAGGTAATCAATTGGTCCAACCAGTCTAAGTAAATGGTAATTGCTGTAATGGGATTGAACGCTTCTTCTGTACTGGAGAAACCACGAACTTTATCAAAGTCAGTTTCAATGTCAAAGAACGCTGTGTGTAGTTTAGGTCCTTCTGCACCTAAAAAGTTTTCTGCCAAGCAACGGAACACAGGATTGATATCAGCTTCAAATGTAGTCTTGCCCGAATACATACGCAATTCTTTGCGGAACTCCTTGTTGTTGCGGCAGCTGAAACGACCTACTGGGTCGTCAAATATACTACGGAATTTACCTCGGGGATCTTCATAATAGAAGATATAATTTGCTGGATACTCTTGATATTTACGAACGCCATTGATGCGTTCTACTACGTGGATTCGATCCTTGTCGCGATCGAACAGGGCGTCTACATAACTCAAATTGCTTCTCCTGTGTGGCTTATGGCCCACTTGCCGTGTACTTGCCCGTAGAGTGGGCGATTCTCGTTACTATGTATTAATTATCATTCGCGCCAGGCCAATGCAATCAATCACAATCAAACACATATAATTGGCCAACAGTCCAAAACTACCTCTTGTCCAACAAGTCCAAGCAGCAGCACAACAACCGCTGATGAATATTGTATACAAGGGAATAACAGGAATGTTAGGTACTGTGGCAGCAAAAATAATAGCACTAACAAGGCTGCAGGCCCAGGAAAATACTTCTGCATAAAATCTCAGAGGCCATTCAGCGTGGTCCTTTTTAATGTATTCCCAAGAACCTGCAAGTACTTTGATCACAGCGTTTTGCCAACCGTAGTTAGAATGGTTTCTAACAGTTCGTGATCACTTTGCTCTCGACCAAATTCAGCCTTGTGTGCAAGACGAATTGCTTTCTTTAAAATGCCGGGTTTGATTTCCATTTCTTCAGCAATGGCTTTGATAGTGTCACTGAGTCCAGCATTGAGAGTTTCAACTTCGTGCATGACCTGCATGCCTTCATTGATGATTTGGGTAAGTTTGGCTTTTTGTTCAGTTGAAAATACTCGATCTGACATTGTACGACTCCTAGTATAAAACATTATTATACACGAGTATTTTGTTAAATGCAATAGTTATTTGGATAAGTCCTCCAGTTTATAACAATCGGGTAGCGAGTCAGATTGTTATGGGTCGGAGGCACCCAGACGCCTTAGACACAGATAACTGTGCGGTCCTAAGGGTATTCTATTCCAACTGTTGAAATTTTTTAATCAGATCTCGAGGATTTATTCCAAACACTAATTTTAATTGGCTGCCGGCATATAGATAAGCAGCAACTTCTTCTTCAACATGATTTTTATAATCTAACTTGGTACGTAAAATCTTTTCGATAGTCTTAACAGCAGAGTCTGTTGCATTGTCTTTCAAAAGTTTATCGGCTGCTGCTCGAAAGTTGTCATCTAAATAATATTTGGCATGAAACATTTCGTGTTTCTCTGTGTCTTTATCTGTGCTACCTACACCAATTATACAGAACTTGGACATGCCTTTGGTGGCTTGTTTTACCACATCCACCATGACTTGTTCTGCTTTGGAGAATGGGCGAGCTGATTTAGCCCAGTCACGAAATGCACGGTCCGTGATATTAAATCCGTCCCAGAACTTTAAATAATCTACATTGCCTTGGCGGTCAACCCATTGGTCTAAAAAATCTGGCAAGCTGACTTGTTTATTACGGCCAGTGCGACCACTTTCATAATATTCTGCTAATCGAAAAAAACTTCTTGTTAAATCTGGAATAGTTTTGTATTTTAAAACAACGCAGCCCGACATGGGATGACTGACTTTGATATCCTGAGCTGTAATCTCAGGTTGTTTTTTTATGTCAAAATAATTTTTAACAGTTTGTTTTGTCCAACGCTCAGTAAGGAATTCATGTGCTCTCATTTTCCTGCTGCCTGCAATGCTGCACCATTGTTGAAACTCTGACTGTGACTGTTGGGAACACGTTGCTTACGCTTGCTCCAGGCATAACCTGCACGATGTCCAGAACAATCTTTGGTGCAAGGACTGCCCAAGAAGTTGAGCTCGTCCAACTGCTCGTGCATGTGATCCATGCCTAGGATTATTTGTACATCATGCACAGATGTGCCAGCGCGGTGTGCCACCGCTTCAATGTCTTTGTCATCAAGTTGACCCACTGCACGATATCCGTGCGATTTCATTACGTCAGCTGTGGCATTCATGACAGTGCGTACATAGTCTGCTGTACGTTCGTCAAGCTGCGTATCTTTAATGACAAATTCATGAGCTCGCATGTTATCTTCCAAACATCATTTGGAACCACTTGACAGTGCCAGGTTCGAGACCTTGATCCTGTATTTCCTGCGGAGTGAATTTATTGACCACTTGATCTTTCAATCCTGCTTGTTTCCGTATCTCATGTATGGGATCGCTGGGATCGAGATAACAGTCATCTGTGGTATCTTCGCTGTAGGACTCTGAACGTATTCTATATTCTTTGGTCATGTGGGTGCGTAGGGATTTCTTTTAAGATCACTGTCAACAGGCAGTTCTGGGTATACAGGATATTGCATATTATTTTTTAAAACGTTCCTTTCTAATTTTCAAGATAACCTGCTGCACATGCGGATCAGTGGGCGGCAACATTTCAATTTTAGGGATAAAATATCCATTATATGTAGATATCATACCTCTACCGGCCTGCTTTTTATAATAATCACTTACGGAAAGAGTATTTGGTTTTAAGACGACCCGGGCAAACTCTGTGACTGGATGATCTTTGAATCTCGCAGGTTGGCGCGAATCTGCTATAAAAGCTTGTTTGGCTTCTTCGCTACGGGGTTCGATCGGACCAACTATAGACAAAGATGAACCAGGTTGCGCTGCCATTTGAGACTTGGTTAGGACGTTTTTAAATGATATGTTGGGTCTATCACGCAGAAGATATACCACAGCCTGTGCCAGACCTTCTTGCTGTACCTGTGCAATATCTTTATCTATCGTTGAGTGCTGAGCTGCCACAGCAGGAGCAACCAACTTGGCCACAGCAGCTAGGTACTCATTGCGATAAGCTGTGGGATCAGCAGCAATGACCATGGCACGAACAAAACGTCCCACTACATTCACAATGCCCTGATAGTCGGTCAAGTAATCGCCACCGGTGTGTCTGAAACTGATATACTTGCTGTTTTCGCTGCTGATACTGGCAGTATGTGTACTGCTGATATCCTTGGCAATTTTTTGTATAAATTGCAGTTTAAGTTCGCTTGATATTTTTTTATCACCAAATACATTTTTACCACGTCCAGATTGAGTTTGAGGTAAAGCTCGAGCCAATTGCCGCTGGTTGTCCTGCTTTCCTATGTCACGGGTCACACTACGCGAGTATGAATTTTCCAATCGTCCATACTGCTGTAGCACGTATTGATCGCCGGTGAATACAGCCAACTTCAGTACATCTACATCTTCAGGAATACTGACATTGATATGCAGGCCTGTTGATTTGTTGGTGTAAAACTTCAGTTGCTGTGCCATGCCAAAGAACTTCTTTAGTGAATCCAAGGCCTTGTTGGGTGCCTCAGGTGGTCCTACTATTTCAACACAGGCATCTTCTTGATCGTTGGGACTCAGGCTACCATCAGGTTCGATGTACCAACGGTCTAACTTTTTGGTTTCATCATGGCGATCCTGAAATATCACCACCTTGCTGCCCATGGTGGATTTTAACACAGGTTTAATGGCCTCGCTAGCCTTGGTGTATCCTGGATAGTCTTCGTACTCGTCTTCATCATGCTGGTAGTCATCTAATCCGTATTGGTTGTACACTTCTTCCACATCATAGTCAAAGTATTTTGACATTTTTTCAGCTACTCGGTAGCCTTCTTGATTAAACATTGCGTAGAAAACATCACTGGCTTCAAATGGAAGCTCCGACATTTCGTTTAAGATATCTCGTAGTTGCCTCTGACTTGTTGAATTAAACTGTATATCGTTAGCAAGTATTTGTGCAAACAACAGCGGCTTCATGGGATCATTGTCTCTGTAATAAATGTCCACTCTTCTTTTTGTATCTGGCATGTATCGTAATCGTATATCTTCGGGAATTTGATAGAATAGTTCTTTTGCCCGTTCAACTTTCTTTTCTAATACAGCAGTGAACGCATCAGTAAACGTGAGGTACCGACTTTTTCCCGGTTTGGGAGAAAAGAGACTATCAAATGTTCTCAAGGAGTCAGGTGAAATATCCATATCCGAGATGTTTTGAGTTTCATCAAGTAGTTCATCAATCATCTTATGAGTTTTAGCCTCGGGCTTTTCGTTGGTGCGAAACACAGCCCCAGGTACACATACTTCAAACTCAAAGCCAATCTTAACGCCCTGACTCTGTCCTTGCTCAATACTCTGAGCATAAGCAGTAGGGTTCATAGCTACTTCGTCTACAGTTTGATTCAACTCAGTAATTTTCATTATGCTTCTTCTACGTAATCTGCATTTAACTCTTGCCGGCGTCGGTGAGCGCGATACATTTCGCAGGCCATCACAGCTTCGTCCAAGCTGTCAAACTTAGTGGGCGTGTGCTTGTTCTTGATACTGATACGAAAGCCGTCATCCTCATTGCCGTGAATTGAGATTTCATGTCCGTCATCTGTGGTCAGAGTTTTAACTGCGGGCCCAACTTGATCGCCTGGTGTCTTGGCTGATAGTTTGTCTTGTAGTGCAGGATCTTTTTTAATCTGCTGCCCTAGATCAGACAGATAATCACCTAATTTGGCTTTGAGTTTAGTAATGATATCTTCTTGAGTGATATCTTCTTTGACCATCCAATTTTGCGGCGGAGTTTTTGTCACATAACTGCTGACAATTTTGCCGTTCTGACCAACAAACACACGATATAGACCTTGAGCATTGGGTCCTTGTACAGAAGAAATACGATGTTGCGAATCTCGTTTGACTTGCCCGTCGGGTGTTGTTGTTTTAGTGAGTTTAGTATCTGATTTTATATGATCATCATATCCAGCAGTGTCCCAACTGCGATCGTCTACTCGTTGATCATAATGACCATAATTATCGTGATCATGGGCAACTGCTGCTCCACCGCCTAATGCAGCAGCACCTGCTAATACAGCACCTGCCAACTTGCTTTTCAAACCTTCGTCGATATCAGCTTCCTTGCCTTGGATTTTTTTAACAACAGCTCGATTCTTGGCACGTATATCAGCAGGAGTGCCTGCTTCTTTTACGCCTTTCTTCTTGTTTTTGTTGTCCAACATGCCACGCTTGTTAGCTGTAGCCCAAGCAATGTTTTCAGCATCTTTGGCAGACTTGCCTGCGGCCTTCTCGCTGGATTTAATATGCTGGACCATACGATCAACTCGAGCACCTTCCGCCACACCTTGTTCACGCATTTCGTTTTTAATTTCAATCTTGACCGTAGGGTGCTTGGCTTTTATAGAATCAGCAATTCTTTTAGCTTCGGCTTCAGTGGCATAATGGCTTGCTGGCTTACCATTAAAGTACAGTACATAACGGCTTTCGGCTTCTGCTAATCGTTGTTTAGCTTCAGCCAACTGTGACTCGTAAGTTTTAACTTTGTTAAACTCAGGCCATGCAGCGGCAGGATTGTTTCCGCCGACTGTGCCTGCACCTTCTCGTACATATCCTGGATCCCCGGGTAATCTCACCGGCGCTGTCTTGGGTTCTGTTGTTGGTAATTTATATCCCTGCGGCAAGTTTTGTAACACTTCCTGGGGAGTGACTCCAGCCATATTCATTGCCATCTGAATAATTCTGTAGGGGTTTTGCCAATGCTCTATGTTTTTAATATTTTGTAGCATCTCTGCGTGTTGTTGTTGCGGCGCTGCCTGATGTTGTGCCAGGGCATTGGGATTGTGATCGTATCTGGGATCAGTCAACTGGGCAGTGGTGTCGGTATGCATTTTGACAAATCTTTGCCGAGCCTCAGGATTGACCAAACTTTGAACTATGGCAGCATTGTTTCCAGTGGCATTGACCCCTGTTGGTGCTGCGGCCTGTGCTTGAGCACCACCGCCTCCAAACGCAGCAGCCCCAGCAAGTGCAGCACCGGCCAATTTACTTTTCCAACCCTCTTCTATACTATCTTTAGGAACAATACTCAATACAGTGGCATTACGGCGGCGTGCCCATTCGGTAGCTTCAGCTTCACTGGCAAATTCTCGAGTCCATGCCACACGTTGATCTTGGCGATTATAAGCATAGCCATGTGCTACGACTGCACCTGACTCTTCGTTTATGTCGTCAGGGTGCCTGTTAAATTCTTCTTTGACAAACTGATCTAACTCACTGTGATCATCATTGAATGGGCTTGCATCAACTCGTGATTTTTGTTTAGGAATTTGCATACTGGGGCTCACTGAAGGTGCTGGTAATGCTGCAGGTTTAGCCGGTTGATTTAATACGGTGTTGGCTGTGTCTCGACCAATGTTTTTCATAGTGCGTCCAAGTTGTGCTCCGGCAGCACGAGCCAATCCGCTCATGCCAGTGGTCGGGCTTGCTGATTTGCTGTCTGTGCTTCGGTCTCCCTGGTCAACTGGATAGTTAGATTTATTCGGGACCTTGGCCATTTGCTGTATGGCATCTGTTTGATACACATCTGAAAAACCAATGATAGCATCAATCAAACCACTGCTATACATTTTTTTCA
>Ga0164293_10006224_pt1 | contig 10165 bp, 10 predicted proteins | sample GEODES118metaG_FD_111487 | JGI IMG/M metagenome (GOLD analysis project Ga0164293, IMG submission 111487) | Eutrophic lake water microbial communities from Lake Mendota, Wisconsin, USA - GEODES118 metaG | ecosystem: Environmental > Aquatic > Freshwater > Lake | place: USA: Lake Mendota...
ACACCCGGGCCGGATGCGTCAGTCCCAGACCAAGCGCGGTCATTCCCCCCAGCGACAGGCCCATCACATCGGCCCGCGCCGCCCCGACATGGTCCAGCACCGCGACCATGTCGGCCACCAGCATCGGAAAATCATAGGGGCCTTCGGGCGCGTCGCTTTGCCCATGTCCGCGCGTGTCGTAGCGGACCACGCGGTGCGACCGGGTCAGCAGGTCGATCTGGTCATCCCACATCGTGAGGTCTGCGGCGAGCGAGTTCGACAGCAGAAGCCACGGCTTGTCGCCGCCGCCATCCACCTGCGCCGACAGCGTGGCACCGGACGCCGCCACCCTGATGCGGGTCATTCTGCCGCCTCGGCGGTGCGCAGCGCCGCATTGATCCTTGGCAGGACCTGTTCGGCCATCAGCACTTTCGACCGGCGGGCAAGGGGAACATCCGCCCAGTCATGACCGGCATAGACCAGCGTGCCGAAGGGGCCGACCTCTTCGCGCAAGGCCAGGACTTCGTCGGCTACCTTGTCGGGCGTGCCCCAGATCACCAGACGATCAAGTACGTAGTCCAGCGTCACGTCATCGTCCGACATGGCGGGATCGTCCTTGAACAGGTTGGCGCGGCCGTTCTTCTTCAGCTTGGTCACCAGCGACTTGTAGTAATGCACATAGGGGCTGCCCTGCCCCAAGGCATAGGCCTTCGCCGTGACCATGTCATCGGCAACGAAGACCGATTTCGCGACGCGCCAGTTGGCCAGGTCGACCGGGCGGTTGCCCTGAATGCAGCCTTCTTCATAGCTCTTGCGGTGCGTGGCAACCCATTTCGGCATCAGGAAGTTCGCCGAGATCGGGTCCCAGCCGCGCGCGGCGGCGGCGGTGACACCTTTCGAGAACGGGGCAACGGCGGTGACCACGATAGGCGGATGCGGGCGCTGCAAGGGCCTGGCCATCTTGCCCTGTCCGATTTCGGCCATCAGCGTACGCTCGGTGGAAATCTTCCAGAACTTGCCGTCAAGGTTGTAGGGCGCTTCCTTCGTCCAGATAGCCAGCACCATGTCGATCGCTTCGAGGAACATCGCGTTGCGGTCCTGGTCGAGTGTGCCGAAGGCTTCCGCGTCCGACAGCAGGCCGCCGGGGCTGATGCCGAAGTTGAACTTGCCGTCGAGCAGATGATCGAGCATCGCGATCTGCCCCGCGACATGGGCCGGGTGGCAGTTCGGCAGGTTGACGGTCCCGGTGCCCAGCCGGATGTTCTTCACCCGGCCCGCCAGAGAGGCGAGGAACACCACCGACGAGGTGATGTTCTCGGCCAGATCGGTGACATGCTCGCCCGCATAGGCTTCGGTGAAGCCCAGTTCGTCGGCCAGAATGAACGCGTCCTGATCCTCGCGCAGGCATTGGCGCCAATCCTTGTCCAGCGGATGGATCGGCATGGTGAAGAAGCCAAGCTGCATGAGGTGCCCTCCCTTTGGAACGAACCGACGTTAAAGCCGGGGAGGCTTCAGGGGAAACGATAATATCTGATCGGGGCTATCAGCGTTTCAGATATCTGTGCCATCGGCGGCACCGACGCGGGCCAGCACATCAGCCCAGATGCGCGAACTCTGGGCATATTCGGCTTCAAGGCGTTCAAGGAACATCGCGGCGGCGGAGCCCGCTGCTTTGCGCGCGGGCTCGATGACGGCATAGCTGACGCTCAGGCTGGGACGGATGATCGGGTGAAGCCAGCGCAGGGCGCCGTCCATGTCCTTGCCGCAGATGGTGGCGGGCAGGATCGTGGCGTGGTCGCTGTCAGCCACGAATTCCAGCGTGGCGATCATTGCGTCCATGTCCACGATCGAGGCGACGGGCAGACCATTGGCGGCGAAGAATGCATCCAGCCGGTCGCGCCGGGCGTTGCCGCGCGCGGGAAGAACCAGGTTGATCGGCGGCAGATCGGCCAGACAGACGGGCGAAAGATGCGGGATCGGCCCGCCGGGGCGGCACACAAGGAACTCGCGGTCGGTGCCAAGCAGGCGGCTGCGGATGCCGCTCCGCTCGGCCGAAAGGGGCACGACGGCGAAATCCACGTCGCCATCGGCCACCCGATCCACCAGCAGCGCAGAATAGGCCTCGATCACCGAAACCTCGACATTCGGGAAATCGGCAAGGTAGCGCGACAGGACCGGAGCCAGCATTCCGCGTGTGAAGGTCGGCATCAGGCCGACGCGCAGCCGGCCGCTGATCGTGCCGGACAGGTTCCGCAACTCTGCCTCGGCGCCATCAAGCTGGCGCAGGATGTCGACTGCGGTGGCGTATAGGCGGTTGCCGGCATGGGTCGGTGTCACGCCGCGCGTGGTGCGGTCGAACAGCGGCGTGCCAAGGCTGTCCTCAAGGTTCCTGATCTGCATCGACAGGCCCGACTGGGTGGCATTCAGCCGCTGCGCCGCCTTGTTGAACGACCCCTCTTCGTAGATGCCGACAAAGGTGGCCAGCTGGCGGAAGTTCATCGGGTATCACCGGGGCTGATTACTGTGGCAAGAACTTATTGTTACGGCTGAAGGCGTGCTGTCAACTATCCTGCTGCCGAACAGGTCAGTTGGGTGCCGTGATGAACGCCGTGAATTCCTTTGCCACCGGGGACCTGCGCCCCTGCGATCCGGCGACCTATCGCGACGTGATGGGCGCTTTTCCGACCGGGGTCACCGTGATGACCCTGGGAAGGAACGACGGCTTTCGTCTGGGCGTGACGGCGAGTTCGTTCAACACCGTGTCGCTGGACCCGCCGCTGATCCTGTGGAGCCTGGCGCTGCGCGCGCCCAGCCTGACACATTTCCGTCAGAACGAGCACTTCGCAGTGAACGTCCTTGGCGCAGGGCAGCACGATATCGCACTGCAATTCGCCCGGCCGTCCGAAGACAAGTTCGCGGGCATCGAGATGGAGGCGGGGACGACCGGCCTGCCGCTGATCGCGCAGGCTTTGGCGCATATCGAATGCCGGGTGGCGGCGCGCTATCCGGGGGGCGATCACGAGATCATCCTGGGCGAGGTGCTGGCGCTGCGCCGCCGCGATGCGGCCCCCCTGGTGTTTCAGCGCGGGGCGTTCCACGCCATCGCACCGGTCTGACCCCGTTACAGCGGCAGCGGGGCGTTCGGGCTGCGCTTGTCCTCGACGGTGGTAAAGGTCAGCAGCGTGTCGCCGATGTTCTCCAGATCATGGGTCATCGATTCGCCGGGGCCGAAATCCATATGGCGGGTGTCGCCCGTCGCATAGTCCAGGTCCAAGACCTGCCCGGACGCGTTGCGGGACCGGGCGCGGCCGGGGGCCGTGGCGACCCAGAAGTAGTTCAGCACATGGGTGTGAAACGGCAGGCGTTCGCCCGGGGCAAGGCGGATCAGCCAGACGCGGAAGCGGTCGGTTTCGCTGACCAACGCGCTGCCGACGCGGCCGTTCTTCCCTGCCCCGGCAAGTTCGGTGGCAAGGTCCGGGGTCCAGTGTACAGCGGTTGCAAGGTTAATGCTGTCATCGGGCATGAATCGCTCTCCGCCTGCTTGCCACGGGTTGTTTATAGGGTGATAAATTGTGCCTGACCAGTGCAGGCAGGGGAAACGGGCATGGCGGGGCGGGCGCTGATCTGCGGCGGGTCGATCGGCGGGCTGTTCGCGGCGGCAATGCTGCGCCGTGCCGGATGGGAAGCCGTGGTGGTGGAACGGTCGCGGACCGAGCTTTCGGGCCGGGGCGCGGGGATCGTGACCCATGACCTGCTGAACGGGCTGATCCGCGCTGCGGGGGCCGCAACCGACGATCTGGGCGTGTCCGTGACAGAACGGGTCGCCTTCGACCGAACGGGCGGGCGGGTGGCGACCCTTGCCCTGCCGCAGATCGTGACATCCTGGGACCGGGTGCATTCGGCGCTGCGCGCGCTGGTGCCCGACGGTGCCTACCGGCTGGGGCAGTCTGTCACCGGCTCCCGGCAGACGGCGGGCGGGGTGGCGCTGGCACTGGACGGCGGCCACACCATGGAGGCCGATCTGGTGGTGGGTGCCGACGGGTTCCGGTCGGCGGTCCGCGGGCAGATGCACCCCGAGGTGCAGCCGCGTTATGCCGGATATGTCGTCTGGCGGGCGCTGGCGCATGAGGCGGACCTGCCGGTGACGGTGCGCGATGCGGTGTTCGATCCCTTCGGATTCTACCTGCCCCACGGCACGCAGATCATCGGCTATCCCATCGCCGGCCCCGGCAACGACCTGCGGCCCGGCCACCGGCGCTACAACTTCGTCTGGTACGCGCCGGTGGCCGAGGCCGATCTGGCCGACATGCTGACCGACGACAGCGGCCAGCGGCATGAAATCACCATACCGCCGCCGCTGGTCCGGGCCGAGGTGCTGGACCGGATGCAGGCCTTTGCCCGCGCGCATCTGTCGGCCCCGTTCCTGGAGATTCTGGCCCGGTCGGAACGGCCCTTCTTCACGCCGATCTATGACCATCTGTCGCCATCCTTTGCCGATGGCCGGGTGGCGCTGGCGGGCGATGCCGCCTGCGTGGCGCGCCCGCATGTCGGCATGGGGGTAACCAAGGCCGCAGGCGATGCCGAGGCGCTGGCGCGCCATCTGGCAATCGGACCCGTGACCGAAGCTCTTGCGCGGTATTCGGCCGAACGCGTCGCCGCCGCCCGGATCGCGCATGACACCGGGCAGCGGCTGGGCCGCTACATCTTTGCGGGCTCTCCGGGTGACAACCCCGACGGGCGGACAAACCCGAACCTTGCCGCGATCATGGCGGAAACGGCAGTGGTCCCCGCCGGGCTTACTTGATGGCCTGCGGATTGATCGGCGACCCGCAACCGCCCGGCATGTGCATCGGCGGGGCACAGAAGAAGAACTCGTAGACCCCGTCGGTCGCGCAATCTTCGGCCAGTTCCTTGACGTAGAAGATCTCGCCCATCGTGATGCCGATGGCGGGGATCACCACCCAGTGCCAGGGCTGGTTCGCCTCGTCGGTCTCGTTCGGGCGGACTTCGCAGCCCCAGGTGTCGGCACAGATTGCGGCGATGTCGTGCTGGCGGATCCAGTACGCCGTTTCAAACCCGAGGCCGGGGGCGTCGCCGCCCGCATAGCCCGCCCAGTCGCCGCGCGCGAGGCAGGCTTCCTGCTGCCCGGTGCGCACGATCACGAAGTCGCCGCGACGGATGTCCACGCCCTGCGCCGCCGCCGTGCCGTCAAGATCGGCGTTGGTGATCGCATAGCCGTCAGGCAGTACGTCAAGTCCCTTCCATCGCGCCACGTCCAAAAGCACACCGCGCCCGACCATCTTGTCGCGAGTGTGCTCGATCCCAAGTTTCTTCGCACCCTGCACGTCGACCAGCGTGGCGGGGTAGCCATTGTACATCTTGTCGTCAAGAAAGATGTGCGCCAGCGCGTCCCACTGGGTCGAGCATTGCATCGGCAGGTTTACCGCGTCATCGGCATAGCGCAGATAGGCCGGCCCCACGTCCTGCACGCCCGCCACCGCATCGGTGCCGGTTGCCAGCATCTGGTGGATCGGGTTCCAGCGCCCGCCGAACAGGCCTGACTGAATCTTTTCCTTGAGCGACAGGCCAAGCGCGAAGGATTTGCCGCGCCGGATCAGCTTTGCCGCATCGGTGATGTCCTGCGGGGTGATCAGGTTCAGCGTGCCGATCTGGTCGTCGTCGCCCCACCGCCCCCAGTTCGAAAGCTCTTGTGCCGCCTTGTAAATCGCCGCGCGGTTCACCGTCATGCCCATCGGCCTCTCCCTTGTCCGGACTTTGCCCCGCAACGGGGCTGTTTATCGTCCGATAAAGAAACCATCACTCGCCCCGCCGTGCAAGCGAAACCGGCGCATTCCTGCGTCGGCAAGGCAGGTTGCGGCTGCGAGTCCGGGCCTGTAACCTGATGACCGTCAGGATCAGGACAGGACGGATCGTGGAGACGCCAAACCCGGAAGCGCTGTCGGCGGATCGTCACTTCAGCCGGATGCCGCCGGAGGCGCGCAAGAAGGAACTTCTGGCAAAGGCCATCGAGTACTTCTCGGAAGAAGGGTTCGACGGCGGCACACGGGCGCTGGCCAAACGGATCGGCATCACCCAGCCGCTGATCTACCGCTACTTCACCTCGAAAGAGGATCTCATCAACGAGGTCTATCAGGCAGTCTATCTTGCGCAGTGGAAAGACGAATGGACCGAACTGCTGCGCCGGCGCGACCTGCCGCTGCGCGACCGGCTGACGGCGTTCTATCAGGATTACACAAGGGCGATCTTCAACCGGCCCTGGATGCGGATCTTCTTCTTTGCCGGTCTCAAGGGGCTGGACATCAATACCCGCTATATCAACCGGGTGATCGACCACCTCTTGATACCGATCTGCGAAGAAGCGCGGGCGACGGTCGGGCTGGCGCATGACGGGCCGGTCACGGCAGCGGAACTCGACCTTGTCTGGCTGATGCACGGCACGATCTTCTATCAGGGCATCCGCGAGCACATCTACCAGTTGCCGGGCCGGATCGATCACGACCGGTCGGCGGCGACGGCGATCGACATGTATCTGGGCGTCGCGGAAAGCGTGATCCGGTCAAGCATCGCGGCGGACGGCACAACCCTCTGACGGCGAGGTGCGGTCAGGTGCGGACCGTCAGTGGCGGGATGCCCAGGCGCTGTGCCTCGGCGTCGAGATCGGTCAGAAGCTTGCCGCCGACTGGAACGCCGTGTGCCAGCCGCTCCTGCCGGACTGCGAAGGCACGTTCGCCGGGCAGGCGGATGCCATCGAACCCTGGGCGCAGGGGCGAGGATTTCATTTCGGCGCGGATCGAATCGACCCGGGTCTTGAAGGTGGCGACGTCTCCGAAGGCCTTGATATCCAGTGCCAGGATGAATTGCCCGGTGTTGGTCGGACTGGAGTCATCGGCGTTGAAGTCGATGACGTCGCGCCCGAAGGCAGCACCGTTCAGCGTGCCTGCCAGCAGCCCGAAGATCAGCGCCAGCCCAAAGCCCTTCGGCCCACCAATGGGCAGAAGCGACCCGCCCGCTGCCTTTGCGGGATCGGTCAGCGCCTGCCCGAGCGCGTCGATCATCCAGCCTTCGGGCATCGTCTCGCCGCGCTGCGCGGCCAGTTTGACCTTGCCGTAGGCCGCCGTCGTCGTCGCCATGTCGAGCAGGATCGGCTGGGTTGCCCCCGGCACGGCGACAGCAATGGGATTGGTGGACAACAGAAGCTCTATCCCGCCCCAGGGGGCCATGTGGTTGGCGTTCCCGACCGCGACGTAAAGCCCGATCATGTCGGCGGCGAGGGGCATCATCGCATAGACGCCCGCCGCCCCGGCATGGTTCGAATGATGCGCACCGACCCAGCCGATGCCCTGTGTCCCGGCGATCTCGGTTGCCAGTTCGGCGCAGCGCTTCATCACCAGATGGCCCATGCCGTTGTCGCCATCGACCAGCGCCATCGCCCCCTGGCGACGCTCGACGCGGATTTGCGGGCGGGGGTTGAACCCGCCCGCCCGCAGCCGTGCAAGATAGCGCGGCAGCCGGAAGATGCCGTGCCCGTCACCCCCCAGAAGGTCAGCCTCGACCATCAGCTTTGCTACGGTGGCCGCATCATCGGGCGGCAGGTCTTGCGTGACCAGCGCTTCGGCGATGAAGCCGCGCAAGATGTTGGCGGCGAAACGGCGGTCGGGCGCGGTCATGGCCGGTCCAGAAGCGCCAGCGCGGCACCCCCAAGGATTGTGTCGTGGTCGGCTGCAGGCAGGCGCAGCCCCTTGATCACCGCGACCGCATCGTACTGCCCCATGTCGAAGGGATAGTCGCTGCCCAGAAGCACCCGGCCCGCGCCGACCTGATCCGCCAGGAATTGAAGCGGTGCCGCATCGTGCAGGATTGTATCGTAGAACAGCCGGTCGAGCGAGGCGCGCGGCGGGGATGTCAGCCGGGCGCGCGCCTCTTCCCGCACGGTCCAGCCATGTTCCCATCGCGCCGCCTGATAGGGGGTGAACCCGCCGCCGTGCGACATCAGGAAATTGATGCCGGGAAAGCGTTCCAGCACGCCGCCGAACACCAGACAGGCCGCCGCGATCGTGGTGTCGAGCGGATTGCCGATCAGGTTCTGCAGATAGTAGCTGCGCTGCCGGTCTATCCCCGCGACCTTCAGCGGATGCACAAGAAGCAGGGCGCGCAGGTCTGACGCGGCCGCCCAGAATGGCTCCAGCGCAGGATCATCCAGATTGCGGCCTTCGATGTTCGACCCGATCATCGCGCCGCTGAGGCCACCCTCGACCATCGCCCGGCGCAATTCTGCCGCGGCCAGTTCGGGGGACTGCATCGGCACAGTCGCCAGACCGCGAAATTGGTCGGGGCGCACCCGGACAAGGGACGAGATCTGGTCGTTCTGGATCTGCGATGCCGTCAGGGTCAGCGACGGGTCCTGATCGTAGAGAACCGTCTGCGGGCAGACGGCGACAACCTGCCGGTCAAAGCCGTAGCGCGCCATATCCTGCAGCCGCCGCTCCAGATCCCAGCCGCCCCGGGGGAAGGGCCGGTAATGGGTGCCTGCAACGGCAAGGTCCGCAAAGTCGTCGTCGATCGGGGTCAGGACCGGCGCGACCGAGGGGATCTCGCGCTGCATCAGCCGGATCGCCTCGGGATCAAGGATATGGGCGTGAATGTCGATGGTCGGCCGGGTCATCGTCCTGTCCGTTCTTTTTGTGGATGGTGTCATTGCTTCTGGAACATGAAGTTCAGCGAAAACCGGTTCTCGGGATGGCTGGACCGGGTCATGAGGTAGACCTGTCCGTCACTGCCCCGGTAGCGCCGCAGGATCAGCAGCGCCGGGGCGCCCTCTTCGGCACGCAGGGGACCGGCCTGTTCCGCACTGATCCGGCCGGTGCGAATCTCGACCTGAGCCTGCGCGGCCCGATGGCCATGCGCCGCTTCGATCTGCTTCAAGAGCGGCGCGCCATCCGGGTTCGGGTGGTCGATCACATCGGCAAAGCGCGGCAGGACATGGGCCTCAAGCCACGAAATCGGCAGCTGCGTCCCGCTAAGAAGGCGCATTGCCTGCAACCGGACCCAGGGCTGGCCGGGCAGGCAATCAAGCATCTGCGCCATCTCGGCTGTTGCATGGGCCCGGCTGACGTCGAGTTGGGTGCGGCTTGTACCCGCGGGGTACTGCAGCAACTCCTCGATCGAGTTCAGCGTCTGGACAAAGGCATCTGGTGGCGAGGTGGCGATCACGACCGTGCCGACGCCCGGCCGCGCCGCCACCAGCCCCTTGTCGGCCAGCGACCGGATGGCCTGGCGGATGGTGAACCGGCTGGCACCGAAGCGCTGGCACAGCGCATGTTCGCCCGGGAGGCAATCGCCCAAGCGATGCCGTCCCGTTTCGATTTCGGCCAGCAGTTCGGTCTCGATCACTCGATGGCGGGCTTGCGGCCCGCGCGAAGGCTGCTGCCTGGCCGGGGACTGGGGTGCTGCTGCCATCAGAGGTACCCTTCCAAGACAGGGCCGGCGGACGGTTGCCCCTTCCGGACAATGGCCCGCATGACGGCGGAATTGTCCAAATCGCCCTCTCCTGCCGCCATGCAGTCTTGCATCAGCGAAAGATAGGTCTCGGCCCCCGGCAGATGCTGCCCGAAGGCGGCGGCGATACGCAGGATCAGGTCGAAATCCTTGGCGGACTGGGCGACCCGGCCCTGCGGGCGAAAATCCTCGGCGACCATCAGGGGCCCTTTCGTCGCCATGACGGCAGAGGCCGCCGCACTGTCCTGCGCCACGGCCAGAAGCCGGGTTGGGTCAAGCCCGATCAGGCGCCCGAACACCAGCCCTTCGGCAAGCGCCGCGCGATTCAGCCCCAGGATCAGGTTGATGGCAAGCTTTGCCCGGCTGCCATTGCCCAGGGCACCCATCGGGTGCCACGCCCGCCCAAGCAACCCCAGCACCGGTGCGGCGGTGGCGACCGCTTCGGCATTGCCGCCCACGAGGAACACCGCGCCTCCGGCGGCAACCTCGCGGCTGGTGCCGGAAATCGGGGCCTCGACCAGGTGTATTCCGGGCGGGCACTGCCCCGGCAGGGCCGCGATCCGGTCGGGGTCGCAGGTGCTGATGATGATGACGCAAGCCCGGCAGGCGTCGGGCGCGGTGGAGAGCACTGCCTCGACCTGTGTGGTATCGAAGACCGAAAGGATTACCG
>Ga0164293_10006225_pt1 | contig 10165 bp, 12 predicted proteins | sample GEODES118metaG_FD_111487 | JGI IMG/M metagenome (GOLD analysis project Ga0164293, IMG submission 111487) | Eutrophic lake water microbial communities from Lake Mendota, Wisconsin, USA - GEODES118 metaG | ecosystem: Environmental > Aquatic > Freshwater > Lake | place: USA: Lake Mendota...
CCAGATATGTGCCACTGCATTCGACTTCTGACGTACAACTGTTGTATCTGATGCGAGAACTTCAAGTGCTTTACGAAGACCTGCAGGGTTTCGAGTAAATGAAACGGCAGTCGCGTCGGCGAGTGATTCACGCTTACGTGAAATTGCAGACTTAAGCAGCATAGCTGCGATTGGCGCAAGAATCATTACGAGCAGCGAAACTATAAGCATGACGGGGTTTGAATTGCCGTCTCGGCGATCTCGTCCACCACCAAACCACATCATTCGCATCATGAAGTCAGAGAGAATTGCAATTGCTCCTGCCGTTGTTGCAGCAACAGCTGATACCAAAGTATCGCGGTTAGCCACATGGCTCATCTCGTGCGCGATAACACCCTGTAATTCGTCACGATCCATAACTTCAAGAATGCGGGTAGTAAATGCGATAAGTGCATGCTCTGGATTACGGCCGGTGGCAAATGCATTTGGCGCAGTGTCTTCGACAATTGCAACCTTTGGCATAGGCAGACCTGATGCAATAACCACTTCTTCGATGAGATTAAAGAGTTCGGGGGCATCTTCACGCTGAATCAGTTTTGCACCCGTCATTGTCAGAACTAACTTATCTGAACCGTAATAAGAGCCCCAGACACCAACAAGTGCGATACCAACAGCGATAGGAACTATTGCAGTTGTTGTTCCGGCACCAAAGTAAGTCAGTGCGGCATAAGCAATGAGCCATGTGAGTAGACCCATTGATGCAAGGAGAAAATATGTCTTGCCTTTATTTGCCGATTGCTGCTCGCGGAAGTTAGAGCTAGGCGCCATTAATGAACTCCGTTGCTTGGATTAGAACTTAACGTCAGGGACGTTGCGATCTGCAGCGTTCTCTACTTCATAGAAAGCGCGAGCGCCCACCTTTGCAAAGCCGGCGAAGAAGCTAGTTGGGATTGTTGCAACAGCTTGGTTAAGCGAGCGCACATTGTCGTTGTAGAACTGACGCGCAAATGCGACCTTGTTCTCGGTTGTTGAGAGCTCTTCTTGTAATGAGAGAAAGTTTGTTGATGCCTTGAGGTCTGGGTAGGCCTCGGCAACTGCGAGCAATCCGCGAAGTGCATTCGTTAGCGCACCATCAGCCTTTGCTACTTCGCCGACAGAGGTTGCAGATGTCGCTGCAGCACGCGCAGTGATTACCGCATCGAGTGTTCCTTGTTCGTGCTTGGCATATCCCTTAACGGTTTCGACAAGATTAGGGATCAGATCTGCGCGGCGCTTGAGTTGGACTTCGATCTGCGCCCATGCTTCATCGACTGTGATGTTCAGACGAACAAGCCGGTTGTATTGCGCAATAAAGAAGAGCAGAAGAAGGGCAATAACGGCAATGACGATGATTGTTTTCATAGCTAATTCAACCCCTTATTGCTGGGTTGTATTCCCAGCGACCTTACTTAATCTTACTTTGGTGAAAGTTCATAAAGGAGCGGCTTGGGGTTGGCCCACGCTGACCTTGATAACGGTTGAGGTATTGCGCTGAACCGTATGGGTGTTCTGCCGGGGATGAAAGCTTGATCAAGCAGAGCTGACCAATTTTCATTCCTGGGTAGAGCTTGACCGGCAAGTTTGCGACATTTGAAAGTTCCAGGGTGATGTGGCCAGAAAATCCTGGATCGATGAAGCCTGCGGTCGAGTGGGTCAGTAGCCCCAAGCGACCGAGGGATGATTTGCCTTCGAGGCGGCCAGCGATATCGTCAGGCAAGGTGATGACTTCGTAGGTCGAAGCGAGAACAAATTCGCCCGGGTGCAAGATAAATGCCTCGCCATTTTCGGCCACGATTTCGCGGGTCAGTTCAGGCTGCTCGAGCGCTGGGTCGATAATTTCGTACTTATGGTTTTCGAAGACGCGGAAGAACTTATCGAGGCGGACATCAACCGATGAAGGTTGGATCATCGCCTCTTCAAAAGGCTCGACTCCCACACGCTTTTCGCTGATTTGGGCACGGATATCGCGGTCACTTAGTAGCACGGCGCCACCTTATACATAGGCGCAGAAAAAATACTTCACCGCCACCCTTGCATAAGTTACTGGTGGGTAGGAACATACCTCCATGAGCCATTACATAGCCAATCTCCGAGATATTGAATTTTGCCTCTTCGACCTCTTGGGTCGCGAGAAAGTTATGGGAGCAGACCCATACGGTGAAGTCGATCGCGACACTGCAATGGGAATGCTTGAGGAGATGAAGCGTTTATGTGAAAACGATTTAGCTGCATCTTTTGTTGAAGGCGATCGCGTTGGAGCAATTCTTAATAAAGAGACCGGCAACGTTACTTTGCCGGAAAGTTTTAAAAAGTCATACAAGGCATATATCGATGGTGAATGGTGGCGTGTTGATGCACCAGTAGATCTCGGCGGAATGAAGATTCCACCATCTGTCCGTTGGGCAATCGCTGAGATGGTTTTGGGTTCAAATCCTGCAATTCACATCTACGCATCTGGTTACGCGTTCGCTCATGTTGCCTATGTTCTTGGAACAGATGAGCAAAAGAAAATTGCAAAGCACATGGTTGATAATCACTGGGGCGCAACAATGCAGCTCACCGAACCTGATGCAGGTTCTGATGTTGGTGCAGGTCGCACAAAGGCTGTGCAGCAAGCTGATGGAACTTGGCACATCACCGGAACAAAGCGTTACATAACTTCAGGCGATGCCGACTTCTATGACAACATTGTGCACTTTGTTCTTGCACGTCGCGAAGGTGGCGGACCAGGAACAAAGGGTCTCTCACTCTTCCTTATTCCTAAATTTATGTTCGATATCGAAACAGGCGAGATGGGTAAGCGCAACGGCGTTTATGTAACACAGCTTGAAGACAAAATGGGTCTCAATGTTTCGGCCACTTGTGAAGTTAACTTGGGTGAGAAAGAACCTGCTGTCGGTTATTTGCTGGGTGAGGTGCATGAAGGAATTGCACAGATGTTTAAGGTCATCGAATTTGCCCGCATGATGGTGGGAACAAAAGCTATTGCAACGCTATCCGCCGGATACATGCAGGCTCTCTCCTATGCCAGGGAGCGCGTGCAGGGCGGTGACATGAAGGTGATGAATGACAAGGCATCTCCTCGTGTCACGATTATTAAGCACCCTGATGTGCGCCGTTCGCTGATGGTTCAGAAGTCTTACTCAGAAGGTATGCGCGCACTAGTGCTGTACACCGCTTCTATTCAAGATGAAATCGAACTTGCCGAGATATCTGGCGATAAAGAACGCGCCGAAAAGATGATCGCACTCAATGATTTATTACTCCCAATTGTTAAGGGTTACGGTTCCGAAAAGTCATGGACACTCCTTGGAACTGAATCACTACAAACATTTGGTGGCGCCGGCTTCACGCGCGATTGGCCACTGGAGCAATATGTTCGTGATGCAAAGATTGATACTTTGTATGAAGGTACAACTGCGATTCAAGGTCTCGACTTCTTCTTCCGTAAAGTTGTCAAAGATGGCGGTAAGGCTCTTGGTGCCCTTGGTAAAGAGATTGCAGCTTTTGCTGAAACCGGTGGCGCACATGCAGCCGAGAAGCAAGTGTTGCTTAAGGCCCTTGGTGATCTCAATGGAATGGTTGGAGTCCTTGTTGGCCATGCAATGGCATCACAAGAAGATTCAAAGGAGATTTACAAAGTCGGCCTTAATACATCACGTGTTCTAATGGCTGTCGGTGACATCATCACTTCTTGGTTACTCCTACGACAAGCTGATATCGCTTCCGAGAAGCTTCCTACCGCAACTGGCAAAGATGTTGATTTCTACACCGGCAAGGTTGCCGCTGCTCACTTCTTTGTTCATAACGTTCTTCCGCACATCACGGCAGATCGTAAGATCGTAGAAGCTACAGATAGCGCAATTATGGAGATTGCAGAATCAGCTTTCTAGCCCTAGTAACTCAGTAATTAAGATAAGCTCGCCAGATGCTAAAAAAACATCGCGGCGAGCTTTATCTTATTCTCGGCGCGCTTGCTTTTTCAGTCAACGGTATTTTCTCCACCGTTGTCCTAGAACAGATGTCAGCATTTCGATTGGCGCAGATTCGTTCAATCGTAGCCTTTACACTTCTGGCAGTCTTCGCTCTCATCTTTCGCCGCGATCTCCTGCGATTAAGCAGAAGAGATCTTCCACTTGCCGCTGCCTATGGAGTTGTTGGTTTTGCACTGGTCAATGTTGGCTACTTCATTGGCATCGAGCGTAAACTCCCCCTAGGTCTGGTCTTGGTCATCGAATTCACCGCCGCTATCTGGATTGCGCTCTGGATTAAATACGTGCGTAGGGGCTTTGTTGCCCGCGAGATGTGGTTTGCTATCGCGCTCTCGCTAGCGGGATTAGTCCTGGTTACCAAAATTTGGGATGGTTTTAAATTCGACACATTGGGCTTACTTGGAGCCCTTGGCAGCGCTTTTGCGCTGACCGCCTATTTCTTAATGGGCGATAAATTCGGTGCCAATCGCCATCCCTTGAGTTCAACGATTATTGGCCTCGGCTTCGCCGCTGCATTTTGGGTAGTAGTTCTTCCGCTCTGGAATTACCCGACAGAAATTTTCACCATTCAAATGGATCTCAGAGGATATTTAGATGGTGAACTTCTCCCCGGATGGATTCTTCTTCTTTGGATTATCACAATGGGAACAATCCTTCCCTACATCCTTGTGATTAGCGGCCTACGTATTCTGAGCGCATCAAAGAGCAGTGTGATTGGAATGGTCGAACCGGTATTGGCTGGCGCGCTTGCTTGGATTTGGTTGGGTCAGAGCTGGGATGCAATCCAACTTGTTGGTGCTGCGGTTGTGCTTATCGGAATTTACCTGGCAGATCGATCGAAAACGTCGCGGTAACTCGATCCCCAAGACCAACGCCTTCGGCGCGCTGAATCGCAACCTTGATTGGCAATAAATAATTTCCATCTTTGGGAAAAAGTGAAGTTGTAGTTGTTGTCTTACCTACTGTAATTCCACAGGGAATACATCCCCAGCCATAACTTGCTGTTTTCGATGCCTCTTTAATCTCAGCTGTGTACTTTGGCGGAACCTTGGCAAAGAGAAAAGGTGCCGGGCCTCGCCACTCAATAATTTCGGAAGAGAAAGTGATCTCCATAGAAACTATTCGTTCCAGCCGCCATCGCCGGGTTCGGCTGGTTGCTGATCGCCATATGGTGAATCAGGAACATAACCGGCAGGTGCTGTCGCAGGTGGTGAATCTGGAGTGCCCCACTGGCGCGGTGCATTGTTCTGCGCGAGATCAAAGAAGCGTGCAAAGTGAAGTTGGGCAGATACTGGAATCGTGCGCGTAGGGCCGTTACGGTGCTTAGCAATAATTAAATCAGCTTCACCGGCGCGGTTCTGTGAGTCGTACATATCTTCGCGGTGCAGCAAGATAACAACGTCGGCATCTTGTTCGATAGAACCAGATTCGCGAAGATCCGAGAGCATTGGCTTCTTATCTGAACGCTGTTCTGGACCACGGTTAAGCTGAGAGATAGCAATAACAGGGACATTGAGCTCTTTCGCCATCAACTTAATTTGACGAGAGAAATCAGAGACTTCTTGTTGACGGTTTTCTACCCGTTTGCCAGATGACATCAACTGCAGGTAGTCAATCACAATGAGTTTGAGGTCATGACGCTGCTTAAGACGACGAGCCTTTGCGCGAATTTCCATCATTGAAAGATTGGGTGAGTCATCGATAAAGAGTGGCGCATCAGAGATCTCGCCCATACGGCGTGCAAGCTTTGCCCACTCATCATCACTAAGTTGTCCAGAACGAATATTGTTAAGACCTACCCGTGCCTCAGCGGCCAACATACGCATTGTGATTTCGGACTTCGACATTTCGAGAGAGAAGATGACAGAAGTTTGATTATCGTGAATAGATGCATGTCGCGCAATATCGAGACCAAGTGTTGATTTACCAACAGCAGGACGTGCGGCAAGAATAATCATATTTCCTGGATGCAGACCGTGAGTCAAGAGATCCAAGTCACGGAAACCGGTCTTTACTCCTTCGATACCTGTGCCCTTAGAGATCGCTTCAATCTCATCAAGTGCTTGCGGAAGCAATGTGCTGAGCTGTACATAATCTTCTGATGAACGGCGTTCGGTAACTGCGTAGATTTCTGCCTGCGCCGCATCGACTGCATCATCTACTTCGCCATTTTGATCGTAACCAAGTTGTACAACCTTTGTTCCAGCTTCGACAAGTCTGCGCATGATTGCGTGATCGAGCACAATCTTTGCGTAGTAACCAGCGTTAGCAGCAGTCGGTACAGATGAAATCAAGGTGTGAAGATATGGAGCGCCTCCTGCGCGTGCGATCTCGCCGCGCTTTGTGAGTTCGGCAGAGACAGTAATTGCATCGGCTGGTTCGCCGCGTCCATAGAGATCAAGTACTGCTTCGAAAATTAATTCATGTGCGGGGCGATAGAAATCGCGTGCGCGTAAATGTTCGACAACATCTGCAATTGCATCTTTTGATAGGAGCATTCCACCAAGAACTGATTGTTCTGCTTGAAGATCTTGTGGTGGGGTGCGCTCAAATTCAGCTCCGATGTTACGAGGGGCGTTAGTTGGAAATTCAGCGATGCTCACGAGGTGGAGCTTGCCCCCTTCCACCGACAAAAGCGAAGGCGGGTGTGGGTAAAGGTGTTGATAACTAGCCAATTCCTGTGTGTAAGGGTGGGGATAACTTGTGGAGAAGTGGAGGAAAGGGTGGATAACTCGGGTAACAGGCTCATAAAGCTGTGGATGTAATTACCTCACTGCAATCTCACATAGTGAAGCAACGGCGGGCAAGGCGTAGGTAAGGCTCTCGACATTACTCGTTAGAGTTTTGGGATGGATTCCAGGACGATTTTTGCGGCAATTGGAATTCTCTTTGTCTTCGTCTACGCCTTTGGTTCGGGGATCTGGGTCTCCTCTTCTCCTGAATGGTACGCCTCATTAAGGCGACCACCATGGCAGCCTCCTAGTTATGTCATCGGAATTATCTGGCCATACAACTTTATGATCTTGGGTATTGCTTCCTATCAAGTTTCTAAATCTTTGACTCGATTAGAAAACATGGCCTGGCTAGCTTTCTTCGGATTAAGTATTTTTGCGGCAATTATGTGGGCTTACCAGTTTTACTCTCAGCACAATTTCACCTTTGCAACCATCGCACTAGTGTCAGCCGCGTTGCTCACTTTGCCACTTCTTTATCTCGCCTTTAAAGCTTCGTGGATCATGGGGCTACTGCTGGTTCCGTATCAAATTTGGGTAGCAATTGCCGCCTCGTTGGCCTGGGGATATTTAACGAGAAATTAAGTTAATTTCCTTCCATTGGCATGATTAACGCGTGACCGTGTTTGTGCAAGAGTCACTGGCATAGTTGTAATTTCGATATCCCTTGTTGATGCACCATACTGTTTTTGCGAGCTCCTCTTGTTCGCGAGAACTCCACGATCTAGTCCAGGGATCTACAGGGGCTGGCGCTGGCAAACTGTCGTCATACGTGACCTTGGATACATAGTCGTCACGAGCACATTCATTGCCTAGATAGTCGCCATCTCTTTGACAAATATTTGTAAAGGTCACAACTTCGTACGCCCATGTGATTGTATTTATCGCTCTGCTCCACAGTAAATCGGTGTCGTCAACTTCAAAATCGAATGGGTGTTTATCGGGATCTTCTTGATTTAAGTCATATTTGTAAGTGGAAACATTTGCACATCCACTTTTCCCAATGAAGTTATCGTTCTCGTCATACAAATCAGCCCCGATTATTCTTTCAATTTCGTCTTGTAATACGTCAAAGGATGGGTCTTCATAATCTCCCTTAACTGCAGAAATCTGGGATGCGGTGAGAGAAATTTCAAAGCCTGTATTCTTGATTGCCTCGGTAAGAATCGCTAGCTCGACATCATTTTCGAGGGTTCCTTGCATATACATGGCGTTAGCAAAGTACTTCGATAAGAATGGATATCGATTGGTGATGACGTCTTTATTTCTCTCGCGGGTTGAGTTTCCTACATTAGTAATGAAGTAGAGATCATTTGTAGTGTCAGTGAGTTTTTCAGATGGGTCTTTAACTTTAAAGAGCTCTGGTCCCTTGCTGAGTGAAATGAGATTGAGATTTAATTTTTCGCAAGACTCAATTAGGCTCGCCTCTGGTGCGGAACTACCGCAACCAGTGAGTAGAAGAACTGAGCAAAGACTAAAGATTAGAGATTTGAATACATTCCCAAGTGAAAAATTCATGTTTGTAGTTTAATTCCTGCAACAGTATTCGCAAGGAATGCGGGTCTATAGATGCCACATCATTGGCGTACTAAAATTAGACCGTGACTGGTCACAATTTGAGTAAGCAAAACAAGGCCCGCCACTTTCGTGACGGGCCTTGTTTATTTTGAATCTAGTAGGTAATTAAGCACTAATCACTGTGATGGCAACTGTCGCGACAACTGAGTGTCCCAATGAAACCTTTACAGTGTATGAACCGGTCTTCTTGATGTGACCAGATGTCTTAATGTTGTGACGATCGATATCAAGCTTAGTTACTGACTTGATAGCCGCTGCGATGTCCTTATCGGTTACTGAACCGAAGAGACGTCCTGCAGTACCTGTCTTTACAGCAACTGAGACTGTTGCAGCTTCGAGTGAAGCCTTAACCTCTTTAGCGTGATCGATATCGCGGATCTCGCGTGCAGCACGTGCACGGCGAATTCCTTCGATTTGCTTCTCTCCACCGAGTGTCCAAGCAATTGCTGCACCACGTGGAAGGAGGAAGTTACGGGCATATCCATCTTTAACTGTTACAACGTCTCCGGCTGTGCCGAGCTTTGCAACTTCACGAGTAAGAATGAGTTTCATATCAAATTCTCCTTATCGCGCTGAAGATGTGTAAGGCAGTAGCGCTACTTCACGGCTGTTCTTGACAGCTGTTGCTACTGAACGTTGGTGTTGTGTACATGCACCGGTGACACGGCGAGCGCGGATCTTGCCGCGATCAGAGATGTACTTACGAAGGGTCGCAATATCTTTGTAATCGATATATGTGACCTTGTCACGGCAGAAGCTGCAAGGCTTCTTCTTGAACTTCTTATTAAGAGCAGCAGCCTTCGCGCCCTTATTCTTAATCTCTTTGAGATTACGGTTATTTCTTGCTCCCATTATGGTGCTCCTTTTCGGGCCCTACCTGAGTAGGAATGGTGTAGTTACGGATAATTACTTTTCTATTATTAGAAAGGTGGTTCGTCGGTTGTAGATGGAGATCCCCATCCGCCACCGGCTGGTGAAGTCGATGCTGCAGCCCATGGATCTTCATTGAAGTCAGCAGCTGGTGCTGAGAATCCGCCGCCCGCATTTCCGCCTGCAGCACGCTGGGTACGAGTGACCTTAGCTGTTGCATTGCGAAGTGATGGACCGACTTCATCTACTTCTACCTCAAAGACTGTGCGCTTTTCGCCCTCTTTTGTCTCATATGAACGTTGCTTGAGGCGACCTGTAAGAATGACGCGCATTCCCTTAGTCAATGACTCAGCAACATTCTCAGCAGCTTGACGCCAGATATTGCATTGAAGGAAGAGGCTCTCGCCATCTTTCCACTCGTTAGTGTTCTTATCGAGGTAACGAGGGGTTGAAGCAACGCGGAATTTAGCTACCGCCGCACCCGAGGGTGTAAAGCGAAGCTCTGGATCGTCAACGAGGTTGCCGACCAATGTGATTGTTGTATCTCCTGCTGCCATTTTTCTACCTTCTTTTCTCTCTGGGGTTTTCTACTGGTTGAGTCCGTGCGATTAAGTTACTCGTTCCGAGTGACATTTTCGAGATGCAATCTCCGAAAATGTGGATTACTCGGGACGCATCACCTTTGTGCGAAGGATTGATTCGTTCAAGTTAAGTTGACGATCAAGCTCTTTGATTGCTGCTGGCTCACAGTTCATATCTGCAACTGCGTAGATGCCTTCAGGCTTCTTATTGATCTCGAAAGACATACGGCGCTTGCCCCAAACATCGAGCTTGTTGACGACGCCGCCTGATTCTTTGATGATCTTGAGATATGTCTCAAGTGATGGTGTGACTGTACGTTCTTCTAGATCTGGATCAAGAATGATCATGAGTTCATAGTGACGCATGTGTTAACCCGACCTCCTCTGGACTAAG
>Ga0164293_10006226_pt1 | contig 10164 bp, 14 predicted proteins | sample GEODES118metaG_FD_111487 | JGI IMG/M metagenome (GOLD analysis project Ga0164293, IMG submission 111487) | Eutrophic lake water microbial communities from Lake Mendota, Wisconsin, USA - GEODES118 metaG | ecosystem: Environmental > Aquatic > Freshwater > Lake | place: USA: Lake Mendota...
ATCCTCGTACTTTATATCGCTTTTAATAACTGATTTAAGCATCTTTTCGATAGCTAAGCCCTGACGTAATAGATTCACGTTGGTTAGTATATCCTCTTCTTTAGCGGTCATGTATTTCATTTCAATGACGCCTGCGGATAAGGAATTTTCTTTTGGGTAAAGTAGACCTTTTGAAGGTAGGTCTATCATTTCGGTAGGAACCGTAAACTTTTGTTCTGACATATTGGTAACTTGTTTAAAAATAAATATAAATCATTCAAGTTTCCGGGAACAAAAAAAGACCGCGGTGAGGCGGCCTTTCTTTTATATTCGCTAATCTGAGACTAGTAGTTCAAGATACAGTAGTCCATTCCAACTGAGATTGTTAACTCTGTAGGATCCGTGGTCGACCAATCGTAGTTTCCAAAAGTTGCTTCTTTAATGAAAGCTCCTTTGATAATCCACTCGGAAACAATGTCTCCAACTGGTCCGATGATAGATAAGTTCAAGTCTTTCTTATAAAAGTCAGAGTAACCATCACGTCCTGTTACAGACTCATGATGTAATCTTACCCACTCCATTACAGCTTGTTGGCCTGATGGAGAAATTGGGTTGTATAATGACAAACTCATATCTCTCCACTCAGCTTTACCTTTTAACTTACGGTAAACGTTGATATGGTCTAATTTGATCTCATTTAAAGTAACACCAGGAGCGTCTGCTTTTTTGATCATATATGAAGGAATGCCGTCTATGTACATTACGAACCTGTTAGAAACTGTAGGTTCGAACGACGTAAACATAATCTCATTTGGGTCTAATACTGGCATTTTTGGTTGTATTTAGTATAAATATTACTTTACTTATTTTTTCTTTTCGTCTGCTTTTTTCTTATCAGCAGCTTTTTTGTCGGCAACCTTCTTAGCTTCAGCTTCTTTCTTTTTCTTTTCGTCAGCTTTTTTCTTGTCTTCAGCAACTTTTTTAGGGTCTACTTTCTTAGCTTCGTTCATAGCCTGTGCGCCTTTTCTAGCGTATTTTGTTTGTAACCATTGAGAAATTTGACCAAGGCCTACTGCAGATTTTTTAAGCAATTCTCTTTGTTGAGGATCCTTTTCTACGTTTATTTCTTGCATTATCATTTTAAGCGCTCTGTTAACAGCCTCAATTGTTTCTGCATCCATTCCTCTTCGGTTGTCCTCTTTTACAGGAGTTTCAGCTTCTTCTTTGATTATTAACTTAGCCTTTACACTCTCGTATAAATGCGCTGGTACTTTAATTCTAATGATTGTATTATCGTTCATTTTCTGTTTTGTTTGATATTATTGGCCAAATGTTGTTCCAGTTGGTAAAATGTTGAAATCTAATTGGATAAACTCCGCAGTCTTAGTTGGTTGTAAGTAGATAGTACCAACCAATTGGTTTCTATCAACCACATCAGGAGTGTTATTAGTTTCGTCCATTACGACTTGGAATGCATACAAACCTTGTCTTTGTTGAACTGACTCTAAATAAGGATTAACTTGGTTAATGAATTTATTACGAGTTACTTGAGTATTAGGTTCGAATATAAGACCTTCACCGATTTGACCAATGTAACTCTTAAGAGCGATCAATAATCTTCTTACGTTTACTCTATCCAAAGCAGATGCTTTCTTTTGTAAAGTTTTTTGACCGTAGATAACTGTGCCTGCGCCTGGGAAGGTTGCAATTGGGTTAACTGATCCTTGATATAATCTGTCTCTGTCCGAAGAAGTTAATTTTCTTTCTGGTTGTAAAACTGTTGAAAGAGAGCCTCTATTTAAACCTGCTGGAGCGAACCATTCTGCAGAAACTTTATCGTTGTATTCGTAAGCGGCTGGAACGATTGTTGAAGCTGGAACGAAATTAACTTTACCAGTTTCTCTTGACTTCAATTGTACCCAAGGCCAATAAGTAGCTGCGTAAGAGTTATCAAAAGCAACCGCTTCGCCTAAAACTGTAGGAATAGATTGACCGTAACCAACCATATCAATAACTGCGATAGCGTCTCCACGAGTTTGAACCGTGTTAACTAAACTGTTAATTTCACTTGAAGCGTTAAGAGAGGTTAAACCTGGTGCGTAGAGCACATTATATTTGTATGCGTCCTTATTTCCCAATAAATTGATCGCTGTATCGTAGTCAGGAGCGTAAACGCCTTGAATGTTTAAAGGATTTGTTGGACTTGTTAAGGAGTAATTTGATGTTGAATTAGGAATGCTTTCGAAGAAGTTAACTTTTTCTACTCCGAAAGAACCGAAGATAGCACCGGTAGCTGTACCAAAAGATCCGTTGTTAGAACCAGATCCGATCTTAGGAATTGAACCAGTGTACTGAGTTTGTGCTTGACCGTATTGGTTTAAATAGCTAGGAGTTGGAGTATTAACTGTTTTAACTCTTACATACTTGCTCTTGTTTTGATAAGAACCAGTTAATTGTAAGTAAGCGTTATCCAAATCGTCTGTAGCAACTGTGTAAGCTTGATCTCCAATAACGTAAGCTACGTAGTTGTTTTGATTAGGATCTAATGACAAACCGTTCCATGTTTCAAGAACTGTCTTGTTGTTTTGGTAGTCGTCACCACGTCTAATGATCAAGTTGAATAAACCAGATCCTGTATCGTTTGAAGTAATCTCCCAACGAACGTTAGCAGAAGATCCTGAAACTAAAGCTCCGTTTACAGCGCTAGAAGATAAAGACAATATGTTATTGTTCATTATCGTACCAGCTGAAAGAGTTTCAAGAACTAAAGCGGTATTGTTTGCTATGTTTACGATACTAGCTGTTGCTGGAGTGTAAGAACCGGTAACGATTCTTGTCACTAACAAAGATTGACCGCCTTGCTCAAAATAGTTCAAAGCTGCCATGCTAGTTAAGTACTCGTAAGATGCTCCTCCGGAAACGAAGTTTGCACCGAACAATGCCTTGTACTGTGAATATGTGGTAACTAAAGTAGGTATGTTTACTGGACCAGTTACAGTTGGACCCAATAAAGCAGCGCCTGCTGCTACTGGTCCCTGTGTTATCTGAGATAAGTCGTTCTCTTGTAAGAATACTCCTGGGCTAATTAGTGTTTCGGCCATTTATGCGGTTTTTTTCTAGTAATAAATATCGATACTTAGTTCAAAACACTTTAGTTCAATTCGCCGGTCTCTATATTTACAGAAACGTTTCCATACTTTGATCTCAATTCTTCAAAAATTTGAGTCTCTGTATTTTTAATGCGTTCTACAATTTTCTTTTGCTTTTCAATCTCCAGCTCTAAAGAAACCTTTTGGTAAGTCAACTCTCCAAGGGTCGAAGCTACTTCCAAAGCGTCCTGTTTTAATAAGTTTAGTCTTTGAAGTTCGTCGTCCGTTATTTTTGTCATAACTTTGTTTGATATAAATATGTAATAAAAAAGCCCACCTAAAGATGGGCTCAGAGAGATTGTTGTGCTTTATTCTTGTACTCTTACTAACTTAAACAAAGTAGTGTAAGCTCCTTCTGATTGCACGTTCTCAAAATCTTCTAAAGAGAAAGGTTTGTGCTCCAATTCTCTGTCTTCGTTTAAAAGAGCGTTGAACTCGTTTTGGAATTCTACGAACTTAGGGTTAATGTCCCTTGAAACTATTTTGCCTTCTTCGTCAGTTACAACGTTAATGTGCATTGTAATTGAGATGTTGCCAGCTTCGTCCGCTTCGCCGTGCTTCTTGATTAACTCTTTCTTTAATTCTTCGCAAGCTTCTTTTTCGGTTACTACCTTTTTACTCAAATCGTTTAACCAGTATTTAGTGGCCATTTTGATCTTCTCGGAAATAAGTCCCTTTGAGATAACTTCTCCAGTTTGAGGATTTATAACTCCGTTTAATTCGGTTTCCAAGTTGTAATACTCGTAAAGCTTAAGGGATGTTTTCTGCATTCTTATTTAGATTTTTTTGTTGCTGACTTCTTTGCGGGAGCTTTTTTAGCTACTTCTTTTGCTTTTTTGATAGTCTCGTTCTTAGGAGCCAATTCAGCAGCTTTTTCAACTACTTCTTTAACTTCTTCAATTGCTGGAGCTACAGCTTCTTCAACTTGATTTACTAATTTAGAGATTTTTGCTTTGTTTAATAGAATAGCAATTGCTACTGCTACTAATACGATAATGATTCCGAATAACATAAGTTTTTAATTTTTGTTTGTTGTATATAAATATATAAGAATTTACGAAAAGATCTTTTTAGTAGGTAACGCCCACTTGTTGTTCTGAGGCTTTATATAATCTTCCTGTTGGATCGGCTGCTTGTAATTCGCTTGCCTTAGCTTCGCACTCTTCCAAAGTATCGTATTCGTAGATAGGATCTTCAGGTGTAAGTCTTGCGACCCATATATTAGGAACTCCGGGGATGTACTCCATTAGGACTATGTATTTCATGTTGTTATTTTAGAATAAATATTAATCTTTTAATCCGTATTTAATCCATTTGTACCACACTCTTTCGTGAATATAGTATTGAATTGGTTTGTATATTAACTCTGCCACTCCAAAAGCTGCGCCTACTTTTATAGATCCACTTACGGCCCACATAATTCCAAAGCCTATTAAAGTGCTAATTATTCTATAACTAATTGTTTTGGCAATGTGTCTTTTTCTTTGTACTGTCATAATCCTTGATTTCTATCTAAATTAATTCCTACCGCTCTGTCTATTTCTGGAGCTTGTGGGTCTCTATCGTTGATAACGTATCTTGTTCCTCTTCCTATACCCATGACCAACTGATGATAATTAACACCAATTTTTTCTAATTCTTGTTTTGTAAATAGTTCAAGTTCTGAGGGTCTTGCGGTTGTAATTACAATGTGGCTGCCTTCTTCGTACTTTGTTTTGATAAAATCCAATACACTAGTAATTGCTTCTGGCGCTATGGTTTGTATCTGATCGAAAGATCTGTACTTAATTAGAGTACCATCGATGTCCACAAAATAGGTCGAGTGTTTTATCATAGCTTGCCTTCTGCTTTCATTTGTTCTCTAATCTTTGTCGCCGATATATCGCTAATCTCTTGTGGTGGTACGTGCTCTACAATATCGTAACCAACTCCGCGGCCAAACTCAACCGAACATATATCTGGAATAGAGATTACTTTTAGTTTGCCTGCGGATACTTCCTCTTGCATTTCTTTGGCTATATTCAACATGATATCGTTAACGGAAAACGGATTCTTATCGTTTACTTCTACTTCCCTAATCGCTACGCAAACTTTGCCTCCTTCGTTTATTACCTGTCTAAATAACTCTTTGTGCCCTGTATGAAGTGGCTGCCAACGACCTATAAATAATGACCATTGACTAGCTTTTTTTTCTAACGAACTCTTAACGTGTAATTTTTTCTCCCACATACTCATATATTTTTGTTACGCATTCTTCTATTGATATTTTAGAAGTATCTAAATGTAACACTTTTTCTTCAATTGGTTGTTCAAAATCTTTTACGTGGAAAGCTTCTCTACCCCTTTCTCCCTCGTAAGTCAAGTAAATCCAAGCTACGTTGTTATCCAGATCGTTTAAATAGTCTCTGGCCTCTTTATAAGGATATACCAAAGAAAGTATTATGTTGTTTCCATGACGATGCAGGTAGTGCGCAATATCGCTGGCCCTGTTTAAATTTCTTATTCTGCCCTCTTTACTATAATCCTTGTTGGCGAATAGCTCTCTTAACTCGTCTCCGTCTATGGTGCGAGATGATGGAAACTGTTTAGCTAGTGTAGTCTTACCACTATGAGGTTGACCAAATAATACTATTATCATTTTGTATATCTAAATTGTTGAAAATACCATGGATAGTTATTCCAAATCCAATCTGTAACGTCCTTGCCCAAAACCTGTCTAGCTTTTGAGGGAACCGGCGCCAATTTTTTTCTAATTTCGTGATCTCCAAAAACTCCGTAAACTTCGTCGTCCTCTTTGGTAACCTGTTCAATATTGTCAAAATCGTGTTTGTAATAAGGAATGTCCAAGTATCTGTAGATTTTTCCCATTTCAGTGTCTGGATACATGCACAAATCTTCAAATTTAACGAATAGCATTTTAGAGTCTATTCCCATTCTAAACACTTCTTGTAGCCTTTCTATTGCCAAACCTACTGGTTGCGATTGTGCCCACATATCTATACGTTTAGGTACTGTAGTGCCGCTCATCTGCGCCCAGTTTAGAATTGGGTTAGCTTTGTCTGGGTTCTTACGGTAATTCTTTTCCATTGAACAAAACACGTCCCTTAAGTCCCTGACCATACAGATGATCTTTGGCTCTTCGTATATGAAGTTCAAGAAATCGTAATGAATTCCCCAGCCTCTTGATTTGTCAACCACGTATTTTTTGTCAGTGATTGCACTATAGTAGGCATCCATACCACCACGACAAAATGCCTTAAATCCCGTCTTCATTAATTCGGGGTCTTGTGCTTTAAACTCGGGTGAATCTGTATAATTGCCTCTAGCCGCGAATACTAATTCTAGTACTCCACTCGTTGGTGTTGCGTAGATGTCTGGATTTTGTGCTAGTATGTTTTGTAACAACGTACTACCTGCTCTTGGCAGTGAGCTCTGAAAAAATAACCTTTCCATTTATAACTTATTGTTTGTTGATTGATTCTATGATCTTAGCGCTATCAAAAATTTCGAATTCGCTGTTGTAAGGAAATTCTAATAGATCTCCGCCTATGTTAAAAGGTTGAAGATAAGAATTTCTTAGCTCTGGTTTTTTATTAAAAGGATTGTGAATTATATTGTCGTGAATACCATATCCAAACACATCTGGCTTGTTTACTACCCAACATACCGTGGATGGAAGATTCAATGCCGCGGCCATATGTTGTGCCACGCTATCCATAAACAATCTCTTTTGACTTAAAGAAACTAATACTACCAAACCTCTAAAGGATTCGGTAACTGCAAAAGTTCCTTCGAAAGAGATCTGATCTTCTCTCTTTATATGAGCAATATTATAAACTCCCTTAAAATGATTGATAACGTCCACCACATTATTGTAAGGAATATCTCTAGCCCAAGAATACTTCATATTAGCATCTCCGCCGCCATTGGTTTGAATCACCATTAAAGGACGATCGGATACAAATCTGTTTCTAAAGAAAGAAACTTCTCTGTCTGTTAAAAATATTTGAGGTAGTTCGTAATTATACTCTAGACCAAACATTTCACACCACGTTTTAATTAAGTGTTCGTTCTGGTACAAGTGTTCTGTTTGTAAATAGGGATCGTGAGCAAAGACTTTATAATCGTCTTGCCCTTGAATGTACTCTTCGTAGAAGTAGCTAAAGCCTCCAAAATTGAAGGCTCTATCTACAAAAGGGTTATTTAGGAAAACATCAGCGTATCCTGATACTGTAATTAATTTGGACTCGGGGTATTTCTTTTTTATGGCTTCGCAAACAGCTGTTGCCATTACGACCTTGCCAATACCACCATTGATCTGAAAAACTATATTCATAACGTGAATTTAATAAAACTATTCGAAACTATTCAATTTATCTTCTAAGTACTAGAAAATATTAATATCAGCAGAAACTATCTCTGTTACTGTTGTACCTTGAACAGTTGCGATTGCTTCTAATACAGTTGCATCGTCTGTGCCCCAATCTGTGATTACTTCGCCTGCTAAAGTGCAGTTTGTACTCAACAATTGAGAAAAATTGGTTGCTGAACCGCTTTCATCAAAAGTTAAATTACCGTAAGTCACTTGGAAGTTTACCATGTTTGTGCCTAAAACGTAAGGGCGTGCTACTGCAGCAATATAAGATCCTGTTACTGTTGTTGTTGCGAATGGATCTCCTTGAGAGTAGATTGTAGCTACTGGGTCTATTTTACCAAAAATCATTGTTTATTGTTTTATTTGTTATAAATATTATGCTAGATTGTTTCTTTTTAGAATTGCTTCTGTTATTTCTAGTCTATCTTTTAATTCTTTAAGCGCATTTACGTAAGAAGCGTATAGAGCGTCTTTTTCAAATTGCAGAATTGGATCGCCTTCAATCTCTCCTCCCACATTTCCTTCTGCATCGACTTTATCAATTGGGTGATGAGTAATAATTTCGGGTACGACTTGGCAAACCTGCTGTGCTATAAATCCATATCTTTTAAAGTTACTGCAATCTCCATTGAATACGAATGAGACAGGTTGTAATTGTGTTAATTTATCTAGGCTATATGTTAATGGACATATTGAATGCTTCATTCTGCAATCCGAAGTACCGCCCGATACGTTACAAATGTTGTTTGCATAGAAGTAACAAGCCGAAGAAGCTGATAATCCACATCCTACTGCTGATGAATATGTACCTGATGCTATATTACTAGCCCCACCTAATACTGCAGAACGATAACCTGAAGCTGTATTACTAACACCGCCTCCTACAAAAGACTGACCGCCTGATGCGATGTTAGATTGCCCACCTCCAACTATGGCTCTATACCCTGAAGCCGTATTAGCTCTACCGCCAGCTACAGTTGCTTGACAGCCTGAAGCTATATTACCCCAACCGCCTCCAACTGCTGAACGGTATCCTGAAGCTGTGTTAGTAATACCGCCTGCAACAGTACTTTCGCTGCTTGCATTATTTGAATATCCACCGCCAATAAAACTCCAATATCCTGAAATACTATTACCGTTTCCTCCTGCAATTACTGATTGACATCCATCAACTGTGTTATTAAGACCTCCTGCAATAGTTGAATATCCTGAATTTATAACACGATTACACTGCCCTCCACCTACAAACGAATATACTGTTGTTGCACAGTTCGTTAAACCGCCTCCTACAGTAGAACAAGCACCTGAAGCAGTGTTAGACTGACCTCCGCCTACAAATGATCTTGCATTTGATGCTGCATTACCATATCCTGCTACTACTGCGCCTTGATATCCTGAAGCTGTATTCGATAAACCTCCTCCTACAAAAGAAATATACCCTGATGCTAAATTTCCATTACCTCCTGCTATTGCCGATCTATCGCCACAAGCACAGTTATTAACACCGCCTGCTACAGTTGACCATTGATTTGCTGCTAAGTTAGCTTGACCTCCACCTACAAAACTAAATGCACCTGATCCTGTGTTATAAGATCCCCCTACTATTGCTGCACAGTTATTGTTAACTAAGTTATTAGAACCACCTCCTATGAAAGTATCATTGCCGCTAGCAATACAGTTTACTATGCCTGCACCTATAAAAGCTCTATAACCACTATTAGTATTATTTCTACCTCCTACTATATGAGTCCAAGCAGCCGTTGAAGCATTTCTATAACCTCCCGATACTGTCGCGTAAGCTGATGTTGCACAGTTGCATATACCGCCTGCTATTGAAGCGTAAGGTCCCGATACTAGATGACTTATACCCCCACCTATAAATGATCCTGTTCCTGCAGGACAAATACAGTTGCTATTACCTCCTACTATTGTTGCTGAATTACCACTTACTCTATTTGATAAACCACCCCCTATTGTTGAATAAAGAGTTGATGATATAGCATTAGATTTTCCACCACCTATAGCTTGCCAAGTACCTGCTGTTATACAGTTTTGATATCCCCCGCTTATAGTACTACTGTTAATTGCGTTACAAATTAAATTCATAAATCCACCGCCTATGCTTGAATAGTAACCGCTGTTTGAATTGCACCAACCACCGGCTATAACCGATCTACCACCGCCAGCTACGTTACTAAACCCTCCGCCTATTACTACGTCTCCAAATGGATTACCGCCGTTAATAGTATTACTACGACCCGCTCCTATAAATGATGCGCATCCTGCTGCTGTATTAGTGCAGCCACCACCTACAAAACTAAATTCTCCTGATCCTGTATTTAATTGACCTCCGACTACTGTTGAGCAGTTTCCTGATGCTCTATTATCGATTCCTGATAGTATTCCTGATCCCGTAGCTATAGCAACATTTTCTGATCCTCCTCCTATAAAGCTAAGTTCTCCTGATCCAGTATTAAAAGTTCCTCCTACTACGGATGCGCAAGCTCCAGTAGCTGTATTTCTAAAACCGCCTCCTGCAAAAGAATAGTTTCCAGCGCAGTTAAAAGATCCTCCTCCAACTACGGCTGAAGTTCCTTGTGCGCAGTTAGTGTATCCGCCTAATACCGATGCGTAAGTGCCTGATGCGGTATTTGTGAAACC
>Ga0164293_10006231_pt1 | contig 10160 bp, 12 predicted proteins | sample GEODES118metaG_FD_111487 | JGI IMG/M metagenome (GOLD analysis project Ga0164293, IMG submission 111487) | Eutrophic lake water microbial communities from Lake Mendota, Wisconsin, USA - GEODES118 metaG | ecosystem: Environmental > Aquatic > Freshwater > Lake | place: USA: Lake Mendota...
AGTCCAATATCGGCTATCGCCTCATTGTACTATTTGTTTGATACCATCGGCATTTACTCCCGAAAGCATTCGGGATAAGATTTATAAAATATTGGCATATTATATAAATCACATTGGTATAATGGAGAAATGACTATCCTAACCATACTTGCAAAGCGTTTAGTTTTATTATCTTCGCCGTCCTGAATGAAGAAGGATGTCTGAAACAACCCATATAAGCCCAAGTAACTATTCTGATAAAACAGCTATCGTGATGAGCGGGATCCGCCCGACAGGATATTTACATCTTGGCAATTATTTTGGGGCTATCCGGAACTATGTAAAAATGCAGGATGAATTCACCTGTTATTTAATGGTGGCCGATTTGCATTCGCTTACTACCCATCCCGATACAAAAAGTTTAAAAGCCAATGTGCAACGGGTTTTGGCAGAAAATATAGCGTGCGGACTAGATCCTGACAAAGCCTGTTTGTATTGTCAAAGCCATGTTTATGAAACGGGTGAACTTTACCTCTATCTCAATATGCTGGCTTATTTAGGAGAGTTGGAGAAGACGGTAACTTTTAAAGAAAAAGCACGGCAACATCCGGATAATGTCAATGCCGGATTACTTACCTACCCTGTTTTACAAACAGCCGATATCATCATGCACCGTGCCAGCCTGGTACCTGTTGGAAAAGACCAGGAACAGCATCTGGAAATGGCCAGGAATTTTGTAAAGAGGTTCAATCACCGTTATGGTGAAGTGTTTCCAGAGCCACAAGCTTTCAATTATCAGCAGCATTTGGTTAAAGTTCCGGGATTAGACGGTTCAGGAAAAATGAGTAAGAGTGAAAATGATATGGCCACATTATATTTTGCAGATGATGATGAACTGATCCGCAAAAAAGTGATGAAAGCCAAAACCGATTCCGGCCCAACAGCACCCAATAGCATAAAGCCTGATTATATTGAGAATATTTTTCTGCTGATGAAATTGGTGAGTGCTTCTGATGTTTATGAATATTACGACAAGGCGTTTAATGAAGCCAACATCAGGTATGGCGACCTGAAAAAGCAACTTGCAGAGGATATGATCAGGTTTATTGCCCCTATTCGTGAGAAAAGTACCACTATTTTAACTGATGAAAAATACCTGAAGGGCATTATGGAAAAAGGTGCAGAAATGGCCGGAGAAAGTGCTGCAAAAACCATGAAACTGGTACGTGAAGCTATCGGATTGAATTATTATTAAAATAGTAACTGAAAAACATTGTAACGGATGATAATTCAATACATTCGTAATAAAGAAAAAGTACGAACGGATTATGGCGAAACTTAAAAAACCAAAACATATTGCGGTTGCAGGCAATATTGGAGCAGGCAAAACCACCCTCACCGAATTATTAAGCAAACATTACAAATGGATTCCTCAGTTTGAAGACGTTGATCACAACCCTTATCTGAACGACTTTTATGAAGATATGCCCCGGTGGAGTTTCAATCTTCAGATTTTCTTCCTTAACAGCCGACTGAACCAGTTGCTGGAAATTCAGCGTGGGACCGAAACCGTTATACAGGACAGGACGATTTTTGAAGATGCCAATATTTTTGCTCCAAACCTCCATGACATGGGTTTGATGGGCAAACGGGATTTCGATAATTACTACCATTTTTTTGAAACGCTCAAATCGATGGTTAAGCCTCCCGACTTGTTGATATATCTCAAAGCTTCAGTACCCACCCTTGTAGGCCAGATACAAAAAAGAGGAAGGGAATATGAAGAAAATATCCGGCTTGATTATCTTAAAAAGCTTAACGACCTTTACAACAACTGGATTGAAAATTACAAAGAGGGTTTATTGCTCATCATTGATGCCGACACCAATAAGTTTGCGGAAAATGAAGAGGATCTTGGAAAAGTGATTTCTAAGATTGATTCTACCTTATTCGGATTATTTTAAAACAACGAACTAATCGATGAGTTGGTTTTTCATGGCATAGAATACCAATCCAACCGAATTTTTTACGCCAAACCTTTCCATCAGGCGATCTTTGATTGCTTCAACAGTGCGGGCGCTGATATCCATTTTACCTGATATTTCAGCGGCAGTGAATTCCATACAAACCAGTGTAAGCACTTCTTTTTCCCTTTCGCTAATAACGATTTCCGTACTGAGGTTTGGATTGAATTTTTGTTTGGAATAATTTTTCTTGATCAGTACTTTATTTACAAAAGGATTCAGGTAAAATCCGGTACGAACCACATCCATAATTGCTTTTTTGATTTCAGTAGGATCGGTACTTTTCAGGAGATATCCGGCAGCGCCGCAATCCATCAAGTGGCCAACAAACCTTTCATCTTCATACATGGTTAAGATGATCACCCTGATAGCCGGAAAACGCTTGGTAATCTGTTTGGTGGTGTCTATGCCGTCTTTTATGGGCATCTTTAAATCGCAGAGAATTACATCCGGTTCAGATTCAGGGATTTTTTCGAGTAATTCTTCTCCATTATCAGCTTCCATTACAAATTTGATATTGGTATATGGCCGCATTGAAAGGATTACACCTTTTCGAAAAATCTTATGATCGTCGGCAATAGCAACTTTTATTTGATTTGGATCCACCATATGCTTACTGTAAAATTAGCTACAAGTTTACAATCAGCAAGGCTTTAATTTCCAAATGTTGGGAGGAGAGAACCCGGATGGATTACAAAATTGTTTCCCTGGGCACTTCGAGGGTAATTTTATAATAGGTTTGGCTTGGATCAATTTCAAAATAGATGCGCCCGTTAAGTACTTTAATCCTGCTTGCGATATTCTTGAGGCCCAAACCCTGTGCACTTTGATTCAGTTTATCGAACTCAGCCTGAATGATGCCTTTACCATCGTGATGAATACGAAGATAGAGGTTATTGCCACTGGTATTTTGAGTGAGATGGATAAAACCTGCATTGCTGTGTTTGATGATGTTGTTCACCAGCTCCTGGATAATCCGGAAAACCAGTAATTCCTGTTCCACTTTGAGCCTGGTACGGTAATCATGAAAACGGGCACTGGCGTTTAAACTGCCGCTGCCGCTGATTTTCTGGAAGAGATCGGTGGTGGCACTCTCTAATCCAAAGTTTTTCAAAGTAGGCGGCATTAAACTATGGCTGATGTTACGGATCAGTAAGATGGCATCATCAATGATTTGCTTGGCACTAAATATACTTTGTAACTGTTGTGCTTTTTCCTGATTTACCAGGTTTTCGTTGAGATATAACCGGGCTGTAGCCAGCAATGGACCGGCATCATCATGAAGATCGGCGGCAATACGTTGCCTTTCTTCTTCCTGAAATCGGATAGATGCATTCAGTAATATTTGCTGTTTTTCTACTTCCAGTTTTTTCATCTGCATCTGGTAGCGGATCACTTTGCGCTGGTGAAAAATAACAAATACGATAATCCCTATGGCCAGCGTAAGCATCCCAAGCGTTCCGATAAACATTAAACGGGAAATCCCCGATGAATCTGCTTGCAAAAAATACATAGGTTAGTTTATGTTGCTGTTAGCGGTGAAACCATCCAGATTCAGGTCTGGGGGGAAATCTAATTGATCATTTTCTTTTACTGGTAATTCAGGTCTTTGTATAAAAGCCAAAGACAATATCAGATTCTTGATAATTGTAATCACAGAATTGACTACTAGTAGTTGATTTTTGAAACTCTGGCCTTCAGACTTGATATTGATAACAAGTAGGATATAAAAAAAAGTACCAGTGAAATACACAAATAATCCAACACATAACCAAAAGTTTATCGTATAATAAATGGGAATATGATAACTAAACTTCATTTTTTCAAACAAGTAATAAATGATAAGAAGTATTAAAATAAAATACTCTGCCAGTGAAGGATTATTTCCGAATTGTGTATTTCCTATTCTGTATTGATCATAAATACAAAAAAGCAAAAAAGGAATGATTGAAGCAAGAATTAGGATCCTTACGAACTTTGAAACAATAATTAAATAGAAAAAATAAGAAAGTAAAGCATATTCAACGAATACATGGATTCTAAAAAAGAAAATATAGGCAGAAAAAGAATGATATTTATAAAATGCCAGTGTGCATAGTATTGTGAATAATAATTGAAAGATGGTATATACAAAAAAAACCTTTAACTCTTTTGTAATAATCTTTCTAAAAAAAATTATACAAAAAATTAAAGGAAGAATTTCGGAAAGAAGTGAAATGTAAACTAAAGTTTTCAGAGACAGTTATTTGTTTCAAAAGTAATTAACTGGACTCCAAAATCAAAATTTACTTAGAATCTTTTCACTAAAAAACTTAAAAACAGACCAAGTGCGATAATAGTTGACATAAAAAAAAATTAGTGGTTCATTAATAATTGCACTGTAAACTTGGTTATTTCCACAGGTTTGTGCAAGAGGCAATAAGCCAGAGTAAGTTTACGTTTGTGGTAAAAACCGCCACAGTATTGCTTTTTACCCATTTTTTATCTGTTTTTTTCTTAAAAAATTAGGTAAATATACGAAGCTTGTATCGTAATTTTACTATTTATTTTTCTGTAAACTTGCTTCGTATTTGTACGTAAATGTGGATTTGTGGATAACCTATGCCAAAAATTGGACGGATTATTGCCTGTTTCATTCGAAAAAGCTGCAAATAATTTCTTTTTAAACGAGTCTGCTGTTGATACAGATTTTAAAATGGGTTATTTCCGGAATGAAAAACGTAAAATAACGCAACAATTATCGTAAATTTACGCAATAGTTTTGCTTTGTTACTATTTTCAGGAACTGATCTGCTGTTGTAACAGGCGTTTACAAGTTTCAAAATGGTTATTTTTATACAGTTAAGAACAACTAACCCCCAAAAAAATGTCAATTGAAAATCTGATCAAAATTGCTATTGCCGACGACCACAAGATTTTTCGTGATGGCATAAAGATGGCTTTAGCAGGTAAAACCAACCTCAAAATGATTTGGGAAGCTGAGGATGGAAAGGATATGATGCATAAAATTGCTATCAAAAAACCTGAAGTGTTGCTGATGGACATCCGGATGCCCGAAATTGACGGCATCAATGGCATCCAATTGATTAGAAAAGAATATGAAGACATCAAAATCATCGTATTAACTATGTACGACGATCAGCAGATGATCAGCAAGATGATGGAAATGGGTGCCAACGCTTACCTCACTAAAACTACAGATCCGGAAGAAATTTATGAAGCGATCCTTACCTGTATGAACGACGACTTCTATTTCAACGAATTGGTGAACAAGGCCGTGATGGGCAGGCTGATGCAGAAAAAGAATGTACGGCAGCATTATGGAACCAACATACCGGTTACTTTCAATGAAAAAGAAATCAAGATCCTTCAATTGCTTGCTGAAGACAAAACAACCGAAGAAATTTCTAAAATCATCTTCCTGAGCCCGAGAACAATCGAAACCATCCGTCAGAACATGAAGACCAAAGTAAATGCCAAAACAATTGGTGGTTTAATCATGTACGGAATGAGAAACAAACTCATCGAATAAGTTCTGCAATTAAAAAGTAACAATCCCATTTTTCACTGCATAAATTGCCAGTCCAACCCTGCTTCTTACATCTAATTTTTCAAAAAGGGCGTCCCGGTAGCCGTCTATCGCCCTGGGGGTAATATTGAGCTTAACGGCAATTTCTTTATAGGTAAGATCGGTGCTGGCCAGCCGGAGAAATTCCATTTCCTTTTCTGAAAGGATCACCCTGTCGAATGAAGTATTTCCTTGTTGACTTTTCTGAAAAAAACCAGCCAGTTTGCCGGTTGTATTATGAGAATAATAATAACCGCTTTGAGCAACGGCCTGAAGTGCTGCACGCAATTCTCCCGGGTGGATGTCTTTTTTCAAAAAACCTTTCACACCTGATTGCAGCAAACGGATCAATGCAATTTCAGAGTCGTACATGGTTAAGATGAGAATATTTATTTCAGGATGCTCATTGCTTAACCATTTTGATGCTTCAAAACCATCCATCACGGGCATGTTCAGATCAAGTAAAACCAATTGCGGCAAATGCCCATTAGCAATCGCTTGCTGCAATTCCTTTCCGTTGCCTGCTGTGGCGATCACTTTAAAATCGGTGAACGAATTGATCAGGTTGGCCAAGGCATCCCTGAGCAAAACATGGTCATCAACCAATATTACTTTGTAACAGTTCTTCATATTGTTCATATATGGGTATTTGTATCGTGATTGTAGTTCCTTTTCCTGGTGTAGATTGTATGTCAAAACTTCCATTTAACAGGGTTGCCCTTTTTTTCATGTTCCCTAATCCATTCCCGGGCTGAAGCATCCCCTGCCTGAACCCCTTTCCGTTGTCGGCAACAACCAGTTCGAGATGAGTGGAGGTAAAGTGAATATCGATATAAATCTGCGTGGCTTCGGCATGTTTCACCACATTGTGAAGCGATTCCTGCACGATGCGAAACAGCATCAGTTCTTTCTGCGCATCCATATAAATGGAATTGCCTGTTACCCTTAGGCGCATGTTGTACATTCCTGGCTTGTTCAGCTGATTTACTTCAAATTCCAAGGCACCCAGGAAGCCATTGTTATGGATGATTTCTGAATTCATGCTTCTGCTGAGGTCGCTCAGGTCTTCGATAGATTCGCTGATACCCTTGATGGCTTGGGCAACCTGCGATTGGCAGCTTTCGAGGTCTGTATAAGATAGGGTATTCAATTGCAATTTGGCAAGGGTTAATTTCTGACCGATATTATCGTGTATTTCCTGTGAAATATTTTGAAAAGTCTGCTCCTGAATTTCTACTTTAGTCTGCAGCATATTATTTTCATGCGCAACCTTTATTTCCTCAATGCCCTTGAAATAGGCATTTTGTTTCTGTTGATACCGATAAATAATAATTGCAACAAAGGTTATCATCAGGAACATGAAAACCGAACAAATTACCATAAATATTACTAAGCCCTGATCGGATTGGTTGAACATAGTATTGCTTTGATTAAGAAAAGATGAAGTATAATGTAAGGCAAGACAGTAAGTAAACTTACAAGAAAGAGGTAATTGCTGAGATATTTAAAACCGAAATAATTACCTGCAAAAGTGATTGGAATAGTTAAACTGGAAGAAAAAAGAACTCCTGTAACTACCCAAAATGCAGGTTCTTTTAACAAGATTACCTGAGGAATATTATTAAGCAGTTGGAGATAATAGATAACACAGTAAAGGAAAAGAATAAAATGTGCGATTGAAAAAGCAAAGTTTGCCTGGTTAGTTATATCAAAATTTAGATAAAAACCCAACATCACAACTGATCCAATTATATATACGCCGATTAGGGTATACAGAACCGGGTTACTTTTATTTGGGGTAGCTTTTTTAATGAAGTTGCAGAGAAAGGTATAATGAAAAAAGATTGATAAATTATTTAATAAAACAAAAAAACTATTCTTCCCAATCCATAATAGTTCGGATACTCCTATCACACCAATAACAATTCCAACAAAATGATACCAGTAAAAACCTTTCATATATGGAACAATATTTTTATTTTTCACTAACTTCAATGAGAACAGGAATGAGATAAAAAAGATAAAAACTTCCAAAAACAACAATCCAAATACTATTAATTTATCTTCCATTACTAATTTTTTACAAGATTACCTGATGTACTCATTATTTACAAGGGAAAAACACCCCCCTTTTCTGTTGTTTTTCCCCTTAATAAGATAGGAAATCACATCAAAGGTATTTTACCTTTGTGTTTTGGCAAGCTTTATGTACTTTCGGGGCTACCCAAAAAAGCGTAAAATTCCTATACAAAGGATAGGGTAAATACACGCTTTATTGCAATGCCAAATAATTTGACCTTGCAGACTGCGTTATAACATACGTAAACCTAAGTAATAAAATTTCGCAAATTTCACGCCATACCCCAATAATGAAAGAAGAATCAACAGATCCAATCCGTGTAATCATTGTAGACGACCATGTTCTATATCGCGCAGGGGTTAAAACCTCCCTCAGCACCAGAAAAGACATTAAAGTGATTGCAGAAGCCGATAATGGGATGCATTTGCTCAACCTGATCCGCAATATAGAAGCAGACGTCATCTTACTGGATATCCAGATGCCCATCATGGACGGCATCGCAACATTACCAGAACTTAAAAAAATCGCTCCTCATACCAAAGTGATCATGCTTACCATGGTTGAAGATAATAGTATGATCACTAAGCTCATGGAACTTGGTGCCAACAGTTATCTCTCAAAAACCAGTGATATCGAAATCATTTACGAGGCCATCAAAACCTGTTACGAACAGGATTATTATTTCAACTCCCTTACCAATAAAGCGCTGCTTACCAATCTGAAGCAACGCAATATGCCTGCCCCACACCAATTGGTGAGCCAGGAAGCCCAACTGAGTGAAAAAGAAACCACCATCTTAAGGTTAATGTGCGAGGAAAAAAGTACAAAGGAAATTGCAGATTTGGTAGAACTGAGTCCCAGGACAGTAGAAGCCATCCGTGATAAACTCAAAGTAAAAACAGGTTCAAAAACAACTGCCGGCCTCATCATGTATGCAGTTAAGCATAAGATTATCGAAGAACTATAATTCACATTCATTTTTATTCTCATCCCCGGTTTTCGGGGATGTTTTATTTTTACCCCATGCAAGCCTTCAATTTTAATGGTAAAATTTATCCCTCCGGCACGGCCATTGTTGGTCCGGAAAACCGCGGGCTCCGTTATGGCGACGGGATCTTTGAAACTTTACGCTTTAAAGATGACCAACTGATTCTTGCAGATGAGCATTTTGCCCGACTTTGGAAAGGACTGACTGCATTGGGTTTTACAGTGCCTAAACTGCTTAGCCCGGAACTGCTGGAAGCACAAACCAGGCAACTGCTGGAAAAAAATAAAATCAGTTCCGCCAGGGTTAGGATAAATATGTTCCGTGGGGATGGTGGATTGTATGATCCTGAGACCCAGCACCCCAATTATATCATTGAAACCTGGCCGCTGAATATTCAACATGCTACGTTACAGGAAAACGGATTGCAAATTTGCCTTTATCGCGAATGTGAAAAAGCTCCCGGAAAATTCAGTAACCTCAAACACAACAATTATCTGCCTTATCTGATGGGTGCATTGCACGCAAAAACAAGCCGCTGCAATGACGCTTTAATTTTCAACAGCAACCATCGTATTTGTGATAGTACAATAGCTAATGTTTTTATCATCAAAAACAATAAAATAATCACTCCACCATTAGAAGAAGGCTGTGTTGCAGGTGTGATGAGAGCTCAGGTTATTCAACAACTTAAATCTGCAAATCCCGTACATGAAATCCCCATAACTGAAACGGACCTGCTTGATGCTGATGAAATTTTCCTGACAAATGCCATTTACCGCATCCGTTGGGTAGCAGGATGTGAAGGTAAAATTTTCCATTGCCAGCAAACCCGGGCCTTATTCGAACAGCTGCAACAAACAAATCCAGCGGTATTTTGTTGATTGGCTATGAATCAAGACTTACCAACCCTTAACATCTGCTGGTTCCGGCGCGACCTCAGGCTCAACGACAATGCAGCACTTTACCATGCACTCAGGGCTGATAGCCCCGTTCTGCCGTTGTTTATTTTCGATACCGATATCTTGAACCATTTAACTGACAAAGCCGATGCAAGGGTAACTTATATCCACCAGTGCATTACTGAAATGCAGCATCAACTTCTTTTGCTGGGCAGTTCTTTTCTGGTGAAAATTGGCACACCTGAAAACGTGTTCAATGAGTTAGTTAGCACTTATAACATCAAAGCCGTTTATTGCAACGGTGATTATGAAAGTTATGCCATTCATCGGGATGAACAAATTGCAAAACTACTTTCATCGAAAAATATCAGCTTTCATCAATACAAGGACCATGTATTATTTGAAAAAAATGAAGTACTTAAAGACGATGGCAAGCCATATACCATATTCACCCCTTACAGCAAAAAATGGAAAAGCTGCATGCAGGATGATTTACTAGACCCCTTTCAAACTGAAAATTATTTTGCCAATTTTTATCGCTGCCAGCCATTACATATTCCACCACTGAAAGAAATTGGATTCACCCTTTCAACAATCAGCATTCCCCCAACAGCTATTGACA